>Ga0102590_1003827_pt1 | contig 14085 bp, 15 predicted proteins | sample AraplaMF_Col_mMF_FD_76859 | JGI IMG/M metagenome (GOLD analysis project Ga0102590, IMG submission 76859) | Arabidopsis root microbial communities from the University of North Carolina, USA - plate scrape MF_Col_mMF | ecosystem: Host-associated > Plants > Roots > Endosphere | place: USA...
CCCGGCCCCGCCGCCCAGCGAGGACTCCCTGGCCGACCTCAAGCGCCAGCTCGAGGCCATGCAGCAGCAGATCGAGAAGCTGGCGACCAAGCCGTAGGGCCCCGCCCGCGATCTATTCAAAAACGAACCGTCATCCCGGGCCTTGTGCCCGGGATGACGGCCAAAGGGTGGGTGCTAACGCCCCTTAACCAAGCAAACCCACCCGTCCTTAACCGTCGTGGACCACAACTCTTCACCATGAACGGTCCGATCGACCCCATCCGACGCGCGCAAGCCGCGCGCCGGGCGCTGCCCGCGCCCCGCGACGCCGACCGCCCCGAGGCGGACGGCGAGGAAGACGTGACGTTCGTGCGCGACGAGCAGCCGGCTCCGCCGCCGCCCCGTCGCGGCGCCTTCGCGACCTTCGCCGCCCACCTGATGGGCCAGAGCGGCCAGAAGCGCGGCCTGCGCGGTGGGCAGGAAGTGCTCGACGCGGCGCGTTCGACCTATCTCGGCACGGAATATTCCGGCCCGGCCGACCGCCGCCCCAAGGCGGGCCTGATCAAGAAGACCGAGATCTAGGCTTTCAGGCGGGCGATCTCCGCCTCCAGCGCGGCCACCCGCGCCTCCAGCGAAGCCACCTTCTGCTCCAGGGAAACCGCCTCCTTCGGCAGGGCCGCCACGTGCGCCCCCACGCCCGCCCGGCGCGCGGCCTCGGCCAGCGGAACGCCCAGCAGCTCGGCGAAAGCGGCGATCTGGGCCGCCGTCAGCTCGCGCTGGTCCTTGTAGGCCAGGGTCAGTTCGTCGGTGGTCATGCCGGCCACGGCGGCCAGCACCGCCCGCGTCAGCCCCCGCTCGGCGAGCCGCGCGTCGTACCAGAGCTGGTCGAAGAACAACGCCATGGGACCAAGGCTAACGCAGGAGGCGGCGTTGGCGCCAGTCTTGCTTGGTCGCGAGGGACTTCAAGCCTCGAGACCCATCATGCTGCTGACCGCCGTGACCCGCTTCTTCGACATCGCCGTCGTGACCCTGATCTTCACGGCCCTGACCTGATCCGACCGGGGACATGCCCTTGGGCGTGTCCCCATCAGCATGCACCGAGCCAGGACTTGGGGACACGCCGCGAGGGCATGTCCCCGGCCGCGCCTAGACGTTCTCCAGCAGCATCATCGTCCCCTGGCCGCCGTCGGCGCAGATGCTGACGATGGCCTTCTCGCCCTTCGGCCGGGTGGCCAGTTCCTTGACCGCCTGGCTCAGGATCCGCGCCCCGGTCGCCCCGAACGGGTGGCCGACCGCCAGGCTGCCGCCGGTGGGGTTCATGCGCTCGCGCGGGAACTTGCCGAGGTCGGTCTCGACCCCCGCCTTGGTCCGCCGGAACGCCTCGTCCTCCCAGGCGGCGATGTGCGACAGCACCTGGGCGGCGAAGGCCTCGTGGATCTCCCACAGGCCGATGTCGGCGTAGGTCAGGCCGTTGCGGGCCAGGAGGCGCGGCACGCCGTAGGCCGGGGCCATCAGCAGGCCCTCGTGGCGCAGGTCGATCGAGGTGACCTCGTAGTCGACCACCTTCACGCGGGGGGTCTTGGCCGGCAGACGCGCCAGGCCCGCCTCGGACGCCACCCAGATGGCCGCCGCCCCGTCGGTCAGGGGCGAGGAATTGCCGGCCGTCAGGGTGCCCTGGCCGCTGGTCTTGTCGAAGGCCGGCGCCAGCTTGGCCAGCTTCTCCAGCGTCGAATCCTTGCGCGGGATGGTGTCGCGCTTCAGGTCGCCGATCGGGATCACCAGGTCGTCGAAGAAGCCGGCCTCCCAGGCCGCCACCGCGTGCTGGTGGCTCTCGAAGGCGATCTGGTCCTGGTCGGCGCGCGAGAGCTTCCACTCCTTGGCGGTGATCTCGGTGTGCTCGCCCATCGACAGGCCCGTGGTGCGGTTGGCGACCTTGGGGATCCACAGCTTCAGGTCCGACGGCTTCAGCCGGCCCAGCTGGGCCAGGCGCGCGCCCGGGGTCTTGGCCGACTGGAAGCCCTTGAGCCAGTCGGAGAAGCCGATGCTGGCCCCGATCTGCACCTTGCTCATGCTCTCGACCCCGCCCACCAGGGCCAGGTCGCGGCCGCGCCCGTCGATCATGCCGGCGGCCTCGATCACCCCGATCATGCTGGTCGAGCAGGCCATGATCGTCGAGAAGGCCGGAATGGTCGGGTCGGCCCCGGCGTCCAGCAGCACCTCGCGGGCGATGTTGCTCCAGGTCAGGTTGGGGATCACCGTGCCCCAGATCGCGAAGTCCGGCCGCGCCCCCACTTCTTTCTGGGAAAGTTGGGCCAGCATGGCCTGCACCACCGGAACCGACAGGGCGATGGCGTCATAGCCCTTCAGCGGCCCGTCGACCTTGGCGAAGGGGGTGCGGACCCCGGCCGCCAGCCAGATGTCGGGTTTGGACGCCATGATCGTGATCCTTCGCGGAAAGCTACGATGTCAGCATCGACGGGCTTGGCCGCAAGGTCTTGTCGAAATTCGTGGCGGGGACATGCCCTCGCGGCGTGTCCCCATCAGCATCCACGGAGCCAGGACTTGGGGACACGCCCAAGGGCATGTCCCCGGCGGGCCCTAGTGCGCGTCGCTGAAGTCGATGTCGCGGCGGGCCGAGACGATGGTCACGATGAAGCCGGCCAGCACGTCCAGCAGCACCATCACCGTCAGCAGGAAGAACACCGAGGTGCCGAAGGCCGGGGCCAGCAGGAACTCGACCAGGCAGACAATGAACAGCACCATCGACAGCGAGTGGTTGATGATCGCGATCTTGCGGCTGGTGGTCGACTTCAAGAGCTCGACGAACAGCACCACCAGCGAGGCGGCCAGCAAGAGGTCGCCCAGGCTGACGGCCCAGTCGGCCTTGGAGGTCATGTGGATCGTGAACAGCTGCTCGGCCAGCCGCGCCTGGGCGGTGGTGGCGTTGAAGCCGCCGGCCAGGGTCAGGACGATCAGGTTGTAGACCAGCACCGGCAGGGCCAGCAGCGGAAACGCGGCGAACATCTCTGGCTCTCCCCCGAAGGCCGATTGAGGAACGATGGTTAACCGGTTTTGCGGATTCCCGAAAGCCGGCGCCGCTCAGCGCGCGAGCCGGTCCCGCAATACCCGCGCTGAACCGGGGACATGCCCTCGCGGCGTGTCCCCATCAGCATCCGCCGAGCCAGGACTTGGGGACACGCCCAAGGGCATGTCCCCGGCTCAGGCCTCGTCCACGCCTTGCGGGTTGCGGGCCCGGGTCTGCAGCCACATCACGCCCAGCAGATCGGACACCGAGGCCTTGAGGCGGCCGAAGTTGGTGTATTTCGACACCCCGCTCTCGCGGTGCCGGTGGTTCACCGGCTGGAACGCCACCTCATAGCCCTCGCGCAGCATCAGGGCCGGGATGTAGCGGTGGATGTGGTCGAAGTACGGCAGGCGCAGGAAGGCCTCGCGGCGGAAGGCCTTCAGCCCGCAGCCGGTGTCGTTGGCGGTGTCCTTCAGCAGGCGCTTGCGCACCCCGTTGCCGAACTTGGAGGCGAAGCGCTTGGCGTTGCTGTCCTGGCGCTTGACCCGCTCGCCGCCCACCAGGGCCAGCTCCGGCGGGCCGGCCTTCAGGGCCTTGGCCAGGCGCGGCGCGTCGGCCGGGTCGTTCTGGCCATCGCCGTCCAGGGTGACGACGATCGGGGCGCGGGCGGCCAGCACGCCGCTGCGCACGGCGCGGCTCTGGCCCGAATTCTTGCGGTGGGACAGCACCCGCAGCTGCGGGATCTCGGCCTTCAGCGCCACCAGCAGGGCCTTGGTGTCGTCGCGGCTGGCGTCGTCGATGAAGATGATCTCGTGGTTCTCGCCGGCGAAGGCGGCGGCGATTTCGCGCGCCAGGGCGGGCGCGGCGCCCCCTTCGTCGAAGACCGGCACGACGACGGAATAGTCAGGAGCTTCCGAGGAGATGGGGGAGGCTTGAGCGTTCATCGGCCTCTAATACCCGAAAAATAGCCAGAAAGAAGGATCGTGCTATTCCAGTATGATGACGCTTGAATCTCGCCTGGATGACTGGAGCCGCGGTTGGCGCGGCCCGCTGTTCGCCGCCCTGGTGGCGCTGATCGCCGGACTGCCCGGCCTGTTCGCCATGCCGCCGCTGGACCGCGACGAATCGCGCTTCGCCCAGGCCACCGCCCAGATGCTGGAAACCGACGACATGGTCGTCATCAAGTTCCAGGACCAGCCGCGCTTCAAGAAGCCGGTCGGCATCCACTGGCTGCAGGCGGCCAGCGTCACCGCCTTCTCGGCGGCCGAGGACCGGGGGATCTGGGCCTATCGCATCCCGTCGCTGCTGGGCGCCATGCTGGCGGCGGCGGCCTGCGCCTGGGGCGCGGCGGCGCTGCTGAGCCCCAAGACCGGGCTGCTGGCCGGCGGCATACTGGGCGCGACCATCCTGCTGTCGACCGAGGCCTTCATCGCCAAGACCGACGCGGCCCTGTGCGGCTTCACCACCCTGGCCATGGCCGCCCTGGCGCGGATCTACGCGGCGCACCTCGCTGGCGAAAAGGTCCCGCGCTGGACCAAGCTGGCCTTCTGGATCGGCCTGGCCATGGGCGTGCTGATCAAGGGTCCGGTCGGGCTGATGGTGGTGGCGCTCAGCGTGGTCGCCCTGTGGATCTGGGACCGCAAGGCCCCGTGGATCAAGGACCTGGGCTGGGGCTGGGGCGTCACCGTGCTGGCGGCCATCGTCCTGCCCTGGGCGATGGCGATCACCGTGGCCACCGACGGCGCCTTCTGGTCCTCGGCCGTCGGCGGCGACCTGGCCCCCAAGCTGGCCGGCGGCCAGGAAAGCCATGGCGCGCCGTTCGGCAGCTACGCCCTGGCGGCGTTCCTGCTGGTGTTCCCGGCCACCCTGCTGCTGCCCGCCGGCCTGGTCCAGGGCTGGACCGGGCGCAAGGAGGCGGGCGTCCGCTTCGCCCTGTGCTGGCTGATCCCGACCTGGCTGGTGTTCGAGCTCCTGCCGACCAAGCTGGTCCACTACACCCTGCCGGCCTTCCCGGCCCTGGCCATGCTGATGGCCGCGTCCCTGCGCGCGCCGCTGGGCCGGATCGCGCGGGGGATCGGCGCGGTGCTGTCGGCCCTGGCCGGCGTGCTGTTCGCGGGCCTGATCGGCTATCTCTACAAGGAACACGGCGACCCCGGCGACCTGCCGGTCGCGATCCTGACCGCCCTGCTGTTCCTGGCCGCCGGGGTGGTCGGCGCGGTGCTGGTGATGCGCAAGACCGCCGCCACCGCCCTGGTCGCGGCGGGCGTGCTGGGCGTGCTGGCCCACGGCGCCCTGGTGGGCCTGTTCGTGCCGCGCCTGGAGCCGCTGCTGCTGTCGCCCCGCCTGGAGAAGGCGCTGGAGACGGCCGATCTGGCCCCGCGCGGCGGCGCGCCCGGACCGGTGGCCGTCACCGGCTACGCCGAGCCCAGCATGATCTTCCTCCTGGGCACCACCACCCAGCTGACCGATCCGGCGGGCGCGGCCAAGGCCGTGGCCCAGGGCCGCCCGGCCGTGGTCGAGGGCCGCCAGGAGAAGGCCTTCCAGGCCGCCCTGACCGCCCTGGGCCAGACCGCTCGGCCGGCCGGCGTCGTCGAGGGCTTCGACTATTCCGACGGCGACAAGGAGCGCCTGACGCTCTATCGCGGCGCGCCGATCCGCCCTGACGACGAGGCCGGCGACGAGGACGCGCCCGAGCAGGAGACCCGCCCATGAGCCGCTTCATCCAGATCGTCGAGGTCGGCCCGCGCGACGGGTTGCAGAACGAGAAGCTGTCCCTGACCGTGGCCGAGAAGCTGGACATGATCCGGCGGCTCGAGGCGGCCGGCGCCAGGCGCATCGAGACCGTCTCGTTCGTCAATCCCAACCGCGTGCCGCAGATGGCGGGGGCCGAGGAGATCCAGGCGGCCCTGACGCCGGATCTGGAGCACTCCCGCATCGGCCTGGTGCTGAACATGCGCGGCTGGGAGCGCTGCGTGTCGGCGGGCTGCGACGAGGCCAATGTCGTGGTCTGCGCCACCGACGGCTTCGGCCTGGCCAACCAGGGCGCGACGGCCAGGCAGCAGCTGGACGCGCTGGGCGCGATCTGCGAGCGCCGGGCGCTGGAGGGCGGCCCGCCGATCACCGCCACGATCTCGGTGGCCTTCGGCTGCCCGTTCGACGGCGAGGTCTCGGAAGACCAGGTCGTGACCCTCGCCCGGGCCGCGGCCCTGTTCGGCGTGGCCGAGATCGCCATCGCCGACACCATCGGGGTCGCCGATCCCTGGACCGTCCGCCGGCGGGTGGAGGCGGTGCGCGAGGCCGCGCCCGACACCCGCCTGCGCCTGCACTTCCACGACACCCGCAACACCGGCCTGGCCAACGCCTATGCCGGGGTCGAGGCCGGGATCGACGTGCTGGACGCCTCGGTCGGCGGCCTGGGCGGCTGCCCGTTCGCCCCGAACGCCACCGGTAACATCGGCACCGAGGACCTGGTCTACATGCTGGAGCGCGGCGGCTACGAGACCGGCTACGACCTGGACGCCCTGATCCAGATCGGCCGCGACGTCAGCGAACGCCTGGGCAAGGCCCCCGCCTCGTCCCTGGGAAAGGCCGGCAAGTTCCCCGCCTGACGTCGCTACTTGTAGTGACAGGGCGAAGTTGACTCATCTCCTGGGTGATCTTCTAGTCCGCCGCGCCGCGACCGCCAGGAAAGGCGGCGCGATGAACGGGGGACCGCCATGACCACCACCATCACCTTCCACGACGACTTCCCGGCCGGCTGCCCGTCGGCGGCGGGCCCCTACCGCAACGGGGGCCTGGTGTTCACCAATTCGGTGGGCAACGCCTGGTGCAGCCCGTTCGTCAACGACTTCGTCGGCACCTACGGCTCGCCCAGCCAGCTGTTCGTCAGCCGCGACGACGGCGGGACCTTCGACTTCGCCTCGCTGCAGGTGTGCAACCCCAACACGGCGATCCCGCCGCAGGTCACGACCTTCGTCGGGACCCGCGCCGACGGCTCCACGGTCAGCGCCCAGTTCAGCACGCCGAACGGCGACACCACGCCCCAGACCTTCGCGCCGACGGGCTTCGACGACCTGACCAGCCTGGTGGTCAGCCTGGGCTTCGTGGCCTTCGACAATTTCGTCTTCGAGGGCGTGTCGGCCAAGACGGTGCTGTTCGACCAGGACTTCCCGCCCGGCTGCCCGTCGGCCTCGACCGCCTACGCCTCCCAGGGCCTGACCTTCACCAACTCGGCCGACAACACCTGGTGCAGCGGCTTCATCAACGGCTTCGTCGGCAGCTACCAGGCGCCCTGCACGGTGAGCGTCGCGCCGGCCGCGGGCCAGACGTTCGACTTCCTCTCGCTGCAGGTCTGCAACCCCAATCCGGCCATCACCGCCCAGCCGGTCACCTTCACCGGGACGCGTCCGGACGGCTCGACGGTCAGCGCCACGTTCTCGACGCCGTCGAACAACACCGCGCCCCAGACCTTCGCGCCCGAAGGCTTCGGCGGCCTGGCCTCGCTGACGATCGCCCTGGGCTTCGTGGCCTTCGACAACTTCGTGTTCGCCGACTAGCGGCGGCGCGGGCCTAGATCGGCCGCCCGGTGATCTTCCAGAGCAGCGGGCGGGTGATGCTCATCAGCAGGATGGCCGGGGCCAGCAGGACGGCGATCACGTAGCGCTGGACCGTGTCGGCCCGCTTGATGAAGTAGCGCGACAGGCCCACGCCCTTGTGGAACTCGACCTTCACCGGGTGTTCCAGGCTGGTGTGGCCCAGGTGGACCACCTGGGCCGCCGGCTGGAACAGCACCTCGCCGCCGGCCTGGCGCGCGCGCCAGCACAGGTCGATGTCCTCGACGTGCAGGAAGTAGCCCTCGTCGAAGCCGCCCAGCGCTTCGAAGTCCTGGCGGCGCAGGGCGAAGCAGGCGCCGGAGATGGTCGGCATCGGGACCGGCCCGTCGGGCGTGGGCTCGTGCTCGCGATGGATCTCGAATTTCTGCAGGCCCGGGAACCGCGAGGTCAGGTGGCCGAAGCTGAGCAGGGTGGTGACCGGTGTCACCTCGCCCCGCCGGCCGCCGCGCTGTTCGGTGCCGTCGGTGTTCATCACCCGCGCCCCGACCACGGTCGGGACCGGCCGGTCCTCGAAGGCCGCGACCAGCGCCTCGACGCAGCCGTCCTGCAGGTTGGCGTCCGGATTGAGGAAGACGATGTATTCGCCCCGCGCGATCTCGGCGCCCATGTTGGCGCCGCGCGCGAAGCCGACATTGCCGTGGCCCTGCCGCAGCACGACGCGCGGCTCGGCCATGCCCAGCTTGCGCAGCCGCTCGGCCTCGTTCTCGGGCGAGCCGTTGTCGATGATGACGAACTCGTCGACCTGGGGCTCGTCCAGGACGTGCCGGATGCTGTCGACCAGCGCTTCTCCCGTCTTGTAGACGACCATAACGACCGAGATGCGCGGCCGGATCGGCCGCGCACCCGCAACGAAGGTCGAAGGAGAGGGAAGAATGCTGTTCATCAGGCCTGCGCCAACTCCGCGGGCGCCGCCGCCGTGCGAGCCCGGGCGAGGTCGGGCGGCGTCGCTTCCTCGGTCAACGCGCGGACGGCGTCTTCCAGCGACAGCACCCTCTGCCCTTCGCCGCCGAGGCGACGCAGGGCGACTTCTCCGTTCTCGGCTTCCTTACGCCCGACCACTGCGATCACCGGTACTTTCGCGAGGCTGTGTTCGCGAATCTTGTAGTTGATCTTCTCGTTCCTGAGGTCGACCTCTGCGCGAATGCCGGCCGAAGTCAACCGATCGGCCACGCGCTGGGCGTAGTCGTCGGCGTCCGACGTGATCGTGGCCACCACGACCTGGGTCGGCGCCAGCCACAGCGGCAGGGCGCCGGCGTAGTTCTCCAGCAGGATGCCGATGAAGCGCTCGAACGATCCCAGGATCGCGCGGTGCAGCATCACGGGCCGATGCTTGGCGCCGTCCTCGCCGATGTACTCGGCGCCCAGCCGCTCGGGCAGGACGTAGTCCAGCTGCAGCGTGCCGCAGGTCCATTCCCGACCGATGGCGTCCTGGACGATGAAGTCCAGCTTCGGCGCGTAGAAGGCGCCGTCGCCCTCGGCGATCACCGGCTCGACGCCGGCCAGGCGGGCGGCCTCGGCCAGCATGCCCTCGGCCTTGTCCCAGAACTCGTCAGAACCGGCGCGCAGCTCCGGACGCGTGGCCAGGGCGATGTACTTGGTCGTCATGCCCAGGTCGCCGTGGATCATCCGCGTCAGGCGGATGAAGCGCTCGGTCTCCTCGACGATCTGGTCCTCGCGGCAGAAGATGTGGGCGTCGTCCTGGGTGAAGGCGCGCACCCGCATCAGGCCGTGCAGGGCGCCCGACGGCTCGTAGCGGTGGCAGGCGCCGAACTCGGCCATGCGCATTGGCAGCTCGCGGTACGACCGCTGGCCGACGTTCCAGATCTGCACGTGGCCCGGGCAGTTCATCGGCTTCAGCGACAGGACCTCGCCCTCGACCGTCTCGCAGACGAACATGTTGGCGCGGTACTTGTCCCAGTGGCCGGACTTCTCCCAGAAGTTCTTGTCCAGCACCTGGGGCGTCTTGACCTCGATATAGCCGGCGCGATCCAGCTGGCGGCGCATGTAGGCCTCCAGCGTCTGCCACAGCTTCCAGCCCTTGGGGTGCCAGAAGACCATGCCGCGGCCTTCTTCCTGCATGTGGAACAGGCCCAGCGACTTGCCCAGCTTGCGGTGGTCGCGCTTCTCGGCCTCCTCGATGCGCGTCAGATAGGCTTCCAGGTCGGCTTCGCTGGCCCAGCTGGTGCCGTAGATGCGCTGCAGCTGGGCGTTGTTCTGGTCGCCGCGCCAGTAGGCGCCGGCCAGCTTGGTCAGCTTGAAGGCCTTGCCCACGTGCTTGGTCGACGGCAGGTGGGGGCCGCGGCAGAGGTCCTTCCAGTTCCCCTGGCGATAGACCGTGATCGTGTCCGTGGCCGGCAGGTCGCGGATGATCTGGGCCTTGTAGGCCTCGCCGATGTCGTCGAAGTGCTTGATGGCCTCGTTGCGGTCCCAGACCTCGCGCGTGATCTTCTCGTCGCGGTCGACGATCTCCTTCATGCGCTTCTCGATCACGGCCAGGTCGTCCAGGCTGAACGGCTCGTCGCGGGCGAAGTCGTAGTAGAAGCCGTCCTCGACGTTCGGGCCGATCGTCACCTGGGTGCCGGGGAACAGCTCCTGCACGGCCTCGGCCAGCACGTGGGCCGTGTCGTGGCGGATCGTGTCGAGCGCCTCGGGGGCCTCGCGCGTGATGATCTCGAACTTCTTGTCGCCGGCCAGCAGGTCGGGCGTGATCGGGCGGTCCAGGTCCAGCAGCTGGCCGTCGATCTTGATCAGCAGGGCCTTCTTCTCAAGCGATTTCGAGATCGAGGCGGCCACGTCGCGGCCGGTCGAACCGTCAGCGTACTGGCGGGCCGAGCCATCGGGGAAAATCAGGTCGATCATTCTTCACAGTTCCACTTGCGCGGCGCGCGGGGCGGGGGCGGAGGGTCGTACCCGTGTCCGCCTAACGGATTGCAGCGGCAAATCCGTCCCACCGCGAGCCAGGACCCCTTCAGGGGCCCATGATCCTTGAGCGCCTGGGCCGCGTATTCCGAGCAGGTCGGCAGATACCGGCATTGGCGCCCGATGAAGGGCGACAGCGTCGTCTTGTAGGCCTTCAGGCCCAGATCGACGGTGCGTTCGTAGAGTGTCATGCCGGCGCTTTCGCGGACGGAGTCGGGACCTTATCGACTAGCGAAAAGACCCGATCAAGCGGCGCCGACGCGGCTAGTTCGGGTTTGGGCCCCGCCTGTGGCCTCGCGGACAGCTTCGACCGCGGCCTCGAACGCCAAAAGCGTCGAGGCGTGACGGGCGGGATAGTCCTTGACCGGCTCCAGCACGGCGAGCTCCGAAAATCGACCCGTGGGAGCGGGACCGTTCGACTTGAGCATAGCGCGCAAGGCGTCGCGGGCCAACTCGATCTCGGAAAGATCGGCCCCGATCACCTGGGCGCCGAGGATCGCCGCCGAGGCCTGGCCCAGGGCGCAGGCCGTCACGTCCTGGGCGAAGTCGGCGACCTTGCCGTCCGCCACCGTCACGTCGACGACGATCCGGCTGCCGCACAGCTTGGCCGTCTTCTCGGCGCTGGCGTCCGGCGCGGCCAGGCGTCCGGCCCGGGGCATGTTGGCCACCAGCCCCAGGATGCGGGCCGAATAGAGGTCGTCGATCATGCCGCTTATGTGGGGCTGCTCTGGCGTTCCGACCAGAGGGCCTCGGCACGCGCCTTGACCGCCTGGCCCATGCGGGTGAAGGCCGCCTTCAGGCGACGCCGCTCGTCGCGGGGGACGAAGCGGACCAGCGGGCCCATGAACAGCTCGCCGTTCGAGAAGGTCGAGCCGACGTCGCTCATCTTCTCGATCTCGAGATAGCGGATCGCCGTGACGAAGCCCTTCAGCCGCTTGGTGCGCCAGTGCAGCTGCTCGTAGGGCACCCAGTCCTGGACCACCGCCTCGACCGCCACGGGCGCGCCGTTCTCGACGACGACCAGGTCGAACCGCAGGGGCGTGCCGATGCGCATCTCGCCCTCCATGCGCGGATGGACGGGGTTCCAGTCCTTCCACGAGGCGAAGTCGGAGACCACCTCCCAGACGATCTCGGCGGGGGCCTGCACCCCGGTTCGGAATTCTACGGCGCGTTGCATGGGTGTCCGTCTAGCACTGTCAATCGATGAAGCCCAAGCCGCTGGCCTTCTGGAAGACCGGCAGGTCGAGGGAGGGCGGGTCCTGTCCGGCCTGGCTGAGCAGGCCGTGGACCTGGCCGCGGTGGTGGGTCTGGTGGTTGAAGATGTGGGCCAGGGCGGCCCACAGCGGCTGGGTCACGGTCGCGCCGTCGGCCTTGCGGGTCCAGCGGAAGACGCCGGCCAGCGCCTCGTCGGTCAGGCCGGCGACGTGGTCCGACAGGGCCGCGTCCTCGTGGGTCCGCGCCGCGCGCAGGGCGGCCAGGTCGTGGAAGACCACCGCGTCCAGGGCGTCCGGCGGCAGGGGCTCGCCCCGCAGCCGCGCCAGCCACATGCGGTCGGTGACGATCAGGTGGTTCAGCGCGCCGTGGATCGAGCCGAAGAACGCCCCGCGATCGGCCAGGTAGTCGGCCTCGTCCAGCAGGGCGCAGGCCGCGTGGATGCGGTGGTTGGCCCAGGCGTTGTAGCCGGCGAACATCTGGAAGTAGGCGCGCATTCACAAACCCCGCTCATCCGGGCGAACAGATTATGCCTGTAATCTGATCGCGAACCAAGCCGCCATCGTTCAGGTCGTGGTCGAGGCGGCTGGAATTTCAGTTGTCATCCCGGAAGCCTCGCGGAGGCCGTCCGGGACCCAGGGGACTGGGCTCATGCGGTGCGGTTCACCTGGGTCCCGGACAAGCGCTGCGCGCTTTCCGGGATGACAACGGATGAGATGGGCCGCAACCGCGGAAAGCCTAGTCCTTCATGCGCCAGGTCGCCCCGGCCGGACCGTCCATGACCACCACGCCCAGGCCGTCCAGCTCGGCGCGGATGGCGTCGGCGGCGGGCCAGTCCTTGGCGGCGCGGGCCTCGAACCGGCGCTTGAGCAGGTCCTCGACCTTGGCCTTCAGGTCGTCGTCGGCGTCGCCCTCGAACCAGGCGTCCGGATCGGCCTGCAGGAAGCCCAGCAGGCCGGCGGTGGCCAGCAGCCGGCCCTTGTTGGCCGCGATCGCCGCCTCGTCGCCGGCCGTCACCGCGCGCTCGATGGCGCTGGACAGCTCGAAGAAGCCCGACACCGCCAGCGGGGTGTTCAGGTCGTCCGACAGGGCGGCCAGCACGTCGTCCGAGGGCTCGGACTCGCCGGCCTCGACGGTCTTGGCGCGGCGCAGGGCGCCGTACAGGCGGTCCAGCGCCTTCTTGCTCTGTTCGACCAGCTCCGGCGTCCAGTCCAGCGGCTGGCGGTAGTGGCCCGACAGCAGCGCCCAGCGGATCACCTCGCCCGGGGTGGTCTTCAGGAGCTCGTGCGGGATGATCACATTGCCCAGGCTCTTGGACATCTTCTCCCCGGACATATCCAGGAAGCCGTTGTGCAGCCAGTAGTTGGCCAGGACCGGCGCGCCGTGGGCGCAGCGGCTCTGGGCCAGCTCGTTCTCGTGGTGCGGGAAGGTCAGGTCGATGCCGCCGCCGTGGATGTCGATCGTCTTGCCCAGCTGCTTGTCGATCATGGCCGAGCACTCGATGTGCCAGCCCGGACGGCCCGCGCCCCAGGGGCTGTCCCACTCGGGCTCGTTCTCCTTGGACGGCTTCCACAGCACGAAGTCGGCGGGGTGGCGCTTGTAGGGCGCGACCTCGACGCGGGCGCCGGCGATCATGTCGTCCAGGTCGCGGCCCGACAGCGCGCCGTAGTCGGCGAACGACTGGGTGTCGAACAGCACGTGGCCCTCGGCGGCGTAGGCCTTGCCGTTATCGACCAGCCTGCCGATCATCTCGACGATCGGGCCCATGTGCTCGGTGGCCTTGGGCTCCAGGCTCGGGCGCAGGGCCAGCAGGGCGTCGGCGTCCTCGTGATAGGCGGCCAGGTAGCGGTCGGTGATGACCTTGATCGCCACGCCCTCGTCGAAGGCCTTCTTGTTGATCTTGTCGTCCACGTCCGTGACGTTGCGGGCATAGACCACCGCGTCGGCGCCGTAGACGTGGCGCAGCAGGCGGAACAGCACGTCGAACACCACCACCGGCCGGAAGTTGCCGATGTGGGCGTGGTTGTAGACCGTCGGCCCGCAGACATACATCGTCACCCGGCTGGGATCAGCGGGAACGAAGTCGCGCTTCTCGCGCGCCATGGTGTCGTGAAGCTTGATGGTCATGGGGAAGCAGCGGCCTGACGTCGCGGGAGTGTTGCGGGGATACGGATCGGCCCCATATAACGAGAGCACGCGCGCACGACCATTCTTAGTTGGTCCTAATGCGCGCGACGGGTGGCACGCGTAATTCCAGGACGAAAGGCGTCCTGGCGCAACTCAGCCCGTGGAAAGACCCTTCCCGCACATGGACGCACTGACCCGCGAGCGAACCCT
>Ga0102590_1003830_pt1 | contig 14068 bp, 9 predicted proteins | sample AraplaMF_Col_mMF_FD_76859 | JGI IMG/M metagenome (GOLD analysis project Ga0102590, IMG submission 76859) | Arabidopsis root microbial communities from the University of North Carolina, USA - plate scrape MF_Col_mMF | ecosystem: Host-associated > Plants > Roots > Endosphere | place: USA...
TGCTGGAGGCGGCGATCTTCCCGATCCTGCCGCTGGTCCACGGGATCGACCTCGCCTTCCTCGCCATCGTCCTGATCGGCCCGGTCGGCAGCGGGCTCTACTGGACCAGCTATCATGCCTATTTCGCCAGCGTCGGCGACGACGAGCACCGCGGCGGCCAGGTAGGCGCGCGCCAGGCGATGACCGCCATTGTCGGCATCGTCGCGCCCCTGCTGGGCGCCTGGGGGCTGGCGGCCGGCGGACCCTGGCTCGCCTTCCCGGCCGTGGCGCTGGTCCAGGCGCTGGCCGCCTGGCCGCTGCTGGGCGCACCGCAGGTCCCGATCGTCAACGACGCGCCGGGCGGGGTGAAGGCGGCGGGGATCGCCATGGGCCTGATGGCCTGCGACGGCGTCTTCGCCGGCGGCTACCACTACGTCTGGCAGATCGCGCTGTTCGTGGCGCTGGGCGAGAGCTTCGCGGCCTATGGCGGGGCGGTGGCGCTGGCGGCGCTGGTCGGCGCGGCGTTCAGCCTGCTGATCGGTCGCCACATCGACGCTGGCCGCGGCCGCTCGGCCATCGTCATCGCCTTCCTGGTCGCCGTGGCGGTGCTGGCGTTCCGCGCCTTCAGCCTGGGCGCGCCGTGGCTGGCGGTGACCGCCAACGCTGTCGGCGCCCTCGTCGAGGCCCTGTGGATCCCCGCCCTGATGGCGCCGCTCTACACCATGGCCAAGGCCTCGCCCTGCCCGCTCCGCTTCAGCGTCGCCACCGAGGCGGGCTGGGACCTGGGCTGCGCCGGCGCCTGCCTGGTCGGAGCGGCCATCGTCGCGGCGGGCCACACCTTCATCGCGCCGATCCTCGTGGGCCTGGCCGGCGTCAGCACCGCCTTCACCCTCCTGTGGCGGCGCTACGGCCAGGCCGCGACCGCCGCGGCCTAGGCGAGCACCGTCCGCGGCTCGAGATGGGCCTCCAGGCCGAAGACGCCCATCTCGCGCCCCAGGCCCGACTGCTTGAAGCCGCCGAACGGCGCCAGCGGCTCGTGGCGGACGCCGTTGATCAGCACCCGGCCGGCCCGTAGCCGATCGCCGACGGCCCGCGCCCGCACCGGATCGTCGCCCATCACATAGGCCTGCAGGCCGTAGGGGCTGTCGTTGGCGATCGCGACGGCCTCGTCGTCGCTCTCGTAGGCGATGATCGACAACACCGGCCCGAAGATCTCCTCGCGGGCGATGGTCATGTCGTTGGTCACGTCGGCGAACAGCGTCGGCTTCACGTAGTAGCCCGCCTCCAGGCCAGCGGGCTTGCCGGGGCCGCCGGTCAGGACGCGCGCACCCTCGGCGATCCCCTTGGCGATGTAGCCCTGCACGCGGTCCCACTGCTTCGCGCTGACCAGCGGGCCGATCATGGTCGCCGGATCGGTGGGATCTCCGACCTTCAGGCCCCCGACGACCGCCGCCGCCGCCGCCGTGAATTCGTCCAGCCGCGAGCGCGGAACCAGGATGCGCGTCCCGGCGATGCAGGCCTGCCCGTTGTTGGCGACGCCCGCCTGGATCGCCAGCGGGACCGTCGTGGCGAAGTCGGCGTCGTCCAGGATCACCGTCGGCGACTTGCCGCCCAGCTCCAGGGTCACCCGTTTCAGCGTCTCGGCCCCGGCCCGGACGATGGACTTGCCCACCGCGGTCGAGCCCGTGAACGAGATCTTGGCCACGTCGGGATGCGCGGCGAACTCGGCGCCTACCACGCCGCCCAGGCCGTTGACGACGTTCAGCACACCGGGCGGCAGGCCCGCCTCATGGAGGGCGTCCAGCAGCAGGTCCGTCTGCAGGGCGCTCATCTCGCTCGGCTTGATCACGACGGTGCAGCCGGCGGCCACGGCGTAGGCCAGCTTCCCGCAGATGAAGCCGGTGCTGGAGTTCCAGGGCGTGATCACGCCGACCACGCCCATCGGCTCCATGACCACCTCGGCCGAGCCGATCCGGCGAGCGAACTCATAATCCTCCAGCGCCTTGGCCGCGGTCAGGAACGAGCCCGGCGCAAGCCCCACGTGGAAGCCCATCTGGCCGACCGGGCCGCCGTATTCTTCGACCATGGCGTCCACCAGCGCCGGGACGCGCGGCGCCACGGCGTCGTGCAGCCTTTGCAGCAGCGCGATCCGCTCGGCCTTGCCGGTGCGCGAGAAGGCCGGGAAGGCGCGCTTGGCCGCCGCGATGGCGACGCGGGCGTCCTCGACGTCGCCCAGGACAACGCGGCCGATCACCTGGCCGGTGGCGGGATTGACGAGGTCGGCGGCGTCTTCGCCGTGCGGCGTGACGAACGCGCCGTCGATGTAGATGCGGCTCACGATGCGCATGGGGAGGCTCCTTCCGGCTGCGTGTGGACCGCTCATCTAGGCGCGTGACATTGAGCCGATAAGTCGCCTAATCTTTCACGAGCTGATGAGCAAATCGGGACAATGGCGCGGCCTAGCCTGAACGAACTGGAGGCGGTGGACGCCATCGCCCGGCGCGGCGGCTTCCGCGCCGCGGCCTCCGAACTCGGCATGTCATCGACGGCGGTGAGCCATGCGGTCGCGGGCCTCGAAGCCAGGTTGGGCGTGCGGCTCTTCAACCGCACCACGCGCAGCGTCTCACTGACGGCGGCGGGCGAGCAGTTCGTGGCGCAGGTGGCGCCGGCCCTGGCCGACATCCGCGCCGCTGTGGAGGGCGTGAACCGCCACCGCGACACGCCCACCGGCGTGCTGCGTCTCAACACTTCGGCCGGCGCGGCGCGCCAGATCGTCGACCCGCTGCTCGTCGAATACCTGCGCCGCTATCCCGACATGCAGGTCGAGCTGGTCACCGAAGGCGCGCTGATCGACATCGTGAAGGACGGCTTCGACGCCGGCTTCCGCATCGCCGAGGCCCTGCCCAAGGACATGATCTCGGTGCCGCTCGGCCCCGACCAGCGGCAGGTCGTCGTCGGCAGCCCCGCCTACTTCGCCGACCACCCGCCGCCGCGGACGCCCGACGACCTGCGGAACCACCGCTGCATCCGCGGCCGCATGGCCAGCGGCCGGGTCTACGACTGGGAGTTCGAGAAGCGCGGCCAGGCGATGACGGTGGCGGTCAGCGGCCCGTTGACGCTGGACGAGGGCGTGGTGATGCGGCGCGCCGTGCGGGCGGGCGTGGGGCTGGCCTACCTCGCCCTGGCCGATGTGGGCGAAGACATCGCCGCCGGCCGGCTGGTCGCGGCGCTGGAGGACTGGAGCCCGCCATATCCCGGCCTCTGCCTCTACTATCCCGGCCGCCGCCACGTGCCCGCCGGCCTGCGCGCCCTCGTCGATCTCATCCACGAACAGCGGCGGACGCGCTGACCGTCACGCGCCTGTCGCACTGGCGCCCGAGAACGTCTCCTTCGCGCCGGAGGGAGGCGCAGGGGGGCTTTCATGACCGCGTTCAGCGTTTCCACCACGTCGAGCAGCAAATTCACCCTGACGGGTGACGATACGCTCACCGTCACCGGCACGGGCCAGCTGAAGCCCTCGGGCCCGGCGGTCACCTGGTCGCTCGCCACGCCCCAGGCCGGCGCAGGCGTCGTGGTCACCAACTCGGGCGTCATCGCCCCCACCAGCGGCCGCGCATTCGACACCTCGGGCTCGGCCACGGCGGGGGTCAGCTTCAGCCTGGTCAACAACGCCGGCGCCTCGATCACGGCGGCCGGCAACATCATGCGGATGCAGTCGTCGGTGAAGGGCGGCTCCATCTCGATCGACAACGCGGGCGCGATCACCTCGACCGGCGACCGCGGCTTCAACATCCAGGAATACAACCAGCTTACGACCTTCACCTTCACCAACCGCGCGGGCGCGACGGGCCAGTCGACCGACGACTTCCTGCGCCTGACCACTCAGACCGCCTCGAACGTCTTCACGGGCGTGGCGACCGTGGACAACTCGGGCACGCTGAAGACCGTGGGCGCGGGCAGCGGGCAGGTCATCGACTTCAACGACCTGAACACCACCGGCCCGGGCCACGTCTCGATCATCAACCGCGCGGGCGGCCTGATCGAGTCGGGCGACGCCGACACCGTCCGCGGCGGCAAGTACGCCACCCTTGAGAACAGCGGCGTGATCCGCAGCCTGAACGCCAGCGCCGCGTCCACCGGCAACGACGCAGTGGACTTCCAGGGCAACGAAGGCGGCCTGGTGAAGAACCACGCCGGCGGCCTGATCACCGGCGCCCGGCACGGGATCACGGGCGACAAGCCGGTGACCGTCGAGAACGCCGGGACCATCGAGGGCCGGCTGGGCTCGGGCGTCAACCTGGACACCGCAACCGCCAGCATCACCTCGATCACCAACTTCGCCGGCGGCAAGATCACCGGCCACGCCGAGGGCGCCACCGACGGCGACGCCGTGGACGTCGACGGCCTGGTCAACCTGACCAACGCCGGGACCATCAAGGCGGACGGCACGTCCGCCTCGGGCAGCCTCACCGAGGCCCTGGCCCTGGGCGGCGGCTCGGTAAGCAACAGCGGCCTGATCAGCTCCAGCCAGCGCGCCGTCACGGTGGACAACAGCGATGGCGGCGCGGCGTTCGGCTCGGTCAACATCGACAACTCGGGGACCATCGAGGGCGGCGAGGGCAGCGCGATCCTGGTCGTGGGCGACTTCGCTGACACCATCACCAACTCGGGCGTGATCACCGGCTCCATCTCCACCGGCGGCGGCGGCGACGTGGTCAACCTGTTCACCGGCGCGACCACCGGCGCCATCGACGGCGGCGCGGGCCTGGACACCATCGTCCTGAAGGGCTCAGGCGCAGGGTCGCTGGCCGGGACCGGCGAGGCGAATGTCGAGGCGCTCACCATCGCGGGCGGCGACTGGACCGTCAGCGGCCATACCAGCTTCATCGAGACCACGGCCCTGAACGGCGGGAGCGTGACCTTCACGACCGTCGACGCGGCCGGAACCGGCGCGGTGCAGTTCGGCGCAGGCGCCCAGACGCTGGGCCTGACCCCGGGCGCCTTCGCAGGCGGCCAGTGGGCCAACACGGTGAAGGGCTTCGCCCAGGGCGACACCCTGCACCTCGCCGGCGTCGGCGCGGTGACCTCGGTCAGTCTCTCGGCGGGCAACCTGCTGACGGCGACCACCGCGGGCGGGACCTTCTCCGTCCAGTTCGACACGGCCCAGAGCTTCGCCGGCCTGGCCTTCGTCAGCGCCGCCGACGGCGTCGGCGGCGCGAACATCACCCTGACCGCCAAGCCGCTGGCGGGCGTCGACATCGCCAGCGCCAACGAGAACGCCGCGGTCACGTTGGACGTGCTGGCCAACGACACCGACGCTGACGGCGATGCGCTGAGCCTGGTGTCCGTCACCGCCGGCGCCCTGGGTGGTCAGGTGAGCATCGTGAACGGCAAGGTGGTCTATGTCGCCAACAGCGATGCGATCGACCAGCTGAAGCAGCCGCAGACGGCGGTGGATACGGTGACCTACCAGGTGCAGGACAGCCACGGCGCGGTCAGCACCGGCACGCTCAGCGTGACGGTGAAGGGCGTGACCGACGCGCCGGTCCGCAATGGGACGGCCGCGGCCGACACCCTGACCGGCACGGCGATGGAGGACACCATCAACGGCCAAGGCGGGGCGGACAAGCTCTCGGGCCTGACCGGCGCCGACACCCTGAACGGCGGGATCGGGAACGACACCCTCACGGGCGGCGACGGGGCGGACCGCTTCGTCTTCACCGGGGCGTTCGGGACCGACGTGGTCACCGACTTCCAGGGCAACGACGTCATCCAGCTCGACGCCTCGGCCTTCGCCAACTTCGCCGCCGTGCAGAGCCACGCCCAGCAGGTCGGTCTGGACGTCGTCATCACCCTCGACGCCGCCAACACCATCACCCTGCAGAACACCGCGCTCGCCAGCCTCAACTCCGGCGACTTCCTGTTCGCCTGACTTCGTCCGGGGGCGTCGCCAAGAGCGGTTGCGCCTCCGCGAAATCCCCCTAGCATTGGGAGAGGCGGTCTCATTCCAGACTCGCCTTTCGAAAATTCCACTGTGCGAGGGAGCCGTGGGAGGCGGGCGTCGAAGACCCGCGCCGCGGGCTGAGGTTTGGACGCCAAGCTGGACGAAACCGAAGACGCTGCGCTGGTGGCCGAGGACGACCTCGCCGCGCGCGAGGCGGCCTACGAAAAGTTCGTCTGGGACAACCTGAAGCGAAACTACCTCGGCAACTACCTGCACGGCATGCTGGGCATGACCGGCTTCCGGCTGGTCAACGCCCCCACCTTCCTGCCGGCCTACCTGTTGTCGGTCTCGGGCTCGAACGTGATCGTGGGCCTGGGGCTGGCGCTGCAGCAGCTGGGCGGGGTGATCTCGCCGATCTTCGGGGCCACCAAGGTCGAGCACCGCACCAAGGTCATGCCCGCCGCGGTCTGGATGGGCAGCCTGGGCCGCCTGGCGATCCTGGGCATGGCGCTCGCCGGCTGGTTCCTCTCGGGCCAGCCGCTGGTCTGGGCGCTGCTGTTCTTCATCCTGATGTTCGGCATCTTCATGGGCGCCCAGCGGGTGGTGTTCAGCCTGCTGATGTCCAAGGTGATCCCCATCAGCCGACGAGGCCGGCTGCAGGCCTGGCGCAACGCCACGGGCGGAGCCATCGCCGCCGTCCTCGCCTGGGTCGCCGGCAAGTACTTCATCGGGACCAACCTGTTCGGCAACGGCTACTCCACGACCTTCGTCTTCGCCTTCGTGCTCACCAGCGCCGGCCTCTGGGCGCTGCAGATCCTGCTGAAGGAGCCCGAGCCTCCGACCACCCGCCCGCCGGCCCGCTTCCGCGACCGCCTGCGCGACTTCCCGGCCCTGATCGCCCAAGACAAGGCCTACGGCTTCTTCCTGCTGGTGCAGATGCTGGCCACCTCGGCGCGGATCGCGACCCCGTTCTACATCCTCTACGTCGGCAAGGTGCTGGGCCACGATGGCGCCACGCTGGGCCTGCTCTCGTTCGCCTTCCTGGGCGCCGACACCGTGTCGAACCTGCTCTGGGGCTATATGGGCGACAAGACCGGTTTCAGGGCCGTGCTGGTCGCCTCGATCATCGGCTGGGTCGCCGCAACGATCATGCTGCTGAACCTGCACTCGGCCGTGCCGATCTTCGCGGCGTTCGCCGTGCTGGGCGCCTCGCTCAGCGGCTACATGATGGCGTCCCAGACCATGATCCTGGAGTTCGGCAGCCGCGACGACCTGCCGATGCGTATCGCCGTCTCGGCCACGGCCGAGAGCATCACCGCCACCGCCGGTCCGCTCGTGGGCGGCGTCGTCGCCGAGGCGTTCGGCTACGACGTGGTCTTCCTGGCCTCGCTGGGCTTCCTGGCGTCCGCCTTCGTGATCCTGATCCTCGCCGTGCGGGAGCCCCGCGGCCGCAAGCTCGCCTGACCGCCTCGGATGTGAGGAACCGGAGCGCGGAATGCGCATTTCCGGTCCTGGGGTAGAGCGGCCCAGCCGCCACGCAACGGCATCGTAACGAGGAGCGATGAGCAAGACACCGGCGGCGAGCCGCGCCGACGACGCAGCCACCGGCATCGCCGGCCTGGACGACATCCTGGGCGGGGGCCTGAAGCGCGACCGCGTCTACCTGTTCGAGGGAAGTCCCGGGACGGGCAAGACCACGGCGGCGTTGAGCTTCCTGATGGCTGGCGCGGCGGTGGGCGAGCGAACGCTCTACGTGACCCTGTCCGAGACCGAGGAAGAGCTGCGCGATACGGCCGCCTCGCACGGCTGGTCCCTGGAAGGCATCGACGTCTTCGAACTGGCGCCGCCCGAGAACCTGCTCGACGAGTCGCAGCAACAGAGCCTGCTCTATTCGTCGGACCTGGAGCTGGGCGAGACCACCCGCATGATCCTGGAGGCGGTCGAGCGCGTGAAACCCAGCCGTGTGGTGATCGACAGCCTGTCCGAGATCCGCCTCCTGGCGCAGGGGTCGTTGCGCTACCGGCGCCAGGTGCTGTCGCTGAAACACTACTTCGCCAAGCACGGCGCCACCGTCGTGCTGCTCGACGACCTCACCGCCGAAGTCTCGGACAAGACCGTCCACAGCGTCGCACACGGCGTCGTGCGCCTGGAGGAACTGGCGCCCGAGTACGGGGCCGAACGGCGGCGCGTCCGGGTGACGAAATACCGCGCCCGCAAGTTCCGCGGCGGCTACCACGACTTCACCATCAAGACCGGCGGCCTGCACGTCTATCCGCGCCTCGTCTCCAGCGAGCACCGCACCGCGTTCAGCCGGACGCCCCTGGAGAGCGGCATCAGCGGCCTGGACGAGCTGATGGGCGGCGGCATCGAGCGGGGCACGGCCTGCCTGGTCCTGGGACCCGCGGGGACCGGCAAGTCGCTGCTCAGCCTCCAGTTCGCGATCTCCGCGATCAAGCGAGGCGAGAAGGCCGCGCTCTTCGTGTTCGACGAGGAGCTAGGCCTGCTGTTCGAGCGCACCCGCCACTTTGGCCTTGACCTGGAGGCGCTGCGCGCGAGCGGCGACCTCCTGATCGAGCAGGTCGACGCGGCCGAGATGTCGCCGGGCGAGTTCACGGCGCGTGTGCGCACATGCGTCGCGAGTTCGGGCGCCCGCACCGTGGTGATCGACAGCCTGAACGGCTACCAGGCCGCCATGCCGCAGGAACACTACCTGCTGCTCCACGTGCACGAGCTCCTTCAGTACCTGAACCGCCAAGGCGCCACCACCTTCCTGACCGTCGCGCAACATGGCCTGGTCGGCGAAATGAAGTCCCCGGTGGATGTCACCTACCTGGCAGACACCGTCCTGCTGCTTCGGTACTTCGAGGCCATGGGCCAGGTGCGCCGCGCCATCTCCGTCGTGAAGAAGCGCGCCGGCGCCCATGAGCGGACCATCCGCGAGTACGAGATCACCCAGCGGGGCGTCACGCTCGGCGAACCGCTCATTCAGTTCCAGGGCGTCCTGCGCGGCGTGCCCGACTTCATCGGCGAACGCTCCGGCCTGATGAACGGCGGCTCGGAATGAGCCCTGTCGCGGCGTCGGAGCGGGCCCTCATCCTGGCGCCCTACGGCCGCGACGCCCTGGTCGCCGCCGCAGTGCTGCGCGAGGCGGGCCTCGAGGCGCAGATCTGCGCCGACATCGCGGCCATGCGACGCGAATGCGAGGCAGGCGCCGGGCTCGCCCTGATCGTCGAGGAAGTCCTCCAGGAGGACGACTACAGCCCCCTCGCCCGCTGGATCGACACGCAGCCTCCGTGGTCCGATTTCCCGGTCGTCGTGCTCGCGCAGCGCGGCGGCGGCCTGGAGCGCAATCCCGCGGCGGAGCGCTTCAGCCGCGCGCTCGGCAACATCAGCTTCCTGGAGCGGCCATTCCACCCGACCACTCTGGTCAGCGTCGTGCAGACCGCGCTGCGCGGCCGTCGGCGACAGTACGAGGCGCGCGAGCGGCTTGAGACGCTGCGCGCCGCGGTGGCGCGCCAGCAGCAGGACCAGACGCACCTGCGGCTGCTCATCAACGAACTGAACCACCGGGTGAAGAACACGCTGGCCACCGTCCAGTCCATCACCACCCAGACCCTGCGCAGCGGCGGGGCGCCGACGTCGACGCGCGATACGCTGACCGCGCGCATCGTCGCCCTGAGCAAGGCGCACGACGTCCTCACCAACGAGCAGTGGTCGGGGGCCGACCTGGACGAGATCGTCGCCCAGGCGCTGCAGCCCTTCCGCCTGGGCCTGGGCGAGGAGCGCATCGCCGCCAGCGGGCCAAAGGTCCGGCTTGAACCCAAGACCGCGATCGCCATCGCGCTGGCCCTGCACGAACTGGCGACCAACGCCGTGAAGTATGGGGCCCTCTCCACCTCGGACGGGCGCATCGACTTCGCCTGGGACCTGTCGAAGGATCGAGGCGCGCGAGAGCTGACGGCGACCTGGCGCGAGATCGACGGCCCTCGCGTGACGCCGCCCACGCGCACCGGCTTCGGCAGCCGGCTGATCGAACGCGGGCTGGCCGCCGACCTGAACGGCGAGGTGCGGATCCTCTACCCCACCGACGGCGTGGTCTGCATCATCCGGGCCCGCCTGGACTCCGACGACGACGCCAAGCAGGCCGAGGCCCCTCGGCCGCGGCGGCCGCGCAGCACGCCGGCCCAGCCTGCCGCCGGCGCCGCGCCGCCGGCCTGACGCTGGGCCGGCGCGCCCGCCTGTGCTAGGGAGGGCCCATGGTTCGCCAGCAGGCCTGCAATTCGTCGGGTATGAACGCCGCCCCCGCGGGGCGTCGGGACGGTGTTGCGCGCGCTGACGCGGCCTAGCCTTCCCAGACGAGCCCCGCCGGACCGGCCGGGCTCCACGATCTGACAGGAAGGCGCGCCCGGCCTCCGGCATTTTCCCAAGGAAACCGGAGATGATCTTTCGAAAGCCCTTGCCGCCCACGCCGGTGCTGGAAACAGCGCGGCTGATCCTACGGCCCTATGCCGAGCATGACCTCGAAGCGGTGCAACACATCTTCCCGCAGTGGGATGTCGTGCGCTGGCTCCACGCGGGCATTCCCTGGCCCTATCCCGACGATGGCGCAGCGACCAACTGGGCCCAGTGCGTCGAACAGCGGGAGAAGGGTGAGAAGTGCTTCTGGGCCATCACGCTCAAGGGCGACGACGCGCTGCGCGGCCGCATCGACCTGTGGCCGTTCGACGGGACGAAGCGGGACATGCGCGGCTTCTGGCTCGACCCCGCGCTACACGGCCAGGGCCTGATGACCGAAGCCGCCGACGCGGTGACGGGCTATGCCTTCCGAGTGCTGGAATGGCCGTTCCTCTACCTGACCAACGCCGTGGAGAACCGCGCTTCCGGCCGGGTGAAGGAGAAGCAGGGCGCCATCCTCGTCGACATCGAGCGGCGCGACTACGTCAGCGGCCCGGCCGACGGTCAGATCTGGCGACTGGACCGTGACGCCTGGCTGAGCCGGCGCGGCTGAGCCTATTTGCCCAGCATTTCGGCGCCAATTGCCCAAGAGATCGGCAATCGGCGGGATGGGCGCCGGGCCGCGCCGGCGCCCATCCGATAGGCCATTGGCCGCGGCTTTGCCTGCTGCCTATGCACGCCCTGCACGGCGCGTAGGCAAATCGTGGAAAACCACGGAGCGCGCCCGCGAGGGGATGGACGCATGGGCCGCGCAAGGGTGCTCGCCGCTTCGGCAACCGGGATGCTGTTTTCAGGGCTCGCAGGCCCTGCACTGGCGCAGACGCCGGCGCCCGTCGCCGACCCGTCGCACACCGCCTGGATCCTGGCGGCCACGGCGCTGGTGCTGTTCATGACCCTGCCGGGCCTGGCCCTCTTCTACGCGGGCCTGGTCCGCGCCAAGAATGCCCTGTCGGTGATGATGCACTGCGTCGCCATCGCCTGCGTGGCCTCGGTGCTCTGGCTGATGGGCGGCTACAGCCTGGCCTTCTCGGGGACCGGCCCGCTGATCGGCGACCTGGCCAAGTTCGGTCTGCCCGACGCCCGCGCCGGCGTGGTGGGCTCGCTGCCCGAGACCGTCTTTTTCGCCTTCCAGATGACCTTCGCGATCATCACGCCCGGCCTGATCGTCGGCGCCTATGTCGAGCGCATCCGCTTTGGCGCGGTGCTCCTGTTCTCGGGCCTCTGGCTGCTGCTGGTCTATGCGCCCGTCTGCCACTGGATCTGGGGCGGCGGCTGGCTGGCCCAGATGAAGGTGATGGACTACGCGGGCGGCCTGGTGGTCCACGCAACCGCCGGGATCTCCTCGCTGGTGGCCGTCGCCATGCTGGGTCCGCGCGACGGCTTCCCGCGCGACCTGCACCCGCCGCACAATCCGGGCATGACCATGATGGGCGCCGGCATGCTGTGGGTCGGCTGGTACGGCTTCAACGCCGGCAGCGCGCTGGCGGCCGACGCCGCCGCCGGCTCGGCCCTGGTGGCGACCCATCTGTCGGCCGCCACCGCCGGCCTGGTCTGGGCGCTCATCGAGAAGCTGAAGTTCAAGCGCTCCAGCATGATCGGCGTCGTCACCGGCGTGGTCGCCGGCCTCGCCACCGTGACCCCTGCGTCCGGCTTCGTCGGCCCGGTGGGCGGCGTGGTCCTGGGCGCGCTCGGCAGCCTGGTCTGCTTCCACTGCGTCGACCTGGTGAAGCACCGCCTCAGGCTGGACGACAGCCTCGACGTCTTCGCCGTGCACGGCGTGGGCGGCCTGCTGGGCACGCTGCTGGTGGCCGTGCTGGCGTCGATGTCGCTGGGCGGCGCGGGCTACGGCGAGGGCATGGACATGGGCCGCCAGCTCGGCGTCCAGGCGCTGGGCGCGCTGGCCGTCTGCGGCTGGTCGGCGCTGGCGTCCGCCGCGATCCTGTTCGTCTGCAAGGTCACCATCGGCCTGCGCGCCACGCCGGAAGCCATCGAGGACGGCCTCGACCTCGCCACCCACGGCGAGCGCGCCTACCAGGCCTGACGGCTTGAGCGGGACCGATTCCGCTGCCTTGATCGGCGCGGCATGATCCACGTCCCCACGGCCATCTGGGCGCACACCGCCTTCGACCTCGCGGCCTGGGGCTGCGGGCTTGCGCTGAGCGTTGCGCTGTACCGCTGGCGGCTCAAGGGCCTGACCGAGCAGGTGGCGGGCAAGGTCGGCGGCGGCTACTTCGCGGCCCTGGCCCTCGGCGCCGTCCCCGGCGCGTGGCTGGCGGGCTCGCTGAACAGCCTGCGCGACGCCCAGCCGGCCCTGTCGCACAGCGTCGTGGGCGCCCTGGTCGGCGCGATCGCAGGCGTGGAGATCTACAAGGCCGTCCGCGGGGTGAAGGGCTCGACGGGCGGCGTCTTCGTCGGCCCCTTCGCCCTGGGCGTGGTGATCGGCCGCTGGGGCTGCCTGTTCGCCGGCCTGCCGGACGGCACCTACGGGTCGCCCACCGCGTTGCCCTGGGCCGTCGACCTGGGCGACGGAGTCGCGCGGCACCCGGTGCAGGTCTACGAGAGCCTCGCCATGGCGCTGTTCCTGGCCGCCTATCTCGAGGGCCTGGCGGGACGGCGCCCTTGGGCGATGCGGCGGGCCTTCTACGCCATGTGCCTGTGGTACGGCGCGACACGCTTCGGTTGGGAGTTCCTGAAGCCCTATCCGCCGTTGATCGGGCCGCTTAACCTGTTCCACCTGATGTGCGGAGGGCTGGTCGCTTATGGATGGGTCTTCTACCGCGGAAGTCTCCGCCGCGAGCGTGCGGAAAGCCGCGCCCTACCTGTTCCTGGGTCAGACCACCAGCCTGTGTGAAACCTGCCTGGAGCTCGTCCCCGCCAAGGTGATCGGCGAGGACGGCTGCGTCTTCTACCTCAAGCGCTGCCGCGAGCACGGCGTGCAGAAGACGCTGATCGCCGACGACATCGCCTATTGGAAATCCCAGCGCGACTGGCTGAAACCGGGCGACCGGCCGCTGTCGGTGGCGACCCGCACCGACCACGGCTGCCCCTACGACTGCGGCCTCTGCCCTGACCACGAGCAGCACTCGTGCCTGGCGATCATCGAGGTCAACGAGGCCTGCAACCTCACCTGCCCTGTCTGCTTCGCCGACAGCTCGGTGAAGCGCGAGGCCCACCGGCCGCTGGCCGAGATCGAGCGGATGCTGGACGTGATCGTTGCCGCCGAGGGCGAGCCCGACCTGGTCCAGCTCTCGGGCGGCGAGCCCACAATCCATCCGCAGTTCTGGGACATCCTCGACGCCGCCAAGGCCCGGCCGATCCGCCACCTGATGATCAACACCAACGGCCTGCGCATTGCCCGCGAGCCAGGCTTCGCCGAGCGGCTGGCGACCTACATGCCCGGCTTCGAGGTCTATCTGCAGTTCGACAGCCTCAAGCGCGACGCCCTCATGGAGTTGCGCGGCGCCGACCTCTCCCGCGTGCGGACCGAGGCGCTGGAGGCGCTGGAGCGGAACAACATCTCCACGACCCTGGTGGTGACCCTGAAGAAGGGCGTGAACGACGCCGAAATCGCCGACATTGTCCACTACGCCCTGCAATGGCGCTCCGTGCGCGGCGTGACCTTACAGCCGATCCAGGATGCCGGCCGCAACGACGGCTTCGACGCGAAGCGGCACCGCATCGTCCTGACCG
>Ga0102590_1003832_pt1 | contig 14063 bp, 9 predicted proteins | sample AraplaMF_Col_mMF_FD_76859 | JGI IMG/M metagenome (GOLD analysis project Ga0102590, IMG submission 76859) | Arabidopsis root microbial communities from the University of North Carolina, USA - plate scrape MF_Col_mMF | ecosystem: Host-associated > Plants > Roots > Endosphere | place: USA...
TGGCATCGCCCGGCCAGCCCTGTGCCAGCGCGGAGGCCGAGGAGCGGCGAACCTTTGGTTCTTGATCGTCAGCGAGCCGCACGACCGTATCCCGGGCCGCGGGCTCGCCCGGCCACCCCGTCGCCGATGCGGAAGCGGCCGAGCGGCGGACATCCGCGCTCTGATCCGTAGCCAGAGACATGACCGCGTCCCGGGCTGGAAGGTCGCCTCGCCAGCCCTGCGCCAGCCCGTCGGCGGCAGCGTAGCGGACATCCGCGCTCTGATCCGCAGCCAGGCGCACGATCGCGTCCCGGGCGATGGCGTCGCCCGGCCATCCATGGCCCAAGTGTTCGGCGACGGAGCGGCGAACCGCCGACTCCCGATCGTCGGCCAGACGTGTGGCCGCGTCCCGAGCTTCGACTTCGCCCGGCCAGCCCTGCGCCAGCGCCGAGGCAGCGGAGCGGCGAACCTCCGCACTTTGATCCGCCGCCAGGCGCACGACCGCGTCCCGAGCGATGGCATCGCTCGGCCAGCCCTGCGCCAGCGCCGAGGCAGCGGAGCGGCGAACCTCCGCACTTTGATCCGCCGCCAGATGCACAGCCCAGTCCCGGGCGATGGGATCGCCTGGCCAGCCGTTCGCAAGCCCGTCGACGGCAGTCTCACGGACGTCGACGCTCTGATCCGCAGCCAGCTGCACGACCGTGGCATATACATCAGCATCGCCCGGCCAGCCCCGCGCCAGACCATCAGCGACGGTCCGGCGCACTGCTGATTCCTGATCGCCGGCCAGACGCAGGAGCGCGTCCCGGGCCGCGAGCTCGCCCGGCCACCCCTGTACCAGCCCACGGATGACGGACCTGCGGACCTCCGCGTTCTGATCGGTGGCCAGGCGCAGGATTGCGTCCCGGGCGGCAACATCGCCGGGCCATCCCTGCGCCAGCGCGGAGCTGGCGGACTCGCGGACATCTGCGGCGTGATCGGTGGCCAGGCGCAGGAGCGCGTCCTGGGCGGCGGGATCGCCAGGCCACCCCTGCCTCAGCGTGTCAGCGGCATAGCGGCGGACGTCCTCGTTCACGTCGTCGGCCAGACGCAAGACGGTCTCGCGCACCTTGAGGTCGCCCGGCCAGCCCTGCGCCAACGCGTCAGCAGCGTAGTGGCGCACGTCCGCGTCGTGACCGGCAACCATGCGCACAGCCGCGTCACGTACGTGCAGGTCGCCTGGCCAACTGTAGCCGAGCGCAGAGGCGGTGTAGCGGCGAACATCCGCGCTCTGATCAGCAGTCAGGCGCAGGACAACATCTCGAACTACGAGGTCGCCCCGCCAACCCTTTTCCAGCGCATCAACGGCGCTGTAGCGGACGTTCGGCTCAGTATCGTCGACCAAGTGCAGCACGGTGTCGCGCACCTGGATATCGCCCGGCCAACCCTGCGCCAGCGCATTGGCGGCATCACGGCGAACATCCGCGTCGTAGTCAGCAGCCAGATGCACAACAGCGTCACGAGCTGTGCGATCACCCGGCCAGCCCTGGCTGAGAGCAGAAGGAACGGCCCGACGAACCTTGGCATTGGGATCGTCGGCCAAGCGCAGCACCGCTTCTTGAGCTTCGGCGTTGCCTGACCAACCCTCCGTGAGTGCCTCCACGGCATAGCGACGGACGTCCGCGTCCGGGTCGTCGACCAGGCGCAGGACAGCCTCTTGCGCCTGGAGAACGTGAGACCAGTTGGTGCTCAGCCGGGTGACCGCGGCGTGACGGGCGGCTGAGTCGGTGAGACGGGTCGATGCCAAAAGGACGGCAAGTTCGTCTTCGGGCGGGAGGAATCCATGTCCCTGGGCAATGGCATGGTGCAGGTCCTGGACCGTGTCTTCTTCTCGCCTGTTGACGTCCTGTGCTTTGGCCAGGGCGACTGCGATGTCGTCGAGCACCGGCTGCGTGAGCAGGTCGCGGGCAAGGAGAGGCTGAGCGGGCTGTTCAGGGCCGACATCGGTGAGGGGGAACCCGGCCGCATCGGGGTGCACGGCCAAACGCTGAACCTCAACGCGGGCCCGACCCCAGAGGCCTTCCAGGACAACGATGCGTGCCGCAACCCGGTCGGCTTCCTGCTGTGCCGTGGACTTGTGTGTCAGCGCCTGACGGGTCTCCTCACGCACGCGGGCAAGACGCGCATGATCCGCTGTATGCAGGGCCTGTAGCTCACGGAAGTCGTTACCCGCGATGATCTCGCGGAGCGTACTGATGATCTGCAGCAAGGTCGACATCAGCATTTCGGCGTCGCGCATGGCATAGCGCAGCCGGGTCTCGGTGTGGCGGGCGCGCTCCAAGGTCTCAGCATGGCGGGCGAGATCGCGCTCGAGCCGCAGGACGGCGACGGTTTCCTCGGGCTGCTGCGGCTGCAGGACAGCGGAGCGAGGGGCTGGCACAGGCTCGTGCGTGGACTTCGACGCGTCCAATGCGGCCTGCAGCAATGATCGTGCCTGGTTGCACAGGCTTTGGTGCTCTTGCAGCGTAAGGCCGGCTGCTTGGCTGGTGATGCGCAGGAACTGCATGGTGAACGACCACGGGGGCTTGGGCCGGGCCTGCGCGTTGAAGATGCGGTCAATGTGCGACTTGGAAAACGCCATATCGCCCACGCGATGAGTGGAAGGCCCTCCGATCGGATCGACCTCACGCTGCACCGCCTGCTCGCGCTGGGCTGCCACCCTGAACGCCTGCTCGACGTCGCGGGAGCCCATCCCGGCGCGTTCGGCCTGTTGACGCAGGAAGTCACCAAACTCCTGCCACGGATCTACTGCTGTCCGACCTCGACTGCCTGCGGGCCCCATTCCTGCCTCCCCGTGGACGGTGCTGGGACGACTCATGCTGCCCCACGATGCTTGCAGCTCTCGGCTGGTTCAGCGAGGCCACCACATGGGAGTTGTCCCCGTCGTTGTCCCGCGCCGTCCCTGGTCGTCCCAGCCGGTCCCCAGCCACGTGGGGACCGCGCTCCAAGGAGCGACTGTCTCCGCATGCCTATTCGGCAGCAACGGACCGCTCGGTAAGGAGACTTGAAATGATCAGCGACCTCGCCCACCTCGCCGTGGCACTCAGCGACACGCGTCATCGGACAGGACAGGAGCCGGCCCTGTGGCAGCTTCTGCTTGCCGCGGTGCCGGAGTTCCTCGGCGCCCTTGCCGCCGCCTTTGTCATGACGACTGCCGCGTGGATATGGCGTCGGTTTTCTCACCGCCCGCCGGCTCACCTTGAGTCCGGCGGAACTCGTCCGCGACCCACCCGGAAGTCATCAGGTGGCTGAACTGACTGCCTTCTCCGGGGACTGCCGAGGCTCGGCAGTCCCCGGACCAGTGTTCAGGGCATACGCCGCGGTGACGGACCGGTTGCTGGACTGGCGAGGACCGCGAAGGACCACGGGTCCCTAGCCGACGGTGCCGAAGACGTTGCCCTTGCACATCACGATCCTCCAGGCAGGGAAGCTGTGCAGCACGCGTCGAGGCGATCGCGTCGACGGAGGCACCGACGCCGCAGCTCGGCAACGGTCGCCTTCGATGCGCCAGAGCCCCTCCTCCGCCGTGGAAGGCTCTTCCATGGAAGCGAACCAAGCCACTCGAGGATGCGCGAGTGGGATCGGCGGCAAGGGACACCGCCGCGCGGGCCGATCTGACCGCAGGCCGTAGGCCACGTCGCCTGCGGGCACCAAAACAACGACCTCTTGGTGCCGGAGCGGCGCCGCAAACACCCGTTTCTGGAGACGATCAGTTCTGGCAAACCGGCCGCTGAATGGGCCGAGTTGAGGCAGACTGACAGGGTGGCAGACTTCGTCGAATTCACATTCGATGACGGGACGGCGCTGGCTCTTCAGGTCTTCGACGCCCTCCCGTCCGCGCAGGCAGACTCGCGGGAGGAGGCCGACGACCAGGAGAGCGTGCCCGGGTTCGGCAAGTCCCGTCCGGTGGCTAGGGGCTCCCGGGTCGTGGCGGCCACCGAGGGAGCCCTGACTGCCCTGCTGGCTCCCCTCGTCCCTCTGCTGCAACGCGTTCACGACACTGTCGCCGCCGTGCCGGACGCGCCCGACGAGCTGTCCGTGGGCTTCGGAGTGCGCGTCGGCGCCGATCTCAAGCTCAGTGTCGTCGGCGCCAGCGGCGAGGCCACCATGACGATCACCGCGAACTGGCGGCTGCCGAGGCCTGCCGTGGCCGCACCATCCGACGCTTCGGCACCGGTCGCGGGCGCCGCTTCCCCGTCCGCCTCTGTTTCCTCCGGATCCGTCTCCGGCGCTCATGCGGGTTAGGGGCCGTCGCTGGCTGCGTACGGAAGGTGCGGCCGCTAGGGGGGCGCGGCAGTCCCTCGTCTGTGTGCTCGACGCCGCTGGGAACACGACCGTCGGCAGCGGCGTCTATCTGGGCGAAGGCCGGGTTCTTACGTGTTCCCACGTGGTGAACGACGCGCTGGGCCGGGACATGTTCACCCAGGACGAGCCGGTAGGAGCCGCCGTCGGCGTGGCCTTCCCTTACGCCGGGTCCCGCTCGGCGATCCCTGCGCAGACCCTCGCCTGGATCCCGGCTCGCCGTACCGCACCGGGCGGTCCTCCCCAGCCCGCACGGACCGGGGACTTCGTCTGGTATGGCGATATTGCGCTCCTCGAGCTTGCCGACGAGGTGCCGGCGCCGGTGCGTCCCATGAACTGGGCCCGGATGGCTGAAGGGCAGGAGGTGCGTGCCTGGCACGGCAGCGGCCAGCCGTTCAGCTATGCCGACGGATCGGTCCAGTCCTGCGAAGAGCTGGTCGGCTTCGTCGACTCGACGCTGCGGGGCGCGGCCATCAACCCCGGCTACAGCGGAAGCCCCCTGTGGTGCGAGGACCAGGGCGCGGCGGTGGGCATCGTGCTGGGCGTCATGGAGCCGCCCCCGGGGCCCTTCCACTCCCATCAGGTGACCCGCCGAACCATCGTCCTTCCCTGGCAGACTGTCCAAGCCGAGCTCGATGCCGTCGACGGGCAGCACACCACGGCCGCGTGCGGCGCTTTGCCTGCCGACCCGGACGCCGGGCGGCCGCCCGATGCGGTGGATCCCGCCACCTGGCACAGTTGCACCGCGCTGGTGGCCGGCCTGCTCGCCGAACCCGCCAAACGCGCCGAGCACGGAGTGCGGCTAGCCCAGGAACTGGGCCTCGACGTCACACCGGGCGTGCCAACCGTCGACGACATCGCGGAGATCCTGCTCACCCGGCATCGGGCGATCGCCACCTTCATGGAGGGGCTGGGGGCACCCGACCGCGCGACGGCGCGCAAGCTTCTCGCCCTCGGCCGGGCCGCCACTATCCCGGGACTGCTGTCCGTCCGCGAGCACAGCTGGCTGCTGGACCTGATGTCCAACGACGTCCAAGACCGCTTCCCGAAGGCAGCCCGCGCGGCACTGCCCCACACCACTCTCTTCGACGCCTCTCCCACACTCGGTCACGCGCCTACGCGGTCGTGGGACACCGAGGCTGTGCGGGCCGACGACGACAGCGCAACCGTCCAGCTGATCGCGGCGCTCGAGGAGTTCTGGGGTGACAGTGCGCCCGTGCCCGACGGATCGCCGCGCGTGCCGGCCCTGCTGCGTGCGGTGGAGTATCTGGCGGCCACCTGCGTGCCGGACCGGATGCAACGTTTTTGGGAGTTCTCCGAGCAGGTCGCCCGCCGACTGGGAGTGGCCAGTGAGGCATTGGGCGAGCGCCGGGACGACGCGGCTGGTTGGGCACGCCGACGGCGTAAGCGCACGGGGCCGCCCAGCCCGCGGCTGACCGTACGGCTCACGCCCTGCTCACCGAACACCTATCGCTGCGAGGCCTGGTACGACGCCGGAACCGGCGGCGACGATGAACGGCAGGTGCTGGTCGAGGACGAGCCGCGTGCCCCGGCGGACCTGGTCCGTCTGCTGCACCGCATCCTCGTCCGTGAGACCAGCTCCATGGGGCCTGCCCCCGTGGTCCCGTTCCTCGAAGTCCTGCTCGACCAGGAGTACTTGGATGTGCCGGTCGATCAGTGGGACAACGAGGCCTCGCCCGAGGAGCTCCCGGTTGTCCTGGGCGCGGAGTACGCCGTGGTGGTGCGCTGCCCCGACGCCCGCCGCCGGGCGCCGGATTCCGTGCGGCACTGGCAGGCGCGCTGGGCGGAACTCGACAACAGCGGAGTGCTGCGCCTGGATCAGCGACACACCAAGCAGTTGCAGGTGTACGGGCTGCTGAAGGAAGACCTGACGGTGGCCCGCGTCATCATCGACTCTGCCCCGCAGCACCGGGCTGCCCTGCGGGCGGTCTGTCTGGCCCTCGGCGTCCCGGTGATCGTCTGGGACCGGCAGGAACTCGCCGGTACCCGCGGGGACCAGCTGGCCGCGCTCCTGCTGAACGGACCGGCACGAGGCCTGCCCCACCGGATGCGCCGGCACAGGGCGCGAGCGCTCGCCGAGAGCGACGGGACCGCGACCGCCGCGCTGACGCCCGCCCTGATGTGGGACGACGCCTCACGCCCTCCCCCGCGTCCGCTGTGGATCGATCCGACCGGCCAGGAGCCTACGTGACAGACACGCGACACGACGCCGAGAGCGACGACTGGCGCCTGTTCAGGGGGGACGGGCAGGTGCGCCACGTCCGCATGCCCGAGGCCCCTCCCTGGCGGCGGTTCGGTCGGCAGGACACGCAGCAGGGTGCGGTGCCGAGCGATCCACACCGGCCCTACCTCATCGACCAGCCGCAGATCGACGTGGTCAACGCCGCCCTTCACCTGCGCCGTCCGCTCCTGGTGACGGGGCACCCCGGGACCGGCAAGTCGTCCCTCGCGTACGCCATCGCCCACGAGATGGACCTGGGCAAGGTGCTGCGCTGGCCGGTGAACAGCCGCTCCACGCTGGCGGAGGCGCTGTACCAGTACGACGCCGTGGGCCGCCTGCGGGAGACGACCCTGAGCCACGACCAGGGCGACCAGCCGCCGGACATCGGCCGGTTCATTCGGCTCGGTCCGCTCGGCACCGCGCTCCTGCCCGGTGACCGGCCCCGGGTACTCCTCGTCGACGAGCTCGACAAGGGGGACGTCGACCTGCCCAACGACCTGCTGACCGTCTTCGAGGAAGGCGAATTCGAGATCCCTGAGCTGTCCCGGCTGCCGGCCGGGCAGGACGAAGCCCTGGTACACACCACCAGCGGGACGAACCCGCAGCCGGTGGTCTCAGGCTTCGTGCGCTGCCGTGAGTTTCCCGTCGTTGTCATCACCAGCAACGGCGAACGGGAGTTCCCTCCCGCTTTCTTGCGACGCTGCCTGCGCCTGCACCTGCCCGATCCCGACGAGCACCGGCTGCGCGCCATCATTGTCGCGCACCTCGGTCAGGACTCGGTGCCCCAGCTGGACGATCTGATCCAAACATTCCTCGCCCGCCGGGCACCGGGCGAACTGGCCACCGACCAGTTGCTCAACGCGGCGCACCTGCGCCTGGGTGGCGTCGATCTCGACGCTGAAGGACTGCTCGAAGCGGTACTCCACCAACTGGGTGGTGCTGTCTAGGCATGTCCGAGCGGCTCCTCAGCGTCCTGCGGCTCTTCGGCGAGCAGCCGTCCGCCGAGGAGCTCGCCGACGTACTGTGGCTGGCCCAACGCCTGCCCCAGGGGGAGCACGCACCGCTCGCGGTACGCCTGGCCCACACCACGGTGCATCCCACTCCCCCCGTCAACGGCACGGCCGACGCGCCGACCGCACCCGCGCCGCACCACGCCCCGCCCGCCGCGCTGGAGGAAGCGCCGCCGGTGGAGCTGCATTCGGCGCCCGAGACGCCCGGCACCGCTGACGAACATCGCGACAGCAGCCCCACAGCAGACGCCGACGACGGGACGCAGACCGACAGTCCCGCTCCCCAGCCCCCGCCCGCACCGGAGCCGCCCAGGGCCCTGTCCATCCGTATCGCGCAGCCGCGCTCGCTGTCCGGCTCACTGGCGACGGCACGGGCACTGCGTCCACTCAAACGCCACCGGCCCGACCACCACCGGCGCGAGATCGACGAAGCCGCCACCGCGGCCAGGTTCGCGCACACCGGCGTACTCGATGTCGTCACACATCCCGCCCGCGAGCGCTGGCTGGATCTCTCTCTCATCGTCGACGACAGCGGATCGATGCTGCTTTGGCAGCAGCTCTGCGCCGAACTGCACCTGCTCTTTGCGCGGTTGGGAGCCTTCCGGCAGATCCGCATCTGGGGACTGAGACTGCGCGAGGGCCACCCGCCCATGCTGTGCCCACAGCCCTTCGGCGCGTCACGCACGCTGCTGCCCCCCGCGGTGGCGGACGACCCGTCGGGGCGCACCATGACCCTCGTCATCTCGGACGGCGCCAACCGCGCCTGGCGCACGGCGGCGATGACGGCCCTGCTCACCCGCTGGGCCTCACGCGGGCCCACCGCCGTCATCCACGCCCTGCCGCCGCGGATGTGGCCGGGATCGGCACTGCCGGCGCGCAGATGGACGGTGCGGGTTCCGCATCCCGGCGCGGCCAACAGGGAGTGGCGGGTCAGGGACACGCTCCTGCCGGCCGAACTCAGCCCCTTCACCGGTATCGCCGTGCCGGTGCTGGAGCCACAACCGCGTGAGCTGGCCACCTGGGCACGAGCGGTCGTGGCCGGCGGTAGGAGCACCGTGCTTTCCCTGTGGGACCCGCAGGCCGCCCGCCCCGACACCCGGCATCCCGAGGTGTCGAGCGCCGAAGCAGTACGGCACTTCCGCCGGACCGCCTCTCCCGAGGCGTACCGGCTCGCGGCGCACCTGGCGGCCATCGCGCCCCTCACCGTGCCGGTGATGCGCCTGGTCGCAAAGGCCGTGCCGTGGAGCGCCACAACCACGCACCTGGCCGAGGTCTTCCTCAGCGGGCTGATGCGCCTGGCCGAGAACGCGCCCCCGCGATCGGCCACGACGCAGGGCACTTTGAGCTTCCGGCACAGCCAGCGGGTCTTCTCGTTCACCGACGAGGCGGGCGACATCCTGCAGGAGGCGGTACCGACGGCGGAGGTCGTCGAAACAGCCCGCCAGGTGTCCGCGCTGATCGGTGAACTTATCGACGGCGCTCCGGAGTTCGCGGCCTGGCTGCAGCGGCCCGACGGCACCGATCTGCTGCCGGAGCACGCCCAGAACTTCGCGTGGCTGGGATCCGCCCTGCTGCAGCGCCTCGGCTTGACGGGCGCAGCAGTGCCGGACTGGGACCGGCCACCACCGGTTCCGCAGGAGGAACCGCAAAGTCCTCGGGACCCCTTCCATCTGCATGTGCCGTACGTGGGCTTTTCGACCGGCGCCCATACGCCTTTCCCCTGGCAGCAGCTCTCCACACAGGACCCCAAGCAGATCGGCGACTACGACCTGCTCGGCTGGGCGCCGAGCGCGGGCTCCACCAACGTCTACCTCGGCCGCAACCCCGAGGGAGTGCAGGCAGCGGTGCGCCGCCCGGCCCGCAACACCCCCAGCGCGCACCAGGTCCTGCTCCGGGAGGTGGCCGCACTCAGCAGGTTCGATCATCCGTGTCTGCCCATGTTGTTCGACCACGAGGCGGACGCGCCCCGCCCTTGGACCGCCGTCTCGCCCGCCACCGCAAGTCGCGGGGGCCGGGCGCCGCATCTGGCGGAAGTAGTCTCCGCTACGGGCCTCTTGAGTACCGACGCCACGCTGGCCCTCGCCCGCCGCCTCGCCTCTGCGCTGGCGCACAGCCACGGCATAGGCGTCGTCCACGGCCGTCTGGCACTGCGGCACATCCTGCTGACTCAGGACGAGCCCGTCATCGTCGGCTGGCATCGGGCAACCGTGGATGGTCGGCCGCCGCAGCCGGGCCGGGCGCCGGCACGCCCCGAGGACGACCTACGAGCCTTGGCCGCGATCCTGGCCCACGCGGCGCTGGGCACTGAATGGCCCGCGCCCCGCTACCGCCGCTCTTCCGGCACACTCGACCCCCTCGACGAAGCAGACTGGTTGGCCCCCTCGCCGCCCTCGTCCGTCGATCCAGTGCTCCACGCTCTGATCGGCCGTTGCCTGCACGCCCCAAACGCCGCGCCTCCCACGGCCCAAGGGGTCCTCGCCCTGCTGCGCGACCGGATGCCGCCCCCGGACACGAGCACCACCTTGCGGACCTGGCTGCCCGCGTCCACGTTGGAGCTGATCGGTGACGCGAAGCTGCTGCGTACCCCGCCGCAGCACACGGGCAGGCGCAGCGGCCCGCAAGTGCCCATCACACCGCAGGAGTCCGCGGCCCAGAACGCACAGCCTCCGGTCGGCGCGACCTCGCTCACCTGGGACACTCTCCCGGGATCCGTCCCGGCGCCAGGTCGACTGAAGCGCCTCGCGCGCCGCTCCCCACCCCCGGTGCTGGAACCTCGAAGCGGCCCGCCGGGCCCCTGTGTCGCGGTGATCGGCGCTCAGCCCGGCTCGGGCCGCAGCACCGTCGCGGTGCAGCTGGCCTCTGCGCTCACCGCCCGAGCAGGCTCGTTGCGCGGCGGGCGCACAGCTGTCCTGATGCTGCCACTGAACCGGCAGCTGGGCGTCTTCGGATACCGCCTGCTTGCCGCGGCGGACACCTCGACCGTCGCCGCCAGGCTTCCCGACGGCCGCGGACACATGCCGTCCCACGCACGCGACTGGGGCACGCGCACCGACTCCCGAGGGACGCACTTTCTGTATGGGCAGGTGCCCGTCGGCACTCCCGTCCGCTTGGACACATCGGCCGTCCGACGCGGCGTCGACTGGCTGAGGTCCTTCGGCACACTGGTCGTTGACGCGGGTGGCACCTTCCTGCCTCCGCAGGACACTCTGCGCGCCCTGCTCGGGCGCGTCGACCATTTGGTCATCACATCGACCACGCAGCAGCAGCACCTGGACGAGTTCCTGAGGCAGACTGCCTGGCTGTCCGAGCACGGATACGAGGAACTGGTCCGCACGGCAACCCTGGTGGTCTCGGATCTGCAGGGCGCAGACGGGCAGCAGAACACCCCAACGCGGGTTGCCGAACTGGATGCCGTCGTCGGAAGCGTGTGCACGGTTCCCCACGACACCGCCGTGCACCGGCTCGGTCTCATCGACCGTTCCGCTCTCGCTCCGGCAAGCAAGCAGGCGTTCGACACACTCGCCCTCACGGTCGGCTCCGCGCTGGCCTCCGCCTGACCAGGCAGCCTGTGATCACTCCGGCGCTCATCCCTGCGCTAGCTGCTACGGCTGTCATGAATCCGGCGTCGACTCTCAGGATTGCTTACGGTGCAGCCCGCTTCGCGCCGCATGAGCATGGGCCGTTCTCACGGCAGGAAGAGCAGGAGGATGACGGTATACGAACTGGTGGCGAGAGTGGTGGTGTAGGCCTCCCATGGACGTGTACCGCGCGATGATGCGCCCTCGGGATGCCGGGAGCGCAGGGCGCTGGAGACTGTGGCGACGACAGTCAACAGGGCAGCTCACCCCCTCCAAGGCAGTTCTGCGGATTGACCTGGCGCTCCCGCTGTTCCTGACATCATCGTGTGATGGTCGATCGAGTCAGTGCTGCCGGTGACGGACCCACCCAAGGGAATCTCGGGTCTGCTAGTCATGGTTTGCCACGTTTGCCTGATCGAGAGGCAAGCGTGCCCGATCAGGGACAGCCCCGACTCTCGAGGGACGAGGAGCCGGGTGCGGATGGCTTGAGTCGCAAGCACCCTGAAGTCGAGGCCCTTCGACTGCGTCTCGCGGGACAATCCCGGCGGGATGCCTTCATCGTCTGGCCACTGAGCGCGGTTCTGCTCATGGGTGGTGTCGCACTTCTCATCAACGCGCTCGTAGTGGACAGCAACAATGAAGCGCAGGCGTTCATGACCGGCGGAAGGGGCAACCCTATCTGGCCTTGGGTTGCGGCGGGGTGCACTGCCCTGGTCCTGGCGGGGGTCATCTTCCTGTCCGGTGTTCTGAGGAAGTCGGGGCGGCAGAGTCAGCTCGACCTTGCGGATCTGGAGGCGCGTACCGAAGAAACAGTCCGCAGTGCACGCGGATCAAACGACCTAGACACCCTGCTGGAGGTCAATCGACTCTTGCTGGCCCAGTACCACCAGCTATCCACGGGGCAGTCGCGATCGGCGTTCCGAGTGGCGCAAACCGTCATGGCTGCCGCGTCCACGCTTCTCCTGTTCGGATGCGTCCTGGCCGTGCTCGCCAGTGACACCACCACCAGCGTGACTGTTGCCAGCCTGTCCGGTCTGGCCTCGGCTGTTGGCGGTTATGTTGCCAGCACGCTGTTGCGCAGCTACCAGGTTTCGGTGCGGCAAGCGGAGATGTACTTTCGCGAGCCCGTGGTGGCTGGTTATCTGTTGGCTGGCGAACGGGTCGCTCGTAGCCTGTCAGGCGACTTCCGGCAGCAGGCGCTGGGCCGAGTGGTCGATGGTTTTATGCAGGCCGCGATCGGTATGGCGCAGCAGCCTTCTGGCGAACCGCAGCAAGCTACCACCGAGGCGTGAAAATTGGTAGATTCCTGCCAGTTCGGCCCGATTTCTCATCGATCTGCGCCAGAGCCTGTCGTCAAAGGTCACGCCCACCTCAGTAGCGATGCGGGTGCGACGTGCGGCCTGGAAGGACTGGCCGGTCTTCTCGTATCGGGTGGCGATGCCACCCCACTGCTTGAGGCGGTTGAAGCAGCGTTCCACGACGTTGCGACTTCAGGCCGCCCGTTCCAACAGCCGCTTCCAGGACCGACGGATCTCCCCGCTCCAGGCCCGGCTCCTCGATCGACGTCGGGCCCCCGTGAAACCGCCCCCGCCTGTGCGCCAAGTCCGTAACACACGCAGGTCGAAAGGCGGTTGTCGCGACTCCGGTTGGCGGGCTTTACTGAAGGCAAGCACAACGCCTGAGCAATCCGGCTGTGGTAGCCGTACTCAACACCTCGGGCATCAGAGGCATCTCCGGCATGTGAGCCGTTCGAGGATGCGCCTCCGTCCCACTCTTCCATCCATCCCCCGGGGCTGCGCCGGCCCGACGTCTCCACCACAGGCCCTGTCGGGAACCAGTGTGTCTCGTCCGACATGCAGGAAAGGATTTCGGATCATGCGACGGTACATTCTCACCGGCACGCCAGGCGCGGGCAAGACATCGATCCTGCGGCGCCTGGCCGGACTTGGCTACGAGGTTGTCGAGGAGGCGGCAACCGCGGTCATCGCACACTCGCAGAGGCAGGGCGAGGACGAGCCATGGGCGCGGGCATTCTTCGTCGACGAGATCGTCGCTGTGCAGCGGCAGCGCCAGCTGGAGGCCGTCACCACCGGCTCTGTCCAGGTGTTCGACCGGTCACCGGTCTGCACCCACGCACTCGCCACCTATCTGGGCCGGCCGGTGTCCCGGGCGTTGGTCGCCGAACTCGAACGGATCACCTCTTTCGGGATCTATGAGCGGCAGGTGCTCTTCGTACGCAATCTGGGCTTCTGCGAGCCAACCGCGGCCCGGCGGATCAGTTTTCAGGAATCGTTGGTCTTCGAGAAGATCCACGAACAGAGCTACCGCGATTTCGGCTACGAGCTCATCGACATCCCTGCCGACGATCTGTCCAACCGCGTTGCCGTGGTCGACTCAGTGATCTCCCGGGCCGCCTCGTGAACGACTCCTGGGGTCATCCCCACGGCGGGGTCATCTCACTGCACCGTCCACCGGCCCGTCCAGCTACCCCGACCCGACCCCATCACCACCACGTGGAGAACATGTACGTCCGTGAAATAGCAGGTCAACGCCATGAAACAGGCCATCGCGGTCGGAAAAGGAGCTTGCATGCGCGGGCCGCTTCGCGCAACCCGGGCACGGCCAGTACGCGCTGGTGAGAGACGGAGCACAGCCACGTCTGGGGCGTGCGCACTGCGGTAGACGGGCTCCTGGAGGAACCCCAGCGGGGGGCGTACGAACTGTTGGGTTGGGTGCGGGGCCGGGCCGACAGCTGGCTGTGGCTGGTACCGGACGACAACGCCCTTGAGCCCCGGTCGCTGAGAAGGTCCGCCCTTGGGCTGTACGCCACACCTCGGGTTCCCACCCGCAGCTGGTGTGACCTGGAAGGACCCGCAAGTCGTGATCCCATGTGGAGATCTGTAGAGTCCAGGC
>Ga0102590_1003835_pt1 | contig 14042 bp, 12 predicted proteins | sample AraplaMF_Col_mMF_FD_76859 | JGI IMG/M metagenome (GOLD analysis project Ga0102590, IMG submission 76859) | Arabidopsis root microbial communities from the University of North Carolina, USA - plate scrape MF_Col_mMF | ecosystem: Host-associated > Plants > Roots > Endosphere | place: USA...
CCAACAGTTTTAAGCAGCTTATGCAGCTGATGGTAATATCTCCGGATGATTCGTTGAACGTGGGCACTTACGGCGGCTCTGTAGTTACGCTGATGCCCGTGCAGGACACTGCCACCCAGGGTTACATAGGCGATCAAATCGAAGTTCAAATTACAAGCATTAATAGTAAACGTGCCGAAGGTACATTCAAAGGCACATTAATCAAAAGTGGTGAAGCTGAAAAGCCATTAACGGACGGGACTTTTAAAGTCAACATTAATTAGATCATCGTTTTTTTTGAAATCTTTTTCCATCGGCATGCCCCGCCTTTCCAGGCGGGGCTTTTTTATGCCATCGTTTATTTCTTCTACTTTACCGGCATTGCCTGTGGCCATCTGCGGCCACGGCCCTGAAATATGTTCGTGTTGTTACGTGTTTGCATGGAATGTCTTTTCTTCCACATCCAGCCCATAATGCCTGCGGTAATAGCAAGGCCCAGGCTCACACCCTTTAAGAGGGTGCTGGACTGTACGGTATGGCCGGCAATTTTCATGTTACGCATAACAAATTGATTTGGTTCAACACGGGTATAATACCAAAAGCTGTGCCATCCCAGACAAGCCGGGATGGCACATATGTTAATGAAAGCCGAATTTATTTAACGCCAAATACAGCCCTTATTTCTGCACGTACCTTGATGGTCTTGAAATCTATGTCAGAGTCTGCTGCAACGCTTTCTCCGGCAGATTTGTAAGCCATGTTTGCATACACGGGACGCACATCACTGTAGTTATCTGTATTGATCTCCTGCACTTCGATCACGCCGTCTACCTTTTCATCGATGGCACCTAAGAGATAAGCGGCTTTTGCTTTAGCAGCCTGCAGCGCTTTTATCTTTACTTCTTTGCGGTAGTCTTCCATCTTGCTGTGAGAGAAAGAAGCGATGTTCACGCTTTCTATACCTTCTTCATCCACACCGGCCATGATACCATTTACTTTATCAAGCCTGCTGAGCTTTAAGCGATATTTTTTGCTGGCCAGGAAATCCGGATCGTTCTTCTTTTTCTTCCACCAGTAATCCGGGTTGTAGCCATACACGTTTTCGATAGTCAGGTTTTCTTTAGCAATGCCTGCATCCGCTACGGCTTTTTCCAGCTGCTTTTCCAGCATGCTGATATCGATCTTGCTGGTTTTAGTTTTGTAATATTCTTTCAGTGAAATACTCAGGTAGATCTCATCAGGTGTGATCTCTATTTCAGCAGAGCCGTTCACTTCGATCTTCTTTACCGGTACATTGTAAACAGATTTTTGTTCCACCTGCTGTGCCCAAACGCTGACAGTAAGAATTAATCCAGCCAATAATAATGATACTTTTTTCATCTTATGTTTATTTAAGGTTTTACTTATGCTAATCCGGCTGCTGCCGTTTTCACCATCATGATGCAGTGTTTTCACAGGATTCCATAAAGGCCATAAAAAAAATTCCCACAGTACATGCTGTGGGAATTGGAACGTATGAGATGAAAATAAGTTACACTAATCTTTCCTGGCGTCTTCCATATTCTTCAGGAATTTGTACAGATCACTCATAGAACGGATGCGTTCTACTACCAGCATAAAGTTCTTGCCCACCTGCTTCAGGCGTGCATTATTTACGCGGGTCTGTACATAGTTCAGGATATGATTGAAGGTGGGTGATTCGAAGTAAGGTGAATCAGGATTATTGATAAAATAACAACGCAGCGTTTCTTCTTTCAGCATCATCTTTTCGAAGCCGAGCGCAATCGCCATCCAGCGGCAGCGGATCGTAGTGAGCAGATCTTCCACGGGCTCGGGTATAGGCCCGAAGCGGTCTTGCAGGGCGCCTGCGAATTGTTGCAGCTTATCTTCTGTAATGGTATTATCCAGTTCCTGGTAAAGATTCAGACGTTCCTGGATGCTTTCTACATAGCTGTCGGGTATGAGTATCTCCAGGTCGGTATCGATGGTACAATCGCTCACGAAATCTTTCTTCTGTTCCAGCTGTTCCTTGAAGAGCTCACGGAATTCATTTTGCTTCAGTTCGCGGATGGCTTCGTCGAGGATCTTCTGGTACATATCGAGGCCGATCTCCGCCACAAAGCCGCTTTGTTCGCCTCCCAGCAGGTTACCGGCGCCGCGTATATCCAGGTCGCGCATAGAGATCTGGAAACCGCTGCCCAGCTCACTATGCTGTTCCAGTGTTTGCAAACGCTTACGGCTATCGGCAGGTAAGGTGCTCATGGGCGGCGCCAGCAGGTAACAGAATGCTTTCTTGTTACTGCGGCCTACACGTCCGCGCAGCTGGTGCAGGTCACTTAAACCAAAATGATGCGCGTTATTGATGATGATGGTATTCGCATTGGGAATGTCTACACCGCTTTCTACGATGTTGGTACATACCAGTACATCGTATTTGCGATCTATAAAATCGAGGATCACTTCTTCCAGCTGATGACCTTCCAGTTGTCCGTGAGCGGTGGCAATAGTCAGATCAGGACAAAGGCCCTGTATCAATCCGGCCATTTCGCGCAGGCCCTGCACCCGGTTATGGATGAAGTATACCTGTCCGCCGCGCTCTGTTTCAAAATAGATCGCATCGCGTATCAGGTCGTGATCAAACACGTGCACTTCTGTTTCGATAGACTGCCTGTTGGGCGGTGGTGTATTGATGATAGACAAGTCACGTGCACCCATGAGGGAGAACTGCAGTGTGCGGGGTATAGGCGTAGCCGTTAGTGTGAGCGTATCCACGTTCACCTTGATCTGTTTCAGCTTTTCTTTTGCGGATACACCGAACTTCTGTTCTTCGTCTATGATCAGCACGCCAATGTCTTTGAACTTCACTTCTTTTCCCAGCAGGGCATGTGTGCCTATGATGATATCGATCTTACCGGCGGCAAGTTTTTCCAGCGTTTCTTTCTTTTCCTTGGATGATTTAAAGCGGTTCAGGTAATCCACTGTGCAGGGGAAATCCTTGAGGCGCTCGGAAAATGTTTTATAGTGCTGGAAGGCCAGGATGGTAGTAGGCACCAGTATGGCAGCCTGTTTACCGTCTACTATACTTTTGAAGGCAGCGCGTACGGCTACTTCTGTTTTACCAAAGCCAACGTCGCCACACACCAGGCGGTCCATCGGGGAAGGCGATTCCATATCGCGTTTCACATCTGCGGTGGCCTTGCTCTGATCGGGTGTATCGTCGTAGATGAAGGATGCTTCCAGCTCTGTTTGCAGATAGGTATCCGGCGAGTGGGCAAAGCCTTGCTGGGCTTTACGGACGGCGTACAGTTTGATCAGGTCTTTGGCAATGTCTTTTACCTGGGTTTTAGCCTTTTCTTTCAGCTTATCCCAGGCATCGCTGCCCAGTTTATTCACCCGGGGCTCTACGCCTTCTTTGCCGGTGTATTTGCTGATCTTGTGCAGGGAGTTAATGTTCACATACAAGAGGTCGTTATTCTTGTAGATGATACGGATGGCTTCCTGCATCTTACCGCCTACTTCTATTTTCTGCAGGCCGCTGTAAACGCCCACGCCATGATCGATGTGGGTAACGAAATCGCCTGCCTGCAGCTCCCGCAGCGTTTTAAGGGTAATTGCCTTATTCTTGTTATAGGCTTGTTTTACCTTGTATTTGTGAAAACGCTGGAAGATCTGGTGGTCTGTATAACAAGCGATCTTCAGTCCGTGATCAATAAAGCCCTGGCCTACCGCCACGGGTATGGGATAGAAAACGAAATTCGCTTTCAGGTCTTCGAAGATGCTGCGCAGCCTTTCCAGCTGGCGGGCATTATCTGCAAAGATGAAGAGGGTGTATTTATTGTTGTTATGCTGGCTGAGGTCTTTCAGCAGCATATCGAACTGGCGGTTGAACACCGGCTGATCCTGGGTATTGAAGGGGATCTCCGTAAAAGGTTTCGCGGTTTCCTGCCACCAGTTGCGGTTGCCGAATACGATACAGTGCCGCTTCATCAGCTGATCCATCAGCACGGAGGCTTTCACGAAATCGTCTTCAGACAGGGTCATCTCCTCATCATCGTCCACCTTTACCTTGTTGCCGGTTTGCAGCCAGTCGTCCAGCTTTTGCTCCATCTGCTCTACCACTCCCTGTACATAGGCAGGGTCTTTCATCCACACGATGGTATTTTCGGGCAGGAATTCGGGCAGAGAGGTTTTATGATGGTCGGTAGCATGGGTATCCATGTTGGCGATGAGCGTTACCTGGTTCAGCTTACGCTCACTCAGCTGCGTTTCGGGATCGAAGAGGCGGATAGAGTCGATGTCTTCCCCGAAGAGCTCTATGCGGTAGGGCTTTTCGTTTCCGAAGGAGTAGATATCGATGATACCACCCCTTTGGGCAAACTGGCCCGGTTCATATACAAAATCGGTATGATGGAAACCCCAGCTAACGAGTTTCTCCAGCAGCTCGTCCACTTTCAGCACATCGGCCACCCGCAGGTTCAGCATATTGGCGCCAAAGGCGGCAGAGCCGGCTACTTTCTCCCAAAGGGCTTCGGGGTAGGTAACGAGGATCTTTTTCTGGATGATGTTGCCGCCGGAGAATTTCATGAGCGCTTCTGTGCGCAGCATGCTGTGGCTGCTGTTCAATTCCTGGAACTGCCCTGTTTTTTTGAACGAATCGGCAAAATAGAAGATGTCCAGCGCCTGGCTCAGTTGTTCCAGGTCGTTATGGAAATAGGCTGCCTCTTCCTTATCATTGAGAATAAAGAGATGGTTAGCTTGCTCTAAATGCTGCCAGGTACCAACGGCCAGGAAATTTACAGCGCTGCCGGTAAGGCCGGTTAACTGAAAGTATTGCGGAACGGGCAAATGTAACCCCTTCACCAGCTGCTGCAGGCGGGCATCACGTTGGTACAGTTGTAAAACACCCTGTAGATTCATGAAGGCAGCAAAGGTATGAAAAAGTTGGCAGTAGGCAGTGGGCGGTGGGCAGTCAGTGAAATAGTTTAATGGTAGGTTAATACCATAACTGCCAATTGCACACTGCACACTGCCAACTATTTTCCTTAAATTACGTAAAACTGATAAGGAATGCTGGAACAATGGCACACTGGTTATGTTACCAGGATTGTGAACGAAACCCACAATACCCGTCGCTTTTGGATACAGATACCCGACATGGAGGCTTTTGACTTCAAGCCCGGGCAGTTTGTTACCCTGGACCTTCCCATTCATGAAAAGAAGAACAAGCGCTGGCGAAGTTACTCCATCGCCTCCCATCCCAATGGCACCAATGAGATTGAGCTGGTGATCGTGCTGCTGGAAGGTGGTTTGGGCACTACTTACCTGTTCAACGAGGTAAAGGAAGGCAGTGAACTGCTGCTGAGAGGCCCGCTGGGAGTATTTGTACTGCCCGAAAACCTGGACCGGGACCTATTCCTGATCTGTACGGGCACGGGTATAGCGCCGTTCCGGTCCATGGCCCGTTATATCTGCGAGCACGGTGTTCCCCACAAGAATATCCATCTTATTTATGGCAGCCGGTATATCGGCGACCTGCTGTACCCGGAGGAAATGCGGCAGCTACAGGCCTCGCTGCCCAATTTTCAGTACATCCCCACCTTATCCCGCGAGGAAAATCCGGACTGGTGGGGCAGGAAGGGGTACGTGCACAACATCTACGAAGAAATGCTGCAAGGGCATGCTGAAAAGCTGCCGGCCTATTTTTTCCTGTGTGGCTGGAAGAATATGATAGATGAGGCTAAACAGCGTATCCTGGCCATGGGATATGACCGTAAGGATATTCACCTGGAGCTGTACGGTTAAGCTCAGAACCGTATACCGATCCCTCCTTCTGCATAAGGCACCGGTACTCCATTCCAGGAAAGCGATACTACCGGTGTAAAGGCTACTCTCCACATCAGCCGGTTTCCGAAATAATAGCGGCGATATCCTATTGTTGCTACCATCAACCAGGTATCCGCAGTGGTTACGTCATCAAACAGCTCTGCATCCCCGTTCATATAGGTGGCGCCTATACCCAATTCCAGGCGGTGCGGTTTGTCTGCTTTCCCGAGCAGATAGCTGACACCGAAGGGAATAGTTAATTTTGGCGGAACATGGCGCTGTTCATATCTATAGTTTCCTTCGGCATCTGTGTAGGTGTAAACGTCGTAGTCATCCAGGGTTGGCGCGTAACCAATACCAGCATGAATGCCCCATCCCAGCTGATTGGGCTTAAAGCGGAAATCGTAGTGTGCAGACAACAGAATGCCGCTTCCCATTACGCCGAGGTAAACAGTATGTTGTCCGAGGCTGTTATCAATAGTGGGTTTTATGAGCGTTTGCGTTGTTGCTGTTTGTGCCTGTACAGTGGCAGAGAGTCCCAGCAGAGCGGCTAATAAGTAAAATTTCGAAGTCATAGGGCCTTGTGAGGGTGTGTCTGTTATGAGATTCGCGAAAAGCCTAAGTTACAACAAGTTTAGAACTGAAGGCCTATTCCACCTTCAATCCAGGGAAGGGGAACGGCTCCGTCGCCATTGAGTGATATCAGCGGATTAAAGGACACTTTCCACATAAAATGACTATTATAGTAATACCTGCGGTATCCCGCTTTCGATACCAGTAACCAGGTAAAGTTGGTAGTTTCCTGGTCAAACAACTCTGAATCCCCGTTCATGTAGGTTAAGCCCAGGCCGAACTCCACGCGGTGAGGCCTGTTTTTCTTTCCCATCACATAGCTTACACCAACAGGTATTGTTAGCTTATTGGCATACTTTCCGTCCTTCGTATATTTTACTCCCAAACTATCCCGGTAGTGCTCCAGTTTATCGTATCCGGGGGTATAGCCGATCCCTGCATGAACGCCCCAGCCAAGCTCGTTGGAACCAAAACGGATATCATAGTTGGCAGAGATAAATAATCCGTTACCAAAGAAGCCCAGGTACACCGTTTGGTTTCCAAAATGCTTTTCAGGCTTTGATAAAGTAAGGGAGGGTGTAGTGGATTGGGCATTTACAGCAGCTGAAAAGCCCAACAAGGCAGAAAAAAGGTAAAATTTAACAGTCATAGGCCTTAGGATAAAAGGGTTATGATTGTTAAACGTTGAAGGATATATTAAGTTACAGGATCAGAACCGGAGCCTCTCTCCGCCTTCGAACAGGACTACAGACAGCCCAAACAGGACAGTAAACAGGAAGCGTTTAACAGTCATAATACCAATCTGATAAGTGGGTTATGACAGTTAAACGCCTGCAGGGAATGTTGGTTGTCATTCCCCTATTAAGCAATAGTTAATTAAAGAATGTCGCGCAATACACGTTCTCTCACCTGCGACAGTGGGATGCGCTCCTGCTCCATGCTGTCGCGGTAGCGGATGGTAACGGTTTGGTCTTCCTTGGTCTGGTGGTCGATGGTCACGCAGAAGGGGGTACCGATAGCGTCCTGGCGGCGGTAGCGTTTACCGATGCTGTCCTTTTCTTCGTAATAGCAGTAGAAAGAGGACTTGCACTGATCCAGCAGTTCTTTAGCCAGTTCCGGCAAACCGTCCTTCTTAGTCAGCGGGAAAATGGCCAGTTTGATCGGCGCCAGCTTAGCCGGGAATTTCATTACCACACGGCTGTCCTGCTTTTCGGGTGTGCTGAGGTCCTGTTCTTCGTAGGCATTGCAAACGGTAAGCAGGAACATACGGTCCAGGCCGATGGAGGTTTCTATTACGTAAGGGATGTAGTTCTGGTTTGTTTCCGGATCGAAGTACTGCAGTTTCTTTTTGCTGTACTCCTGGTGACTTTTCAGATCATGGTCTGTACGGCTGTGAATACCTTCCACTTCCTTGAATCCAATGGGGAAATCGTATTCTATATCCACTGCAGCGGCTGCATAGAAAGCCAGCTTTTCATGATCTTTGAAACGGTATTTGGAAGGGTCTGTACCCAGGCTGAGATGCCATTTCATACGTTCTTCCTTCCAGTGTTTATACCATTCTTCGTGGGTGCCAGGGCGAATGAAGAACTGCATTTCCATCTGTTCAAACTCGCGCATACGGAAGATGAACTGGCGGGCCACGATCTCATTACGGAAGGCCTTACCTATCTGGGCAATACCGAAGGGAATCTTCATACGGCCCGTTTTCTGTACGTTGAGGAAGTTCACGAAAATACCCTGGGCAGTTTCAGGACGCAGGTATATTTCACTGGCCTCATCTGTTACGCTACCCAGCTGAGTAGAGAACATGAGGTTGAACTGACGCACGTCGGTCCAGTTAGCGGTACCGCTAACAGTACATTGTATCTTATAGTCTTCTATTAATTTTTTCAGTCCAGGCAAGTCGTCGGCAGCCAGCAGGGCGTTCATTTTCTCAACGAGCACCTCTCCCTCTGCAGGGGCAAGGGTCTCAGCATGGCCTTCTATCAGATGGTCTACCCGGTAACGCTTTTTGCTGTCTTTATTGTCGATCATAGGGTCACTAAAACCGTCCACGTGACCAGAGGCTTTCCAGGTGGTGGGATGCATGAAAATGGCAGCATCGATCCCCACGATGTTCTCGTGCATCTGGGTCATGCTCTTCCACCAGTAGTCGCGTATATTCTTTTTCAGCTCGGCGCCGTACTGGCCATAGTCGTACACGGCGCTTAAGCCATCATATATTTCACTGGATGGGAAAACGAATCCATATTCTTTACAATGCGATATAATCGCCTGGAATTTGTTCTGATCTGTTGCCATAGTGGCGCAAATATAGGAGGAATTTTGGGAGTTGCCCACTACCCTTCCTCCATCACTTCCACCTGTTTTATCCATACCGCATATTCATTGGGGTAGATGCGGGCCCCGAAATGCTGTACATAGGCGCGGGTAAACTCGGCGCCAAAATAGAGGATGGCGGCAGAATAATATACCCAGAGCAGTATGATCACAATAGACCCGGCGGCTCCGTAGGTAGAGCTAATGCGGCTGGCGCCCAGGTAGTAGCCGATGCCGAACTTGCCCAGCATAAAGAGGATGGCGGTGGTAATAGCCCCTACGATCACGTCTTTCCAGCGGATCCGGGCATCAGGCAATACCCGGAAAATGATGGCGAAAAGGGTGGTGATCACCAGGAAAGTAATGGCCATATTGATCAGGTAGATCAGGATCACGGCCACTTCCGGGAACAGTTTGGCCAGGTTCTTATTCAGGATCTCTATGAGGCCGTTCACCACCAGGGACACCAGGAGGATGAAGCCGATGCTGACCACCAGGGAGAAGGACTGCAGGCGGTTCATCAGCATGCGGATAAGGCTTTTCCCCTTCTTGGGCTTGGATTTAAGTCGCCAGATGGTGTTGATGGAATCCTGTATTTCGGCAAATACGCCGGTGGCGCCTATTACCAGGGTAATGAAACCGATAATGGTGGCCCAGCTCATGTCCTGGGAGAGGGTGGCGTTGCGGATCATTTGCTGTACCTGGATGGCTGCCTGGTCGCCTACCAGGTCCTTGATCTGGCTGTACAGTGTGCCTTCTATGGCTTCGCGGCCCAGGAACAGGTCGCAGCAAAAGATGATCACGATCAGCATGGGCGCTACAGAGAAGATGGTATAATACGCCAGGGAGGCGCTCAGCTTCAGTACTTTGTCGTCAATAAACCCGGTGGCTGCCTCTTTGAGGATCAGCCAGTAGGTTTGCAGTCTCGAGGGTCTCTTTTTCATAGGTTATTTTAATTTCTCGTTCTCTTTATGGCGGGTAGCATCCCGGATGTTCTTCTTCTCGAAATTCTTCTCCAGGGCAACTGTCATATCGATACCGGTTTGGTTGGCGATACACAGCAATACCCACATTACATCGGCCAGCTCGTCGGCGAGGTCTTTCTTTTTGTCTGCATCTTTTGACGACTGGTCTCCATACTGACGGGCCATGATGCGGGCTACTTCGCCCACTTCTTCTGTCAGGATGGCCATATTGGTGAGCTCACTGAAATAACGCACACCGGTAGTGTTGATCCAGCTGTCGATCTTTTCCTGCGCTTCACTTATTGTCATGGTAGATTGCATTTAGACTTTCTAAGATAATATATTTGCTATATTGTTTAACTCGTTCAAGATTGAAAACCAAGACATCATCAATGAAAACATTTTTCCTAGTATTAGCCGCCAGCGCTGTATGCGCTGCGGGTTGCCAGCAGCATGGCGGAGAGGCCAGCTCCCAGAGCAGTGATAGCTTAGCTACCACAGATACTGTACCAGTGAGTGCGGCAATACCCGCCGGGCCGCAATGTTTTACCCAGGTAGTGGGGAAAGATACGGCGAGATTAAGTTTTGAAATAGCCGGGGATAGCGTGAACGGAAAGCTGGAGTATAAAAGGTATGAGAAGGATAGTAATAAGGGGACGATTAAGGGAGTGATGCAGGGGAATATTTTGAATGTGCAGTATACGTTTATGAGCGAGGGAATGGAAAGTACGAACCAGGCAGTGTTTAAAGTGGAAGGGGATAAGGTGTTTGAAGGCAGGGCGAAGGATTTTGATAAGGAGGGCAGGCCGGTGTTTGGGGAGGATTTGGGAAAGGTAGCGTGGGATAGTGAGGGGTTTGTGAAGGGGGAGTGTAGGTAGGGGATTAAAGCCATAGCTTTAATCTGAGCCGAATTGCGAAGAATAAAGGCCTTATTCTCCGCAACAAATGCGAAGAATACTTTGCCTATGCGAAGAAAACGGGCTATATTCGACGCAAATCGTGCGGAGAATGAGCCCCGTTTACATACATCAATTACGAAAATGGCCTCATTTTGAGTGGGACCAGGAAGTTGTCAGCCCACTGCTGGCGGCAGTAAGGCATCGCCAGGGCCGCTTGCTGGGTCGCATGGACAGTCTAGGTTTTAATCTTCAAACCGAGGCTTCTCTTGAAATGCTAACCCTTGATGTACTAAAATCCAGCGAGATCGAAGGCGAAATATTGAACCCGGAGCAGGTGCGGTCTTCTATTGCCCGTCGTTTAGGATTGGACATTGCGGGCCTGATACCTTCTGATCGAAGCGTTGAAGGCGTTATAGATATGATGCTGGATGCTACCCAGCTCTATGATCATCCACTTACCGCGGACCGCTTATTTGGATGGCATGCCGCCATGTTCCCCACTGGCTATAGTGGCATGCATAAGATCGTGGTGGGTTATTGGCGTGATAACACTAAGGATGACCCGATGCAGGTGGTATCCGGCGCCATGGGCAGGGAAATAGTACATTTCCAGGCCCCGGATGCCGATCAGCTGGATACAGAAATGAACCGATTCCTGGACTGGTTCAATACATCATCTAATATAGACCCGGTAATAAAGGCAGCTATCGCTCATCTGTGGTTAGTAACCATTCACCCATTTGATGATGGTAATGGCCGTATAGCCCGCGCCATAGCGGATATGCAGCTGGCAAGAGCAGATGGCACCGCACAGCGGTTTTATAGCATGTCTGCACAGATCCGGGTAGAGCGGAATGCCTATTATGATATATTGGAAAGCACACAAAAGGGCTCGCTGGATATAACGGAATGGATAACGTGGTTCCTTCAATGCCTTGACCGGGCATTTAGCGCAACGGATGGTACACTTGCCGCTGTAATAAAAAAGGCAAAGTTCTGGGAACAGTCCGCCACACAAAATCTGAATAGCAGACAGCAGTTAATGATGAATAAATTGCTGGAAGGATTTGTGGGAAAACTGAGGTCCTCAAAATGGGCTAAAATTGCGAAATGCTCACAGGATACTGCCATACGGGATATACAGGACCTGGTAGAACGCGGGGTATTGGTGAAAGAAGCGGCAGGGGGAAGGAGTACGAGTTATGTAATGAATAAGGATCTCTGACATTACTCCTTATCCTGCGTATCTATCACTATCGTTACCGGCCCGTCATTCAACAATTCTACCTTCATATCCGCGCCAAAGATCCCCGTTTCCACCCCATTGCCCAGATCTGCACCCAACTGCGCAATCATTTTTTCATACATGGGGATCGCAATATCCGGCTTGCTGGCACGTATATACGAAGGCCTGTTCCCTTTTTTAGTGCTGGCATGGAGGGTGAACTGGCTAACCAGCAGAATCCCCCCACCAGTTTCCTTTACAGACAGGTTCATGACGCCGGCTGTATCGGCAAATATCCGCAGGTTCACGATCTTGTTACTGAGCCAGGTGATATCTTCCATAGTGTCGGCATCTTCAATGCCCAGCAGCACCAGCAATCCCTGCTCAATAGTGCCTGTTATTTTCCCGTCTACCGTTACTGAAGCCCGGGTGACCCGTTGAATGACAGCCCGCATATTGAATGGTTTTTGTAGGGAAGTTAATAAATTGCAGACATGCAACTGGATATTTCGGCGGAGATCAGTTTCCGCACCGCCCGCAGCGGCGGTAAAGGCGGGCAGAATGTAAACAAGGTGGAGACCATGGTGGAAGGCTATTTCGATATCGCCAACTCGGCCTTGTTAAGTCCCGAACAAAAAGCAACGCTGCAACAAGTCCTGGCCAACCGTATCAACGCAGAGGGCCTGCTGCAGGTACGCTCGCAGGAAGCCCGTACACAGCTGGGCAACAAAGAACTGGTGGTAAAGAAAATGCATGAGCTGCTGCGCAAGGCATTAACGCCCCGCAAAAAGCGTATAGCCACCAAACCGTCAAAGGCGGCAAAGGAAAAAAGGATACAATTCAAAAAACGCCTTTCAGAGAAGAAACAGCAACGGCGGGGGGAATGATCTAGCTATTTACGGGTTTGAGCGTTTTAAAGGACTGGAATATATGGGGTTTAGGTTATTTTTGATGAAAATTCAGCGCATTGAGCATTAAATCACTGGCAGGACAAACGGTTTATTACGGATTAAGCAATATAGCGAGCAAACTGCTCAATTATTTTCTTACGCCTTTTTACCTGGGTATCCTATCCCCTGCTGATTATGGGGAAATGCAGAACGTGTATGCTTATATTCCCTTCCTGAACATTGTGCTGACCTACGGTATGGAAACCGCTTTCTTCCGCTTTGCCAAAAAGGAAAATGAACGACATGTGCTGGGCAGCGCCACCATTTCACTACTGATATCTACGGTCTTTATTACCATATTTTTATTTCTGCTGAAAGGCACTATCGTCAACTCCAGTACCGGGGAGCTGGCCGGATTGACCGCACATCCAGGCTTTTATACCTATATAGTGCTGATCATGGCTTTTGATGCCCTGACGGCTATCCCTTTTGCCCAGCTGCGGCTGGAAAACAGGCCCTTACGCTATGCTTTTATCCGTATAGCCAATATTGCTACCACAGTAGGATTCAACATTTTCTTCCTGTATCTATGCCCTAAACTATACCAGGCAGGTCATCACTGGGTATCCAATGTGACGGCCGGAGAGGATCAGCTGGGATATGTATATCTCAGCAATATGCTGGGCAGCGCGGTTACGCTACTGCTTTTCCTGCCGCAACTGCTGCGTATAGAATGGAGCTTTGATAAGCTGCTGTGGCGGCAGATGATGGGATATGCCCTGCCGCTGATCATTGTAGGTATGGCGGGTATGGTGAACGAAACCTTTGACAGGGCCTGGTTCCTGCCACGATTCCTGCCCGGCAATGATATGGAAGCCAAGAAAACCATCATTGGCCTTTACAGCGCCAATTATAAACTGGCTATCCTGATCACCATGTTCATACAGGCATTTAAGTTAGGGGCGGAACCTTTCTTCTTTAAACAGGCAGAAGGCGATAACCCGCAGCGCGTATATGCGCGCATCATGAAACTATTCGTGATCCTGCTGTGCTTTATGTTCCTGTTTGTAAGCCTGTACATGAATATCTGGAAAGTGTTCCTGCGTAAGCCTTTTTACTACCAGGGCATGCGGATTGTGCCCGTATTGCTGCTGGCCAATATGTTCCTGGGCATTTACTATAACCTTACTATCTGGTTCAAGCTAACGGACCGTACCCGGGCCGGAGCAGTTATTACCCTGATCACGGCGGCGCTGGCCTTCCTGCTGAACTGGTGGTGGATCCCGGTAATGGGTTATTATGGCGCAGCACTGGCCACGATGGTTTGCTATTTTGTGCAGATGGCCATCTGTTATGTGTGGGGACA
>Ga0102590_1003837_pt1 | contig 14038 bp, 13 predicted proteins | sample AraplaMF_Col_mMF_FD_76859 | JGI IMG/M metagenome (GOLD analysis project Ga0102590, IMG submission 76859) | Arabidopsis root microbial communities from the University of North Carolina, USA - plate scrape MF_Col_mMF | ecosystem: Host-associated > Plants > Roots > Endosphere | place: USA...
CGGACAAGTTGGCTTGCACCTGAGGTACACCGATCGGCGTCTTGCCGAGATTGGATGGCGTGCTCGACTTTGTCAGCTCGGGGTCGATCAGCGTCACGCCGCCAATGACCCGAATGCCCGGCTGCACTTCTCCGAACAAGGCGAGCTCCACGCCGCGATTGCGCTGTTCGGCATCGGCGCGGTACACCTTGTCGGAACCCAGCTGTCCCGACGGCTTGGTGATCTCGAAGATGCTGATCGTGGCAGCCAGCATGCCGAAATCGATCTTGGCGCCTGCTTCCTTCTGCTTGCTGAGATATGGCGCGAGGACCTCTCCGGAATTGTTCGCCGTGGTCGGCGCGACGTCGCCTTTGCTGAGCCCTTCGATGTAGTTCGCGTACAGCGAGATGTTGCTCCACGGCTTGACGACCAGGCCGACCATAGGCGTGAACGCCGTTTGGTCGTAGGAGGCGGTGACGGCGCCGGTGGTGGTGTTGAAATTGTTCGACTTCACGCCCTGTTGCCGCACGCCAACGGTCAGCTGAAGCCGCTCCTCGAAAACCGACAAGGTGTCGGCCAGCGCAAGGCCGGTCAATTCGGTATCCGAAAGCTTGGGGACAGTCGCGGGAGCCGGAACGATCTGCTCGGGACGGGCGATCGGTGCGTTGATGTTGGACAGAACCGGCGTCCCCGAAACGCTACCTCGTGATATCTGGTCGGCGTAGTAACTGCCCTGGAAGCTTACGGCGTGACTGATCGCGGCGGTTTCGAACCGGGCACGCACGCCGGCGTCGGCTACATTCCGGTCGATATCGAACTTGAAGTGTCCCGGTGTCGACGTGGTGTCGCCAGCCGAATTCAGGATCGTCGGCGTGCCAAACAGGCGATCGACCTGCGTCCTTCCTCCACCGGCGTCGGCGAACACCGTCACGGCGTCCGTCACATCGTATTCGGCGCGCGCCAGCAGCGAGTTGTCGTGAACCTTGGACCACTCCCAGGCCTGAGTGACATTGCGCGTACCCGCCGGAGCGGTCGGGACAGCTACGCCCGTTTCGACCAGAAACGGCCTCGTCGGCGCGTCGAACTTTTCTTCCTGATCGATGAAGTCGAGCGAGGCTCTGAATTTCTCGCCGCGATAATCGAACGCCGCGGCGCCGACATGCGCCTCCCGGCTCTGGTTGTCCAGCGGCGTATCGCCATTGTGATAGCTGCCGTTGACGCGAATGCCGAATTCACGCTTCTCGCCGAAGCGTCGACTCACGTCCACGTGCGTGCCGAGCTGGGAGCTCGTCGTGTAATCGGTCGTAACCCGTGTGAGATCGACATCCGAGGCACGCTTCGGAACGATGTTGATGGTGCCGCCGACGCTGCTGTTCGGCGCCATGCCGTAAAGCAACGCGGTCGGGCCTTTGATGATCTCGATCCGTTCGATGTAATCGGTGAACACGCGATAATTCGGTGCAACGCCATAGACGCCGTTGAAGGCAATTTCTCCGACATTCCCTTCGCCGATCGGAAAGCCGCGGATGAAGAAGGAATCGAACAGGCCGCCGGTCTGAGCCGTGAAGCGGACCGAAGGATCGTTGCTGACGACGTCGGCGACCGTTGTCGCCTGTTGATCCTCGATCTTCTTCGCCGTGTAACTGGTCATGTTGAACGGCGTGTCCATGAAGTCCTTGTTGCCCAGCAGGCCAACCCGTCCTCCGCGGGCCATCTGACCACCGGCATAGGACGGCGGCAGTGCGCTCGACCTCGGAGCAGTCGGAACGGCTCCCGCCTGCAAGTTGTTTCGCTCAACTGCGGGCAAGCTTCCGCGGGCCGCCCTTCGACCTGGATTGGAACGTGCACGAGCGCGCTGCTTCGGCACCTCTGCAGTGACGGTCACCGCAGGCAATGTTTTCCCCCGCTCGGCCTCCGGCACGGCGTTTTGCGCGTTGGCGGAGTGCAGGAGATCGACGCTGAACAAAGCGATGGAGAACGCAGAAACCGCGAAAGCCGTCGGCCTGGAGAACTTCGGAAGTGCTTCGACGGTGGAGGCTAGAGTAGCAACAGAACGGCAAATAACTCTCGGCGGCATCTGGCAGCAGCTTCCGGTTTGAAACAATGACGACCGGAAGGATGTGCGGTGGCAACGCGCACCGCGTCAACGAAAATGCTTTTATTTTCAGTAGTTTAGAATAAGACAAAGTCTAATCATGGGGACATCGCGCGCGAGTCCCCTATCCACCCAACGCCGCAGCCTTGGATAGCAACCGTGGGGACGTGCCGCAGGGGTGCAGAGATTACTCCGCCGATGCCTTGGCGTGGCGCTCGGAGGATTCGAGCGCGGCCTGGCTCAGGCTGCGCCGGCGCCAGATGGTGCCGACGACCAGCACAACGACGACGCCGAGGGCCGCGCAGAGATATTCGGCGGCGGGTCCGGCGTGGGCAAATTGCGGCGGGATCCGCAGCACGGCCAGCACCGAGTCCAGCGACGCCCCGACGGGACCCGCGAACACCGTGTGCAGTCTCGGCTCGATGCCGGGGTCGGTCGCGATCACCTCGCCGGCGACCCAGCCGAGCAGCGCCGCACCGGCCCACACCAGGACCGGCAGCTTTGCGAGCAGCGCCATGATCAGCGCAGCCCCCGCGACGATCAGTGGAACGCTGATGGCAAGACCGAGGATCAAGAGCGGCACACTACCATTGGCGGCGGCCGCGACCGCGATGACGTTGTCGAGACTCATGACGATGTCGGCGACGACGACGATCTGCACCGCCTGCCACAGATGCGAGGCCGACTCGACGTCGTCCTCGTCCTCGTTCTCCGGCACCAGCAGCTTCGCCGCGATCACGATCAGCGCGAGACCGCCGACGAGCTTGAGATATGGCAGCTCCATCAGGCTCGCGACGATGCCGGTGAAGATGATCCGCAGCAGCACGGCTGCGCCGGCACCGAAGATCATGCCCCACAGCCGATGCCGCGGCTTGAGGCCGCGGCATGCGAGCGCGATCACCAGCGCGTTGTCGCCGGAGAGCAGGATGTTGATCCAGATGATCTTGCCGACCGCGATCCAGAAGGTCGGTTCGGCCATCTCATTGCGGAACTGGGTGAAGAATGCCCCGATCGTAGCGGGATCGAAGATCTGCCAGAGCCAATTCACAATGAGTCCTTTCGCCGCGTCGCCCTAACCTGCCGGCTGATCAATCAGCCGACGATCTCGTTGCCCGAGAAGAACTGCGCGATCTCGATCGCGGCGGTCTCCGGCGCATCCGAGCCGTGAGCGGAATTCTCGCCGATCGACTTTGCGTAGAGCTTGCGGATGGTGCCCTCGGCCGCCTTGGACGGATCGGTCGCACCCATCGCGTCGCGGTACTTGGCGACGGCGTTCTCGCCTTCGAGGACCTGCACCACCACCGGGCCCGAGGTCATGAACTCGACGAGCTCGCCGAAGAACGGGCGGGCCTTGTGGACTGCATAGAAGGTCTCGGCCTGTTCCTTGGTCATGCGGATGCGCTTCTGCGCGACGATGCGCAGGCCCGCCTTTTCGATTACGGCGTTGACCGCACCGGTCAGGTTACGCGCGGTCGCATCGGGCTTGATGATCGAGAAAGTGCGTTCGATGGCCATAATGTTGTCCTTGAGAAGAAAGCGGTGGTTCGGAGTTGCCGGGCTTATATCGGCGCTGCCGCGATACGGCAAGCGAGCCTAGAAACGGCTCTCACAGGCGCTTCGCCGCAGGCTGCCCCCGAAGCCAGGCGTGGATTACCGAGATTTCACCCAGATGAACCCAATCTGAAGGCTCCGTTCAGGACTTGGTTCAGCCTCGAGGGCGTAAGGTTGGACCTATCGAAACCAAAGCCTCCTCCCGAGGCAGACCGTTTCGAAGGCCTTTCCATCGACGCGATAGCCTCGCGCCGGCAGTTCTGAGGAGATCACCATGTTGAGGAAACTTTCGCTTGCCGCCGTTGCCGCGCTCGCGCTGGGCGCCGCGCTGGCGCCGACCTCCGCCTCCGCTCACTGGCACGGCGGCGGCTGGCATGGCGGCGGTTGGGGCCACCACTACGGCTTTGGCGGCCCGCGCTTCTACGGCCGCGGTCCGGTCGTCTCCTACGGTTATGGCGGCTGCTATGTGCGCCGGCTGGTCCCGACCCCCTGGGGACCGCGCTGGCGGATGATCAACCGCTGCTACTGAGCCCGACAGCACCTTTCTAAAATACCTTCCAGAGATACCTTTGCCCCAAGGTGCCTTCCAAGCAAGGCCCCGGCGTTCCCCTGCGCCGGGGCTTTGTATTTGGGCCGACACGACGCGTTCATGCAATTTTGACGAGAATGCCGGGCATTCCCCACCAGGGGCGAAACCATTTTGGGGGCCAATGACTTGATACCGTGTCATTACCTTGCAAACACGGAACCAGGCGATGCCCAGCCTTTATGCCAATGACAGCGAACAGATCGACCGGCGCACCAGCCGCTCGATTTGTGATGCCGTGGGCGAACGGCTGCAGCAGCGCCTGCGCCCCGACCCCCGGCTCCCAACCCATCTCGAGCAGCTGCTCGACCAGTTGAAGAAACGGGATCGCGATTCACACTGACTTGAGGCCGCGTGATCGGCGCACACACGGAAAAACGGGTTGCGTTTGTTCCCGGCTGCGGTGACAACGCCGCATGCTTTCTATCACCGACCTCTCCATCCGCCTCGCCGGACGCCTTCTGATTGACCAGAGTTCCGTGCAGATCACGCCCGGATCGCGCGTCGGCATGGTCGGACGCAACGGCACCGGCAAGTCGACGCTGTTCAAGGTCATCCGGGGCGAGCTCTCCGCCGAGCACGGCACAGTGACCCTGCCGCCGCGCTGGCGTGTCGGCAGCCTCGCACAGGAGGCACCGAACGGCCCCGAAAGCCTGATCTCCGTCGTGCTCAAGGCCGATCTCGAGCGCGACGCGCTGCTTCACGAAGCCGAAAGCGCGACCGACCCGCACCGGATCGCGGAGATCCAGACGCGGCTGGTCGACATCGACGCGCATTCGGCGCCGAGCCGCGCCGCCGCGATCCTGTCCGGTCTCGGCTTCTCCGCCGGCGACCAGCTGCGCCCTTGCGCCGAGTTCTCCGGCGGGTGGCGCATGCGCGTCGCGCTCGCGGCGACGCTGTTCGCGGCCCCCGACCTGTTGCTGCTCGACGAGCCCACCAACTATCTCGATCTCGAAGGCACGTTGTGGCTGGAGGATCACCTCGCGCATTATCCGCGCACGGTGATCGTGATCAGCCATGACCGCGACCTGCTGGAGAGTTCGGTCGACCAGATCCTGCATCTGGAGCGCAGCAAGCTCACGCTCTACAAGGGCACCTACTCGTCCTTCGAGGAGCAGCGCGCCACACGCGAACTGCTGGATGCCAAGGCGGTCAAGCGCCAGGAGGCCGAGCGGGCTCGCCTGCAAGCTTTCGTCGACCGCTTCAAGGCCAAGGCGTCGAAGGCGCGCCAGGCTCAATCCCGCGTCAAAATGCTGGAGCGCCTCAAGCCGATCAATGCGCTGGTGACCCAGGACGTGCGCGAGATCACCTTCCCGGCGCCGGAGAAGATCCTGTCGCCGCCGATCATCGCCGTCGACAACGCCTCGGTCGGCTACGATCCGGCAGCGCCTGTGCTGAGCCGCGTTACGCTCCGCATCGACAATGACGATCGCATCGCGCTGCTGGGCGCCAATGGCAACGGCAAATCGACGCTGGTCAAGCTGCTCGCCGGACGGCTCGCGCCGTTCTCCGGCAAGGTGACGCGCGCCGACAAGCTCTCGATTGCCTATTTCGCCCAGCACCAGCTCGACGAACTGAACGAGGATGCCTCGACCTACGACCACGTCCGCAAGTTGATGGGCGATGCGCCCGAGGCGAAGGTGCGGGCGCGCGCCGGCGCGATCGGTTTCTCGGGCAAGGCGGCCGACACCAAGGTGGCCAAACTGTCGGGCGGCGAGAAGGCGCGGCTGCTGCTGGGGCTCGCGACCTTCTTCGGCCCCAACATGATCATCCTGGACGAGCCGACCAACCATCTCGACATCGACAGCCGCGCCGCGCTTGCCGAAGCCATCAACGAATTCCCCGGCGCGGTGATCATGGTCTCGCATGACCGCTATCTGATCGAGGCCTGCGCCGACCAGCTCTGGATCGTCGCCGACCGCACCGTGACCAATTACGACGGCGACCTCGACGAGTACCGCCGCCTGGTGCTGTCGTCGCGCAACGGCGAGCCGGCCCCGCGCGAGCGCAGCACCGCAGCTGAGAAGCCGCAGCGTCCGAAGTCGGACAATCGCGGCTCGCTGAAGAAGCGCATCGCGGATGCCGAGAGCGAGATCGCCCGCGTCAGCGACATCATCGCCAAGATCGACACCGCGCTGTCGCTGCCCGACATCTTCACGCGCGATCCCAAGCAGGCCGCGCAACTGTCGAAGGCGCGCGCCAACGCGGCGAACGCGCTCGCGCGCGCCGAGGAGCAATGGCTCGAGGCGAGCACGCAGCAGGATGAGGCGGCGGGCTAGATTCAGTCGGCATACTGTCCGGCCGCCTTGATGATCGGAGCCCAGCGGTCGACCTCGCTGACCAGCATTGCCCCGAGCGCCTCGGGCGTCGCCTTGTCCTGAGGGACCGGCTCCGTATTGATGTCGTTGAACCGGGCGATCAGCACGGGATCCCTGAGGGCCGCCTGAAGCGCTGCCGTCAGCTTCTGGACGACCGCGGGCGGCGTGCCCTTGGGCGCATAGATTCCGTGCCAGACGCCGAGCTCGAACCCCTTGAGGCCGGCCTCGTCCGCCGTCGGCAGATCGGGCAGGCTCTTCAGGCGCTCCTTGGTGGTGATCGCGTAGGCCTTGACCTGCTTGGCCGTGATCGGCCCGGTCGTGTTCGTCGCCTGGTCGCAGGTGAGATCGATCTGCTTGCCGAGAAGATCGTTCATGATCGGACCGTTGCCCTTATAGGGTACCGTGGTGAGTTGCTTCTGGATCGCCGTCATGAACAGCATGCCGCAGAGGTGCGATGCCGCGCCCAACCCGGCATTGGCGTAAGTCAGCTTGTCGCCCTGCTGCTGGACATAGGCGACCAGTTCCTTCAGCGTGTCGGCCGGGAAATCGGAACGCGCGATGATGGTCATCGGCGCGTTGGTCACAAGCCCGATCGGTGCAAACGCCGTCTTCGTGTCATAGCTGAGGTTGCGGTACAGCGTGGCGGCGGTCGAGATGCCGACATGATGGATGAGCAGCGTGTAGCCGTCCGGTTGGGCGCGCGAGGCGCGGGTCGAGCCGATGGTGCCGCCAGCCCCCGTCGCGTTCTCGACGACGATCTGCTGCCCCAGAGATTTCCCCATGCCTGCCGCGGTCAGGCGCGCGATGGTGTCCGTCGGCCCGCCGGCGGCGAACGGCACCAGCATCGTGATGGGCCTCGTCGGATAGTCCTGGGCGACAGCCTGGCCAAGCGGCAAGAGCAGAGCCGACACGAGGGCGATGAGTCGCATGATTTCCTCCATTTTTTTCTGACGCCATATGAGCGCATCCCCCGCCGCAGGGCCATCAGGAAAACGATATCGACAGAAGTATCGCCATCCCGATCATGATCGCGTCTGTCTGGTGCGGGAACTCCCGCACCTCAGGGAGATTGCAAATACCCATCGCATTTCAACCTGGCAGGTCCGCAACATCATCGAACAGGCGAAGGACCGCGGCGTGCACGTGATGACCGACGGACGCGTCACGGATTACGGCGGCCTCCTCTCGCCTATGCGCGAGATGCTGGCGAGGGAGTTTGCCCTCAATGGCATCCACACGCTCGATCTGGCGAAACAGTTCGAAGAGGTCTCCTGCCCAGTTCCAGGCCGCCTTCAGGTTGATGACCTGTTCGTGGCGGCGCGCCACCATGCTAGGAAACACGAACGGGCCTTTTCCGCCCAAAGGATATTTGGATCAGTTCTTTTCAGGGAGATCTGCGATGTCGTCACCCGAACCGATCAAATTCACCGACGGCGCGGCCTATGAGCGCTTCATGGCACCCTGGAGCCGATCGGCCGGGGCTCTGTTTCTCGACTGGCTGGCGCCGGGCACCGGACAGGCCTGGGTGGATGTCGGTGCCGGCAACGGCGCGTTCACCGAGCTCATTCTTGCCAAGTCCGCTCCTGCATCGGTCTGCGCGATCGATCCCTCGGACGCACAGATCGAGACCGCCCGCCAAAAGCTCCCGGCAAACCAGGTCGAGCTGTCGATCGGCGATGCGATGGCCCTTCCCTACGAGCCCAACCTCTTCGACGTTGCGGTGATGGCGCTGGTGCTGTTCTTCGTGCCTGATCCGCGCAAGGGCGTCTCGGAAATGCTCCGTGTCACCAAGCCCGGCGGCATTGTCGCGTCCTACACCTGGGACGTCATGCGCGGCGGCACGCCGCCGCAGCCTGTGTGGGAGGAGATGGACGCGATGGGCAAGCCGTCGGCGCGCCCGCCCAGCGCGGAGGTCTCGCGCTTCGCAGCCCTGAAGGCGCTCTGGGCCGAACTCGGTATCCGCGATATCGAGACACGAGAGCTCGTCGTCGAACGCACCTTCGCCGACTTCGACGATTACTGGCTGTCCATGGTCGTGAGCAGCCCGAGCGCAGTCGTGGGAAAGCTGTCGGACGCGGAGACCGCGGAACTGAAACGCCGGCTTCAGGACAGGCTTCCGGCAAGCGCGACCGGAGAGATCACGGTTCACGCGTGGGCGACGGCGATCAAGGGACGCAAGGCCGGCCAATGACAGCTGATGCTGTTCTCGCGTGTCGCGGACCGAGCGGTCAGATCATGTCGTTCGAAGATGCAATGAAGGGACGGCCATAACCGTCCCGCACGCTCGCCTTACGCCGACTTCTTCTTCGGCTTCGGCTTGGCCGTCTTCGGCATGGCCGGCGCGTCCGGCGTGCCCTCGATCGAGGACAGGCGGCCGGACGTGAAGGTGTAGATGCCGGCGCGCGGGCCGGTGTTCCAGGTCACCACGGCGACGCGGCGTCCTGCGGCATCGCTGGAGAGGTTGACGGTCGAAGGCGCGCCGATGCCTCGGACCACATCGCATTCGGTGTGGCCGAGCGCGACGGTGCCTCCCATCGGTGCCGGTGCCGTCGTCGAGGCATTGGCATCGGCCGGTCCGGGCGGCGATGCCATGCCCGGACAGGCCCCGTCAGCGCTGACCATATCCTCCGCCGTCACCGGCTTGTCGGGGGTCAGCGGCGGCGATTCGATCGAGATGCTCTTGATGAACAGGCGGCTCGGCGTGTTGAACCATTGCGCGTCCTTGGACAGCAGATCGGTCCCCGAGCAGCCCGCGACCAGCGGTGCTACGGCAGCCAACGCAACTATGAGCGACCTGGGAAGCTTTTGATGTCGCACGATAAACTAAATTCCCCGCGTCAAGGACCAGCCCTAAGCGATTGTACCAACATCACTTTGCGGCACGAAGGTGACAAAAACCATCATCGCCCCAAAAGTGCAAATTATCATTAATTGCGAACGGCCGCTAATTCCGGCGTTGCCACCGGCCCCGTTCGTCGGCCTGCCAATAAGTGACATCAAATCCCCGCGCCTTGCAATCCGTCCAGGCGCTGCGGGCGAGCGCGAGCGCATCCGGATCGTCGCCGTTGAACAGCAGCACCATGCGCTCATAGCTCGGCGCGTCCTGCGGCAGCGCCGCGCCGTCGACCAGGAAGCGGACATTGGCGCCGTTGGGATTGTCCTCCTCGACCGACAGCACGATCGGCTGATCGGTGACGTCGTTCACGCGCCATGTCGCGTGAGGCAGGAAGGAATCGTCGCGATAGGTCCATAAATGCGCATCCAGCGCATCGGCGCGCTCCGGCGAGGTCGCCTGCACCACGACGCGCCAGCCGCGCTCGAGCGATTTCTCGAGAAGCGGCGGCAACACGTTCTCCACCGTCATGTTTTGCAGATGATAGAACAGCACTTCAGTCATCTTGGATCATTTGCGCTCGTAGTGATCTGCGACCACTCGATCAAGCAGACGGACGCCATAGCCGCTTCCCCAGCTCTGGTTGATGTCGGTCTTCGGCGCGCCCATGGCGGTGCCGGCGATGTCGAGATGCGCCCACGGCGTGCCGTCGACGAAACGCTGCAGGAACTGCGCCGCGGTGATCGAGCCGCCGTGGCGGCCGCCGGTATTCTTCATGTCGGCGAATTGGGAATCGATCAGCTTGTCGTATTCGGGACCGAGCGGCATGCGCCAGACCTTCTCGCCGACCTCGACGCCGGCCGTCAGCAGGCGTTCGGCTAGCTCGTCATTGTTGGAGAACATGCCGGCATGCTCGGTGCCGAGCGCGACCATGATCGCGCCGGTAAGCGTCGCCAGATCCACCATGAATTTCGGCTTGGTCTTCTTGGCGACGTACCAGAGCACGTCGGCCAGCACGAGACGGCCTTCCGCGTCGGTGTTGATGATCTCGATGGTCTGGCCCGACATCGAGGTGACGATGTCGCCTGGGCGCTGCGCATTGCCGTCGGGCATGTTCTCAACGAGGCCGATGGCGCCGACCACGTTGGCCTTGGCCTTGCGCGCGGCGAGCGCGTGCATCAGGCCGACGACGCAGGCGGCGCCGCCCATGTCGCCCTTCATGTCTTCCATGCTGCCGGCCGGCTTGATCGAGATGCCGCCGGTGTCGAAGCAGACGCCCTTGCCCACGAAGGCGACCGGCGCCTCGCCCTTCCTGCCGCCATCCCAGCGCATGATCACGGTGCGGCTCGGCCGCGACGAGCCCTGGCCGACGCCGAGCAGCGCGCCCATGCCGAGCTTGTCCATCGCCTTGACGTCGAGCACCTCGACCTTGACGCCGAGCTTGCGGAGCTGGCTGGCGCGCCGCGCGAATTCCTCGGGGAAAAGCACGTTCGGCGGCTCGTTGACGAGGTCGCGCGCGATGATCACGCCGTCGACGACAGCGCCCGCCGAGGCAAACGCCTTCTTCGCGGCGGTGACGTCCCCCACCGCAAGCGAGATATCGGCGCGCAGGCCGCCCTCCTCGCCCTCCTTCTTCTTGGTCTTGTAGCGGTCGAACTTGTAGGCGCGCAGCCGCAGGCCCGCGGCGATCGCGACCGTTTGCTCGCTGGTCATGGCGCCATCGGGCAGTTCCGCCAGGATGGTCATAGCGGCGGCACTGGGCGAGAGCTTGCCCGCCGCCACGCCGCCGAATTTGAGAAAGTCGTTGGCCTTCAGGCCTGCCGCCTTGCCGGCGCCGATGACGATCAGGCGGGTGGCTTTCACCCCCTCCGGCGCCAGGATGTCGAGGGCTGCGCCGCTTTTGCCTTTGAAGCCGGCGGCGGAAGCCGCCCGCTTCACCAGTTCGCCAGCGCCGCCCAGCGCCTTGACCGTCGCCGGCCCCAGCTTCAAGCCCTCGTCACAGAACACCACCAGAATGCCACGGGCGGCTGATGACAGCGGGACAAAGCCGACCTTGATGGCATCGGACATGGGTAACTCCTCAAAATCATAGGACTTTTGCCGATCGGCAGTCCCGGCCACGGGCCGGAGCTGAACGGCGATTCACTGAACTTTCCCCACTATGGGCCACCGGCCCGGCAGATGCCAAGCACCCCCGTGGCCGCCGAGCCACAATGAGGGAAATATTAACCATATAATGATGGCGCCACGGGGCAGCCATTTTGTTGACGGATCAAAGGGATGGTAGTGAGAGTGTAAGCCTGTGGACGAGATGGCTGCGCGACCCTGGGGATCCCTTCCGGGATGGGTCGGACAGCCGGAAATTCCGGGACGAATGTTGGGGCTCTGGTGGGGATTCGTGCGGTAGCGCATGGGGTCGATCGATAGGTACATCTTCCGCACGACGCTGGCGTCGTTTGCGCTGGTCCTGATCAGCCTCACCGGCGTGATCTGGATTACGCAGGCGTTGCGCGGCATCGACCTGATGACCAGCCAGGGTCAGACCATCCTCACCTTCCTCGGCATCACCAGCCTCGTCGTGCCTGCGCTGGTCCTGATCATCTCGCCGATCGCGCTGATGATCGCGATCTCGCATACGCTGAACAAGCTCGCGACCGACTCCGAGATCATCGTGATGAATGCCGCCGGCTTCTCGCCGTTCCGGCTGTTCTATCCGTTCTTCTACGCCACCTGCGTGGTCGCCCTGCTGGTGGCCTTCATTGCGGCCTATCTTGCTCCCGACGGGATGCGGCGGATCAAGCAGTGGGATGCCGAGATCACGGCCGACGTGCTCACCAACATCCTGCAGCCCGGCCGCTTCGCCCAGCTCGACAAGAACCTCACGATCCGGATCCGCGAGCGCCAGCCCGGCGGCATCCTCGCCGGCATCTTCATCGACGATCGCCGCGACCCCAACGAGCGCGTCTCGATCGTCGCCGAGCAAGGCGAGGTCGTTAAGAACGAGACCGGCTCTTTCCTGGTCCTGAAGGACGGCAATCTGCAGCGCTTCGAGGCCGGTAAGCGCGATCCGGCGCTGGTGGCGTTCGGCCGCTACGGCTTCGACATGTCGAAGTTCTCGGGCCAGGGCCGCGACGTCACCCTCGGCATCCGCGAGCGTTACCTCTGGGAGCTGTTCTCGCCGTCCGAGGACGATCCGGTTTACAAGCAGATTCCCGGGCAATTCCGCTCGGCCCTGCATGACAGCCTGTTGGCGCCGATCTATCCCTTCGCCTTTGCCGTGCTGACCTTCGCGTTCCTCGGCGCACCGCGCACCACCCGCCAGAGCCGCAACTTCTCGATCGGCGGCTCCATCATCGCCGTGTTCGGACTGCGCATGGCGGGGTTTGCCTGTTCGGTGATGGCGGTGAAGTCGGCGGCCCCGGTGCTGGTCCAATACGCGATGGTCATTGGCGCCATCGGCGTCGGGCTGTGGATGATCATCGGCGGCGTCGTGGTCGAGCCGCCTGCCGGCCTGATGGAGGCCATCAACAGGTCGAACGCGCGCATCGCACGGCTATTCAGACGGCCGGTCGCCGCATGAGCATGCTCACCAACACACTCGGGCGCTATTTCGCCGGGCGCTTCGTCGTCGCGGCGCTCGGCGTGTTCGCGAGCATCTTCCTGCTGCTGGTGCTGGTCGACTACATCGAGATGGTGCGCAAGACCTCGGGCCTTGCATCCGCCTCCGCGCTCATGGTGGCCGAGACCTCGCTGTTCCGGGTGCCGCAGCTGCTCGAGAAGCTGACGCCGTTCTGCATGCTAATCGGCGCCATGACCTGCTATCTCGCGCTCTCCCGCCGGCTCGAACTCGTGGTCGCGCGCGCCGCCGGCATCTCCGCCTGGCAGTTCATCTCGCCGGCGCTCGGCAGCGCGCTGCTGATCGGGGTGATCGCCACCGTCGCCTACAATCCGATGTCGGCGAATCTGCGCGAACTCTCCAAGCGCATGGAGGCCGAGTTGTTCGGTTCCGCGCCCGGCGGCGGAATCCAGGATGCGTCCGGCTTCTGGCTGAACCAGGTGACGAGCGACGGCCAGACCATCATCAATGCGGCGCGCAGCGAGCAACAGGGCGTGCGGCTCACCGGCCTCACGCTGTTCCGTTTTGACACGGAGCAACACTTCAAGGAGCGAATCGAGGCGCGCGAGGCGACACTCGAGTCCGGCCATTGGCTGTTCAAGTCGGTGCGCCGCTTCTCGCTGGACCAGCCGCCCATCGACCAGGCCACGCTGGAGATTCCGACGACGCTGACCGAGGCCCAGATTCGCAACAGCTTTTCCACACCGGAGACTGTGTCTTTTTGGCAACTACCGAGCTACATCCGCTCCTCCGAAAGCTCGGGCTTCGCGACAGCCGGCTATCGACTCCAGTATCACAAGCTGTTGGCGCAGCCGTTTTTGCTTGCCGCCATGGTGATGCTGGCGGCCTCCGTGTCGTTGCGCTTCTTCCGGATGGGCGGCGTACAGAAGATGGTTTTGAGTGGCGTGGGCGCAGGCTTTCTGCTCTACGTTTTGTCGAAAGTGACTGAAGACTTGAGCAAGGCTGAGTTGATGCATCCGATCGCTGCGGCGTGGTTGCCCGTGGTGGTGGGCGGCCTCACCGGCTTTTTGGCCTTGTTGTATCAGGAGGACGGTTAGTG
>Ga0102590_1003839_pt1 | contig 14035 bp, 15 predicted proteins | sample AraplaMF_Col_mMF_FD_76859 | JGI IMG/M metagenome (GOLD analysis project Ga0102590, IMG submission 76859) | Arabidopsis root microbial communities from the University of North Carolina, USA - plate scrape MF_Col_mMF | ecosystem: Host-associated > Plants > Roots > Endosphere | place: USA...
AGGTGCTGAACTCGGCGAAGACGCTATCCAGTGAAAGCACGCGCCTGCGTGCCGAGCTCGATCGCTTCATGGCCAATATCCGGGCGGCTTAAAGTTCGGACCGCTCGACGTCGGCCGAACGTCACGTAGCTCGGAACTCCCATCCCGGCGTCATCTAACCGCAAGCTGCGATGTGGTAAATTTACCGCAGCTTATCCTTTGCCCATTACCGTGAAGACGAGTCGGGGAGCGGGCTGCTGCCCGGCTGCGCCTGGTTTTCCGCGAATGGAATGGGGTGGGGGAATGTCCGTCAAGTCGAAGCCGAGCTCTTTGAGGCTCCTCACCTTGCGTTTTCGTGCCAAGATCATCCTCGGCTTCGTGGCGGTGCTCGCTATTCTCGCTGTCAGCATGGCGTTCGCCTATTTCGGTTTCGAACGGATCGCGGGCGCCGTCGCGTCCTATCGGGCCAGCGTGGCCGAAGCAGACCTGGCGCGGACCATCGATCGCGAGTTGATCAGCTATCAGGGACTGACCCGGGCCTACACGCTGACGGGCGCGGCGGACGATGAAACGGCAGCCAAGGCGGCCGAAGGAAACCTGAAGGCGGCGATTGCGAAATCGATGTCGGCCACGTCTGGCGCGGCGCGCCGCGAGGAGGTTGGCAAGCTCGAGGCCGAGTTCCAGCGCTTCACGAAGGTGTTCAGCGAGATCATTACGCTGACGCGTGAAAACAACAAGATCGCGACCGACGAGCTGAATAGCGTCGGCAACAAGATCCGCTTCAAGTTTGACGATCTCGCCGATACCGCAGCGCTCGCCGGCCTGGCATCGGTCCAGACCACGGCCAAGGACATCACCTCGCAATATCTCGCGGTCTCCACCTCGGTCAGCGCCTTTGTCGCCAAGCCCGAGCCGAAGACCGCCGACGGCGTGATCGCCCGCATCAAATTTTTGGAGACGCTGCTGGTCTCGATCTACGCCAGCGACCAGAAGATCACCGACCGTGTCACCGAGATCGGCAATTTGCTGAAGCAGTACCGCGCCTCCTTTGCGAAACTGTCGGAGAACGTGAAAGTCATCGTCAAGTCGAACGGCGAGATGACCAAGACGGCTGCGTCTATCCTCAATCTCTCGGGCGAATTGCGGTCGGACCTGTCGGCCGATCAGCAGCGGATCGAGGCGAGCGCGAATGTGACGATCGGTGAGACCGAACGGCTGATGCTGATGTTGGCGCTCGGTGGTCTTGCCATCGGCGGTGTCCTGGCCCTGATGCTCGGCAACGGCATCTCACGGCCGATGATCGCGATGTGCAAGGCGATGCGCGAGCTGGCCTCGGGTAATTTCGAGGTCGTGCTGCCGGGTCTCGGCCGCAAGGACGAGATCGGCGAGATGGCTGGCGCGGTCGAAGAGTTCAAGGTTCAGGCGGTCGCCAAGGCCGAGCGCGATGCAGCCGCCAGCGAAGCCCAGAACAAGGAGCAGGCGGCTTCACGGCGCTCGGAGCTGATCCGTTTTGCCGATGATTTCGAGAGCGCGGTCGGCGCGATCGTGTCCAACGTCTCGGCCTCCGCCGTGCAGCTGGAATCGGCGGCCTCCACGTTGACCCGCACTGCCGAAACGACGCAGAGCCTGTCGAGCCAGGTCGCCGGCGTCTCCGAGCAGGCCTCGAGCAACATGCAGTCGGTCGCCACCGCGACCGAGGAGCTGTCGGCTTCCGTCGAGGAGATCGGCCGCCAGGTTCGCGATTCCAGCCGCATTGCCGAAGCCGCCGTGGTGCAGGCCAAGGAGACCGATGGCCGTATCGGCAAGCTGTCGCATGCCGCCCAGCAGATCGGCGAGGTCGTCAAGCTGATCACGGCAATTGCCGAGCAGACCAATTTGCTTGCGCTGAACGCCACCATCGAGGCCGCGCGGGCCGGGGAAGCCGGCCGCGGCTTTGCAGTGGTTGCAAGCGAAGTGAAGTCCCTGGCGAGCCAGACCGCCAAGGCAACGGACGAGATTTCCTCGCACATCGCGGGCATGCAGGGGGCGACCGCCGAGTCGGTCGCCGCGATCAAGGAGATCGGTGCGACGATCGGCCAGATCTCGTCGATCTCGACCTCGATTGCGAGCGCCGTCGAGCAGCAGGGTGCGGCGACGCAGGAGATTGCGCGCAGTGTCCAGACCGTCGCGCAGGGCACCCAGACCGCGGCGACCGATATTGGCCAGGTCAACCGTGGCGCCGCCGAGACCGGTTCGGCCTCGGAGGAGGTGCTGAACTCGGCGAAGACGCTATCCAGTGAAAGCACGCGCCTGCGTGCCGAGCTCGATCGCTTCATGGCCAATATCCGGGCGGCCTAAGGCCACTACGTCTGTAGCCCTCGCTGTCGCGTTGCTCTTCGCTTGTCCGGGATGACGGCGGAGCGAGGCACAGCGCCTCATTCCCTCCCAAACGCTCGCTTCAGCTCCAGCTTCGCTTTCTCCAGCCGATCGCGTTTCGTCTTTGGCAGCGTCTTGCCGGCGCGGTTGATGTAGAACGTCAGCATCGACAACGCCGAGCGATAGCACCTGCCTTGCGACGCGCGCTGTGCTCGGCGGAACGTTTCAACGAGGCCGCGATCTTTTTCGGGCTGGTCAGCTTGAACACGCCGCGCTTGAGGTCGAGCGCGTCGCTCTCCCTCGTCACGCGCTGCGACCATCGCTTCGATGTCGCACGCCTTGTGCTCTTGCCCGCGGTGCTCCGCCGCGCGCTGGCCCTCTTCTGGGCAGCGGTTTTGCGCGAATGTGTCGTCTTTCTGACATGAGCCATGCGTCAATTCCTTGCGGCTCCAGCGGAAACGATCGGTGGTCGCCACAGTTCCTATCGGAACCTGCCGTTGCCGCAGGCGTTGTCGCAGGTGGCAGGCGGATGCCGCACCCCAGACCCAGCAACGTGATGGAATTGCAGCAGAGCCAAGCAGTCGATTATGGACCTGCAATCTCGGCGGCGGCCACGACCGATCGCGTCGTCGCGACCAGCATTCCCGCGCGTCTCGACGCTCTGCCCTGGAGCGGCTTTCACACCCGCGTCGTCCTGGCGCTCGGCATCACCTGGATCCTTGATGGTCTCGAGGTGACACTGGCCGGCGCGCTTTCGGGCGCGCTGAAGCAGAGCCCGATGCTGCACTTCTCCAATCTCGATCTCGGCATCGCGAATTCTGCCTATCTCGGGGGCGCGGTGCTTGGCGCGCTCGGCTTCGGCTGGCTCACCGACCGCATCGGCCGCAAGAAGCTGTTCTTCATTACGCTGGCTCTCTATCTCTCCGCGACGGCCGCGACCGCGCTCTCGTGGAATATCGCGAGCTACGCGCTGTTTCGCTTCCTGACGGGCGCCGGAATCGGAGGCGAGTACACCGCGATCAACTCGACGATTCAGGAACTGGTGCCGGCGCGCTATCGCGGCTGGACCGATCTTGTCATCAACGGTAGCTTCTGGATCGGTGCGGCGATGGGCGCGGTGGCAGCGATCGTGCTGCTCGATCCAGCGGTCATCGGTCCCGATCTCGGTTGGCGCCTCGCGTATTTCATCGGCGCGGCCATCGGGCTCGTCGTGCTCCTGATGCGGATGTGGATCCCGGAAAGTCCGCGCTGGCTGATGATTCACGGCCGGCCGGACCAGGCCCACAAGATCGTCGACGATATCGAGCGTTCGGTGCTCGGACACGATCAGGACACGAGCGACGGCCGCTTCCCAAAAATGCGGCTGAAGATGCGCGATCACACCCCTATAGGCGAAGTCGTGCATACGCTGTTCGTAACCTACCGCCAGCGCGCGCTGGTCGGGCTCGTGCTGATGGCCGCACAGGCCTTCTTCTACAACGCAATCTTCTTCACCTTCGCGCTGGTTCTGACCGACTTCTACGGCATCAGCGCCGATCATGTCGGCTGGTACCTGCTGCCGTTCGCCGCCGGCAACTTCCTCGGCCCCCTGCTGCTCGGCCGTCTGTTCGACACGCTCGGCCGCCGCGCCATGATCATGTTCACCTATGGCGCCTCGGGCCTGCTGCTGGCGCTGTCGGGTTATCTGTTCTCGATCGGTGCGTTGAGCGCGCAGGGACAGACCGTCGCCTGGATGGTGATCTTCTTCTTTGCCTCGCCCGCAGCAAGCGCCGCCTATCTCACGGTGAGCGAAACCTTTCCGCTCGAGGTTCGCGCGCTGGCGATCGCGGTGTTCTATGCGGTCGGCACCGGCATCGGCGGCGTCGTGGGCCCCGCACTGTTCGGCGCGCTGATCGATACCGGATCGCGCGACAGCGTGTTCGCCGGCTATTTGCTGGGAGCATTCCTGATGATCGCGGCTGCGATCGTGGCCTGGCGCTATGCCGTTTCTGCGGAGCGCAAATCGCTCGAACAAATCGCACGGCCGCTCGCTTCCATGGAGTAGACTATGAAATCGGAACTCGCTGAACTGGATCAGATGCGTCCCATGCCAGATGATGAAGCTCCCGACGCCGTGCCGGTGCTGCACGCGCTCGTCCCGCATCTCAACGAGACGGCGATCCTGCTCGATATCGACGGCACGTTGCTCGACCTGATGCCGACGCCGCGCGAAGTGTGGGTGCCACCGGGCCTGTCGGAGACGCTCAACCGGCTGACGCAGCGGACGTCTGGCGCGCTGGCCATGGTCAGCGGCCGCTCGCTCAACGACATCGACCTGATCTTTGCGCCCGATGTGTTTCGCGCCGTCGCCGGTCACGGTGCGGAGATGCGGCTGTCGGTGGGGAATGAGGCTGATGACGTCCACGCGCCGCCGATGGACAAGGAGCTGAAGCGGCGGCTGGCCGCGATCGCAAAGCTCAGCCCCGGCATTCTGCTCGAGGACAAAGGTTATTCACTGGCGTTGCATTATCGCCTCGCGCCGCATGCGGAGAAGGCGATCTATGAAGCGGTCTCGCTGATCCGCGCCGATCTGCCCAATGCGCCGATCGAGGTGTTGCCCGGCAAGTTCGTCTGCGAGATCAAGCATTCGGGTTTCACCAAGGCGACGGGGGTGCGCGAGCTGATGAAGCACGAGCCCTTTAAAGGGCGCCGTCCCATCTTCATCGGTGATGACGTCACCGATGAAACCGTGTTTGCGATCATGCCGGACATGAACGGCCTTTCTTTCTCGGTCGGTCGCCGGGCCATGGGCGTCAACGGTCACTTCGATACGCCAAACGATGTCCGCGCCTTTCTTGCCCGCCTGCTTGACGACACGAGGCTGGAATAAGGCAAGGGTCATCGCAGAGCCACATTGTGCTCCTGCGGGTTCCTGCGCGCGAGGGATTCAAGTCGTGCCGAGTTGATGCCGCGCGCTCCATTTTCCCAACAAAATCGCTGGGTTCCTCTGAAGGAAACTGGTTCCAACGCGCGTGCCTGACTTTGGTTTCATTTCGTGGAAATGATGACCGGAACCATATTGATGAACGGCAGTTAAACGGGGTGGAATGAACAGGAGGGGACGACCTGTGAACTTAGTCGTCGTTTCAAATCGAGTTGCGCGCGGTAAACCCAACGAACCCATGACGGGCGGTCTGGCTGCGGCCTTGCTTCCCGTCGTGGAGCATTCCGGTGCCATCTGGGTCGGTTCCTCCGGTCGCGTGCGCGACGGCCATCAGAAGGAGCCGTTCGCCGAGATCGAAGCGCTGGGATCAGGCGCGATTGCGACGCTGGATCTGCCGGCGGCGCATTACGGCGGCTATTATGAAGGCTTTGCCAATTCGGCGCTGTGGCCGGCGCTGCATTCGCGCAGCGATTTGATCCGCGTCTCCCGCGAGGACTATGTCAGCTATCGCGAAGTCAACGCGTTCATGGCGCGCGCTCTGATGCGCTTCCGAAAAGTCAAAACCGCGTTCTGGGTGCAGGATTATCATTTCCTGGCGCTCGGTGCGGAGTTGCGCGATCTCGGCGTCGATGATCCCATTGGCTTCTTTCTGCATACGCCCTGGCCGGTCGCGGCGGTGATGCAGGGCGTGCCCAATCATCGTGAGCTGATCACGGCGATGCTGGCGTATGACCTGCTCGGTTTCCAGACCGATGCGGATTGTCAGAATTTCCTCGGCTATGCCGGCGGTGAGCTCGGCCTCGCCATCGAGGACGGTGTCGTGCTCTCGCAGCATGGCCGCACGCGCTGCGAAGTGTTTCCGATCGGCATCGACGCAGAGAAGTTCGCTGCCTATGCCGCGAAGTCTGCTTCGCATCCCGATGTCTCGCGCCTGCGTCGCAGCTTGAACGGCGAGCGGCTCGCGATCGGCGTGGACCGGCTCGACTATTCCAAGGGACTTATCAACCGCATCAGCGCGTTCGACCGGCTCTGGACCGATCAACCGCAATTTGCGCGCAGCATCTCGCTGCTGCAGATCGCCAACCCGTCGCGCGGCGGCATCGAGGCCTATGGCAATCTTCAGAGCGAGGTCGCCCGCCTCGTCACTGACGTTAACGGGCGCCATGGCGAAGTCGACTGGACGCCGATCCGTTATCTCAACAAGGGTTTCAGCCAGGCCGTGCTCGCCGGTCTCTACCGCACCGCGCAGATCGGCGTGGTGACGCCGCTGCACGACGGCATGAACCTTGTCGCCAAGGAATATGTCGCCGCGCAAAATCCGGCCGATCCCGGCGTGCTGGTGCTGTCGAAGTTCGCCGGCGCCGCCAATGAGCTCGACACCGCGCTGCTGGTCAATCCGCATGACGTCGACGGCATGGCCCGCGCGATTGCCGTGGCTGCCGCGATGCCGCTCACCGAGCGCAAGATGCGGTGGGAGGCGATGATGAAGACCCTGCGCGGCCATACCATCCAGCAATGGTCGTCGGACTTCGTCGCCGAGCTGGAGAAGTGTCGTACGGAGAAGGTTGCGGCTGCCCCACTCGCCGCGCAACCGCCGCAAGCGCTGCGGTGGCTGAAGTCGGCGATCTCCGGTGTCCGGCTGATCTAGATTTATCGCCTCTGCCTGGTTCTCCGGGAGAGGCGAGCCTCAATAGCAATATGACACCCCGTCCAGAATCGCGCACTGCCGCTTGTTCGGCGCGTTCGGATCGTCCATCGGCACCACGCCCTTGCCTTGGCCGACGAAGACGCCGGGCCCGACATGTACCGAGCTCTTGTTGCCGATGATCACGCTCTGATGCGGCGTCGAGCTGGAGCGGGTCCCATCCGGCCAGAGGATGGCATCGCCCGAAAGTACCCCGTGCCGGCCATCGTCGCAGGTCACATCGATGCCCTGGCGGGTGCAGGCCTGGGCCTGGGCGGGCGCCGCATAGCCGGAGCCAAGGGCCGAAATCAGGCTAAGCGCGGCGATGATCTTGCGGATGGTCATGGCGTCCCCAGTCATGTCTGGCGTCCTCAGGTGAATCGTCGCGCCAAACCCGCGATCGGTTCATCCCGAGAGGCTTCGGAGCAGGTCCGGGGCGCGACATATTCTCATGCAAATACAATGTGTTGCGGAAAATTTAGCCGATTTGCCCGCGATCCCTTGCAAAATCACCGGCGCCCCTTCAAGAGAGGGCGCTCCGGAGAGATGGCCGAGTGGCTTAAGGCGCACGCTTGGAAAGCGTGTGTGCGGGAAACCGTACCGTGGGTTCGAATCCCACTCTCTCCGCCACGGCCCCAACCGCAGTCCGGTGTTGAAGCGACAGTCCTTTCCTCTAGGTCGAGACGCCAAACAGCTTGCGCACTGCGGGCAGCCATTCGCCGGTCATCGTGAACTCAAGCCCGAGTCGGGCTCCGCAGGCAATCGCCAGCATGGTCATCGGCGCCGAAACGGCGAGCGTCGAGAACGCGGTCAAGCCCTGGCCGATGGTGCATCCCATCGACATGACCCCTCCGCAGCCCATCAGAAGCGCGCCAGTCATGTGGCGCTTCAATTCGCGCGCGTCGTCGCAGGCTTCCCAGCGAAAGCCGCGCGCGAGCATTGCCGCAGCAAAAGAGCCTGCTATGACACCGGCAACGGAGCCGATGCCGAAATTCAGCCGCGCACCTGAGAAGGTGGCGATATAGAGGATGGTGTCGCCGAGTGGCGCGACGAAAGTGAGCGAAGAGACGCGGGCGGGATCGAATTCGTCGTCGGCAAGCCACCCCGTCGCGAACCAGCCGAATGCGATCGCGCCGCCGACCGCTAGGCCCGAGGCCAAAAGTCGAGGCGACCGGATGAGCCGGCCGTCTGCCAAGGCCCAGATGGCGAGCGCAATCGCGATCGACACGACGAGGAGTGCGCGCATCGCGCTTCCCGCGCCCAGCAGCGAGGCCAACGTCTCGTTGGTGCCCTCCGCCAGCCGCAGCGACAACGGTTCGATCAGCATCACGCGCAGCATCCCCGTGATGCCGCGCATGGTCGCGAGCGCAGAGAGGCCGAGCACGAGAAAGACCACGATGGCCCGCAAATCGCCGCCGCCGACGCGGACCAGCGTGCCGAAACCGCAGGTGCCGACCAGCGCCATGCCGATGCCGAACATCAGCCCGCCGACGATCGCGCCGCCAAGTCCGATCGACGACGTCAAATAGATCGACCGCGACAGATCGACGACGCCGAATTCAGAAAGAGCCTGGGTCGCAAGCAGCGCCACGGCCGCAGCCAGCGCAAAAGACTTCAGCCGGCGCAAATCCGACCCGAAAAACGCGTCCTCGAGCATCGCGAGTGTGCAAAACCTTCCAGCGCGCCCGGCGACACCGAGCACGGCCCCGGCGGCAAGCCCGCATGCAAATGCTATGGTCGACGGATTCAGCATTCCTCCGGAGATGTTTGTTCTTCGCCTCGGGCAGTCTGCGCCGGAAGGCTCCGGAAAGCCAGTGCGGAGAATTACCGGCGCCGGCGGCGCACCGGCTCGCAGAACACGTCGTAGACCGCAGTCAAAATCTTGCGGACGTCCTCGCTGGCGAGGCTGTAGTAGATCGTCTTGCCGTCGCGGCGGGTGGTGACGAGCCGGTCGAGCCGCAGCCGCGCGAGCTGTTGGGAGACAGTCGACTGCCGCTCGCCGAGGAACTGCTCGAGCTCGGTCACCGACTTCTCACCTTCGGCGAGGATGCAAAGCAGCAGCAATCGGGATTCATGCGACAGCGCCTTCAGCATGTCGCTCGCCTCGCGCGCCTTCTCGATCATCTGCTCGAGTTCGGCGGATCCCTCGATCTCCTTCAGCTTTGGCAACGGCATCGCGTCAAATCCCTAACGACATCCTTTGATCACGACCTGCCGGGCGTCGATCCCGAGCTGGTCAGGATCCGGTTCAGCAGGCCGAAGAAGAAGGCATCCCCCGGATAGCCGCGAATGCGGCCGATCTCCCGGCCCTCTTGTAGCACGACGAAGCTCGGCGTGAAGGCACCCGGATCGATTCCGGAGAGATCGCCGGGCAGGGGACGGTCGAGGTCGACACGGCGCAGCGGCGCGGCATGGCCCTCCTCGGTCCTGCCGTAGATCGGCGCGATCTCGGCGTCAAAGCGCGCGCACCACACGCAGCCGGCCCGTTCGAACATGACGAGTTCGGCGGCGTGCGACCGCGTCGCGGGCAGCGCGAGCACGATAGCGACCACGAGCAATCCGACGATGCGACTCATCCTGCGTAATGGACCTTCTGGACTTTCCTGGCTCTTTATATCATTAAATTCGTATATGTGCTACGGATGGGTGCAATGACCTTGGATGTCACGCTTGGTGCGGCCTTTGTCGCGGGCCTGTTGTCGTTTCTGTCGCCCTGCATCCTGCCGCTCGTTCCGCCATTCCTCTGCTATATGGCCGGTGTCTCCGTCACGGATCTCTCGGATAGTCAGCCCGAACTGCGGCCGCGCATCCTGGTTTCGGCGCTTGCCTTCGTGGCCGGCTTTTCCCTGGTTTTCGTCGCGCTTGGTTCGACGGCATCGATTGCGGGCCGTTTCGTCTCTGCTCATCTTTCGACGCTTGGTATCGTCGCCGGCGTCCTGATCGTCGTGATGGGTCTGCATTTTCTCGGCGTGCTCAGGATTCCGCTGCTCTATCGCAGCGCCACGCTGCAGATCGAGAGTCGGCCGGCCGGCGTGGCGGGCGCCTTCGTCATGGGGCTGGCGTTCGCGTTCGGGTGGACGCCCTGCGCCGGACCCATCCTCGCCGCCGTCCTGCTCATGGCCGGGTCCGAGGACACCACCTCACGAGGGGCCTTGTTGCTGCTTGCCTATTCGATCGGCACCGGCATCCCTTTTCTTGTCGCAGCTGCTTTCACCGGCCGCTTTATCGGAGCGCTTGGCCGCGTGCGCCGGCACCTCGGCATGGTTGAAAAGACAATGGGCGCCTTTCTGGTCGCAACGGGATTGATGTTCCTGACCGGGCTGATGCCCACGGTTTCGGAATGGCTGCTGGAGCACTTTCCGGCGCTGACCAGCATCGGTTGATCTAGCCGAAACGGAAATCCAGGAGCTGGGCGTAAGACTGCAACTCGATCAGGTAGCGATGCACGAGCGGTCCGTCGCCCGCCATCGCCGCATGGGCGATCTCGCTGCTGCTGGCGATCGCGCCGTCGATCAGCCGTCGGAACTCGTTTCTTTCAGCCACGTCCGCCCGCGCCCAATCGTTGCAACGCTGCAGACGATCGCGCAGTGCGCTCGCCGCGGCGACGGTATCCTCGGCGTGAGCAGGTGCAGGCTGTTCGCCATACGAGCTCGCTGCAACGCGCAATTTTTCCATGGCAGGCGCGATCTCGAAGACGCAGTCGCCGAGATCGTAGAGGCCGGACTGGCGTCGAAGCTGATGGAATGACTGACGGATCAGGTGCAGGTCGCGGCCGGCGGAGACATTGTCTCCGCTGTCGAGGGCGTGCGCGGCGGCTCCAAGCCGCTGGCTGCCCTGGCTGAGAAATTCCGTCAGGGTTGCCGGCGTTTGAGGGAAAGGGAGACTCGATGCATTTGTCTCGAGCCGCTTCCAGGCTGTCACGGCCTCCTCGGTCTCCATCTGCGCCAACGCGATGTTTCCGGTCCGCGTGTAGCTAGCGGCGGTGCGCAGATTGGCCATGATAGGCTCCATCGCCGATGCGAAATCCTTGGCGCCGTCGCTCTCGGCGCCCAACGCGAGCGTGCTGCAGGCCAGCAACGTCAAAAGCGCGATGATGCAGCGCAAGATCGGAAATCCTTGTCATATTCCTGTATTCGAATATCATAATAAACTTGACGCGACTCGCAACATCCTCGAAGGCCGAAATTCCCGATGTCTCTCAGCAGGTCGACGCGGCGTGGGTTTCTGGCATTGGCCTCGGGCGCCGCGTTCACCGCCGCCCGCGGTGCGGCCGTGGCCGAGCCCGCGCTGGGAGATGACGGCCTCTATCACGAGCCTTGGTTTCTGCAGAGCTTTCTCGATCTACGCGAAGACCTCGAGAGCGCTGCCGCCAGCGGCAAGCGCCTCGCCATCATGTGGGAGCTGCGCGGTTGTCCCTACTGCCGCGAAACGCATCTGGTGAATTTCGCCGATGCCAGTATTGCGAACTACGTCCGCGATAATTTCGAGGTGCTCCAGCTCAATCTGATCGGGTCCCGCAAGGTTACGGATTTCGATCGTCAGGAGCTGTCGGAGAAGGACCTTGCCCAGAAATACGGGATCAGGTTCACCCCGACGTTCCAGTTCTTTCCACCGTCGTCCAGCGGTATCGAGGCGAAGGACTCGATGGCGCGGGAAGTCGCGCGAGCACCCGGCTACCTGAAGCCGCAGCATTTCCTGGCGATGTTTCGATTCGTGCGGGAGCGCGCCTATGAGCGTGGCTCGTTCAAGGATTTCCTCGCCGCCAGCGGCTAGTCCCGACGTCGCGCTCAGATTTATCTTGACGCCGCTCAATACATGAACATATCATAATAACTGAATGTGACGGATCGTTGGATCCGTCATCAACGAGGCGGGCGTCACCTCGCCATCAAGGGTAGGAAATATGCGGCGCCCGCTTGCTGCTGCGTTTGCTTTATGTCTGATGGTCGGGAGCGCGTACGCGCAGGAGCCGATCAAGCTCGACGTCGTCAGCGATTCCCTGCCGAAATCCCTGACCGGTTCGCCCGGCAGTGCCGAGGCTGGCAAGAAGGTGTTCCTGACCCGCACGCTCGGCAACTGCCTGGCTTGCCATCAGGTCACCAGCCTGAAGTCCGAGGAATTCCACGGCGAGTTCGGTCCGTCGCTCGACGGCGTCGCCGGCCGCTACACCGAGGCGCAACTGCGCCTCATCGTCGCCGACCCCAAGCGCATCTTCACCGACACCGTGATGCCGGCATTCTTCAAGAACGACGGCTTGAGCCGGGTGCGCCCGGAGTTCGTCGGCAAATCCATTCTGACGGCCGCGCAGGTCGAGGATGTCATCGCTTTTCTCAAGACGCTGAACTGACGGCGAGGAGGATCAGGAATGAAGGCCATCAATCGACGGCAGGCGTTTGCGCTCGGGGGCGGCTTCGTCATGCTGACCCTGATGCCCATGGGGGCCGATGCCGAAGTGACGAACGACGCGGCAAAGTGGATCGAGAAGTTCACCGGCGGCAAGCAGCCGGCCAAGGGCAAGATTTCGCTGGATCTGCCCGAGATCGCCGAGAACGGCAATACCGTGCCGCTGTCGATCAACATCGAGAGCCCGATGACCGCGGAGTCCTACGTCAAGGACGTCATGATCATTGCGGACGGCAACCCGAATGCGGGCGTCGCGACGCTGTCGTTCACGCCGCTGTCGGGCAAGGCGGAAGCCTCGATCCGGATCCGGCTCGCGACCACTCAGAACGTGGTGGCGATCGCGAAGATGAGCGACGGTTCGTTGTTCACGGAGCAGAAGACCGTGAAGGTCACCATCGGCGGCTGCGGCGGCTAAGGGCTCAGGAGAGAGAAGATGGCAGACAAACCGCGCATCAAGCTTCCGAAGGAAGCGGCCAAGGGCGAGGTCATCCAGATCAAGACCCTGGTTTCGCACGTCATGGAATCCGGCCAGCGCAAGGACGCGCAGGGCAAGACCATTCCGCGAAAGATCATCAACAAGTTCGCCTGCGAGTTCAACGGCAAGCCCGTTTTCTCCTGCGGGCTGGAGCCGGCGATCTCGGCCAATCCCTACATCCAGTTCGATGCGAAGGTGGACGAGGCCGGAACGTTCAAGTTCTCCTGGACCGACGACGACGGCACGGTGATCACGGCCGAAGAGAAGATCGCGCTCAAGGCCTGACGCGCGCGCGTTTCGAGGGAGGGGACGGATGCTGCAACGATATGTTGGGCTCGCCGCCGCGGCCGTCGTGCTTGCGTCGGTCGCAACCTGCGCCTCCGCGCAGGAAGCCGAACGCAAGGGCATCCCGGCACCGCCCGGGCACGTGTTCAAGACCATCATCTCCGGCTACGAATTCCGCAGCAAGGAGACGCGTGCGCTGCAGGACGACGACCTTGAGAACCCGGGCTTCTTGGCGGTCGAGCGTGCCGCCGACATCTGGAAGAAGGTCGAGGGCAGTGAGGGCAAGTCCTGCATGAGCTGCCACGGCGAGGCCGAGACCAGCATGAAGGGCGTCGGGGCCGCGATGCCGAAATGGGACGACAAGCTGAAGAAGCCGGTCAATCTCGAGCAGCGCATCAACATCTGCCGCAGCGAGCACATGAAGGCGGAGCCGTGGAAATTCAAATCCCAGGAACTGACCGACATGACGACCTTCGTGCGCTATCAGTCCCACGGCATGCCGGTGACGGTGAAGACCGACGGCCCGATGTCGCCATGGTTCGAGCGCGGCAAGCAGACCTACTACACGCGGTTCGGCCAGCTCGATCTCGCCTGCGCCTCCTGCCACGAGCGCAACAACGGCAAGTTCATGCGCGCGGATTTTCTAAGCCAGGGTCAGACCAACGGCTTTCCGACCTACCGGCTGCGCGACCAGCGACTGGTGCCGCTGCACGAGCGATTCGAGGGCTGCATGTTCGACGTGCGCGCCGAGCCGTTCAAGCCCTTGTCGGACGATTTCCTTGCGCTCGAGCTCTACGTCGCCTGGCGGGGCATCGGATTGCCGGTCGAGACGCCGTCGGTGCGCAACTGAAACGATGAGCTTGCAGGAGTATTGCGCATGATCTCTCGCCGCGAATTCATCCAGGTGGCCGCGGCAACGGCGGCGCTCTCG
>Ga0102590_1003846_pt1 | contig 13985 bp, 14 predicted proteins | sample AraplaMF_Col_mMF_FD_76859 | JGI IMG/M metagenome (GOLD analysis project Ga0102590, IMG submission 76859) | Arabidopsis root microbial communities from the University of North Carolina, USA - plate scrape MF_Col_mMF | ecosystem: Host-associated > Plants > Roots > Endosphere | place: USA...
GTCTTGTGGATCGAGACCAATTACACCACGCCGGTCTGGATCAGCTTCGCGGCCTATCTGCCCTTCACCTTCGTCGCCTCGCTCGCGCTGCTGCAGCCCGTCAAGGGAGCTGTGGTCGGCTTGCAATGGGCTCTGCGCATGCACGGGTTTGACGAGACCCCTCCGGATGGTATTCCGCCGGTGTAGGCCAAATAAGCAAGAACAGTCTGGGTGAGGACATGACGGAAATTGCGCACGTCGCGGAGAAGGCAAAGGTCCACGAGGAAAAGGAAGCCGATCACCATCCCTATTTCCGTCCGAGGGATGCGGCGACGCTGATCCTGGTCGATCGCAGCGGCGCCGTTCCGAAAGTGCTGGTCGGCAAGCGCCACGACAAGGTGGTGTTCATGCCCGGCAAGTTCGTCTTCCCGGGCGGGCGCGTCGACAAGGCCGATTATCGCGTGCCCTGTGCGGCGCCCATCACGCCCGAGCTCGAGGCCAATCTCGCCAAGGGCAGCCCGAAGACCCCCGCCTCGCGCGCGAAGTCGCTCGCCGTTGCCGCGATCCGCGAGGCCTGCGAGGAGACCGGGCTTTGTCTCGGCCGCAAGACCGAGGGCAAGCTGACGAAGCTCGATGGTCCGTGGAAGCCGTTCGCCGATGCCGGCCTGCTGCCCGATCCATCCAGCCTGTTCCTGATTGCGCGCGCGATCACCCCGCCCGGTCGCGTCAAGCGCTTCGACACGCGCTTCTTCACCGCGGATGCTTCCGCGATCACTCACCGCGTCGACGGCGTCATCCATGCCGATGCCGAGCTGGTCGAATTGGTCTGGGTCGAGCTCGGCTCGAAGCCGCTCGCCGACCTGCATCCGATGACGCGCAACGTGCTCAACGAACTCCACAGCCGCCTTGCCACCGGCCCGCTCCGCCACGACGCGCCGGTGCCGTTCTTCCATTTCTACGGCGGCAAGATGCAGAAGGATATTTTGGGCTAGGCCGGCGCCAAGCCCTCGTTCGTCATTCCAGGGCGCGGCTCTCTCGTCATTCCGGGGCGCGCGCAGCGCGAACCCGGAATCCATTCATTCACCGTCTCCGCGGTCCGATGGATTCCGGGCTCGCCGCTCCGCGGCGCCCCGGAATGACGTGCTGAGAGATCTGCAAAAAACAAAATAATCTTCCCGCCGCTGCCGATGGCGCGGCTCCGCGGCATGCCTATGTCTTTCCGAGCGTCACCAAGAACGGACACCGGGCGATGGCACAACGGCAACTCAAGCTTGGCGCGTTCATGCGCCCGATCAGCATCCACACCGGCGCCTGGCGCTATCCCGGGGCCTGGCCCGACGCCAATTTCAACTTCCCGCACATCAAGCAGCTGATCAGGAAGCTCGAGGCCGGCAAGTTCGACGCCTTCTTCATGGCCGATCACCTCGCCGTGCTGAACATGCCAATCAACGCGCTCAAGCGCAGCCACACCGTGACCTCGTTCGAGCCCTTCACGCTGCTGTCGGCGCTCTCCGCGGTCACCGAGCGCATCGGCCTGATCGCGACCGGCTCGACCACCTTCGACGAGCCCTATCACGTCGCGCGGCGCTTCGCCTCGCTCGATCACATCAGCGGCGGCCGCGCCGGCTGGAACATCGTCACCACCTCGAATCCGGACGCGGCGCTGAATTTCGGCCTGGACGATCACATGGAGCACGCCGAGCGCTACAAGCGCGCCCGCGAGTTCTACGACGTCGTCACGGGGCTCTGGGATTCCTTCGCCGACGACGCCTTCGTGCGCGATGTCGAGAGCGGACTGTTCTTCGACCCCGCCAAGATGCACACGCTCGACCACCACGGCAAATACCTGAAGGTGCGCGGCCCTCTCAACATCGCCCGCCCCGTGCAGGGCTGGCCGGTGATCGTGCAGGCCGGCGCGTCCGAAGACGGCAAGCAGCTCGCCGCGGAGACGGCGGAAGCCGTGTTCACCGGCGGCGGCAGCCTCGCCGACGGACAGAAGCTCTACGCCGACATCAAGGGCCGCATGGAGAAGGTCGGCCGCGACCCCGAGCATCTGAAGATTCTTCCGGGCGCCTTCGTCGTGGTCGGCGATAGTGTCGATGAAGCCAGGGAGAAGCGCGCTTTGCTCGACAGCCGCGTGCATTACGACAGCGCCATCGCATCGCTCTCCGTCATCCTCGGCACCGACGCCTCCGGCTTCGATCCCGACGGGCCCCTGCCTGAGATCCCCGAGACCAACGCCAGCAAGAGCGGCCGCCAGCGCATGGTCGATCTCGCCAGGCGCGACAAGCTCACCGTGCGCCAGCTCGCCCAGCGCGTCGGCGGCTATGGCGGGCTGTCCTTTGTCGGGACGCCTAAGACCATCGCCGACCAGATGGAGGAATGGTTGGTCGGGCGCGGCTCCGACGGCTTCAACATCATGTTCCCGTTCCTGCCCGCCGGCCTCGACGTTTTCGTCGACAAGGTCGTCCCGGAGCTGCAACGGCGCGGGATTTTCCGCAAAGAGTATGAAGGGCCCACTTTGAGGGAGAATCTGGGCCTGCCGCGGCCGAAAAATCGCTTCTTCGAGGCCTGATCGGCCCGATTTGGGTGGTTTTCGGGGTGTAAAACCTTGACATCAGGCGGTTTCTGGCTAGGTTGCCGGCCAACGCGGGCCGTTTGGCCGGCTCCAGATTCCCCTGATATTCTGAGGTTCAGAACATGGCCAAAGCGGTCACCATCAAGGTCAAGCTCGTGTCCTCGGCCGACACCGGCTTCTACTACGTCGCCAAGAAGAATTCGCGCACCATGACCGACAAGCTGGTCAAGAAGAAGTACGATCCGGTCGCGCGCAAGCACGTCGAATTCCGCGAAGCCAAGATCAAGTAAGACGATCAAGTAAGATCGCGGTACACGCTGAAGATTTTTGCGGGGCCCTTTCGGGCCCCGTTTTCGTTTCAACTCCGCTCGTGTCCCGGACGCGGAGCGCTGCTCCGCTGAACCGGGATCAGAAAGCAACAAAACATACTTGGTACCCCGGCGGCAAAGCTGAGCCAGCCCCAGCCTTTCGAAGGCGCTTGGATCAATTCGCTGAAATGCATCGCTTCTGGCGACGAATTCCGTGGCTGATCGATCCTCCGATCAGCTCCAGCACCTGTCCTGGACCGCAAGCACTGCTTTGGACGATCACGCGCGCGCCGGTCGGAATTGCCCCATCGGGCGGCTCGCCGGGAAGTTTGCGACCGGACGAAAGATCAACGGGTGGAAGCGATCGTTGCTGTTTCGAATTCGTACCCGCCGCGTCCGACGATGTTCGGGCCGTCACCTCTTTCTTGGGACGCGTGCAACTTCCGTCCTCCTGGAGCTCAAGGCCGCTCTTGCAAACAATCTTCGTACAGGCATCCCCATCGACCCTGAAACCATGATCGCAAACCAACGGACAAACGCGGCCCGACCTGGCCTTGATCGCGTCCAGCGCGTCGAAGCTTGCGAGTTTCGTGTCGAGCTTCGTTCCCGCATATCTGTTGAACAGTGTCAGGGAGCGCTGTGACGAAACGTTCCAGTCGCCATCTACCGAGGTTGTCAGGCAACCGACGCGGCGGAGTTCTGACTGCACCAGCCTCGTCGTCTCCTGCGGCGACATCGCTGGCACGATAGAAGAAGATGTTACGGCGGCAATCTTCTCCTCCGCAACGGTAGATGCTTGTTTCTCGGCGGCCAGCTCGGCGGCAGCCTTGTTGCTCGCGAGCTTATCGGTGAGCGCCTTTTCGGCGGTGAGCTTGTCGGCGACCGCCTTCGCCGCTGCCGTCTCGGCCTCCTTCCTGCGCTGCTCGGCTGCGGCCGCCTTGGCTTCCTCGACTTGCTTGGCCTTCTCGGCGGCAAGCCGGGCGTCCTCGGCCGCCTTGGCGGCCGTTGCCGCCCTTTCCTGTTCGGTCTTCTTGGCCCGGTCGGCGACGAGTCGGGCCTTCTCTTCTTCGGCTTGCCGAGCCTTCTCTGCGGCCGCAGCGCGCGCATCCTCGGCAGCAATCCGATTCAGCTGGGCCTTGGCCAAGTCAGTGTAGAACCCGCTGGGATATCGATTGAGAAAGGCGGCCCACACCTCGCGCGTGCCAAGCTGGAGCGCCAATTCATAGTCGCGCCGGATTTCGCTGTCCGGGTTTGCCCGCGGTCCGGCAACAACCGGCTTGGCGGGGACGAGCGAGACATCATCGCCGCCGAGCGAGCCGTAGACATAGGGCTCCTGCTTGTAGCCGGTGTTCTTCAACACATCATCGCGGACGAAGCCGAACGCCTTGCGCAAGTCGAGGCCAGGAGTCGGCAAGCGCTCGACAAGCGCTGCGGCGAAGGGACTGTTCCTGGCGTTGCCATCCGATGCCGTTGACCCCGCTTTCGCGGCGAACGCTATCATCGTATTCGGACTAGTCGGCTCGACCTTAGCAAGACCGCGGCCGATAGCGCGCGCAGCAACAGTCCGCTTCATACTCTTGGCAAATGGATTATCGCGACAGGCGTCCAGAATGATGAGCCGAAGCTGCTTTGCGGGCTCGACGGCAAACAGCGCGCGATCAAGCCCCACGGTCTCGTCGAGAACGTCGCTGTCGGTCTCCAGAGCGGCATCGGTCGGGATCAGGTAATTGGTCCCGTCGAGCTCGATGCCGTGACCGGCATAGTAGATGACGGCAACCTCAGCGTCTCGCGCCCGTCCGCCGAAATCACGCAGAGCCTTGCGCATCTCGGAGGCATTGAGATCGGTCTTGACGTCAATCCAGTCGAACCCGGCCTTCTGGAACATGCCACCGACGAGGGCGGCATCGTTCGCGGGATTGGCAAGCCTCGGCACGCTCTTATAGGTGGAATTTCCGATCACCAGCGCGACGCGGCGCTCGGCATGTGCCGAGCCACAGGTCAGTCCGATGAGAAGAAACAATGAAAACCAGCGAAACGCGCCCATCGTAGCCCCGAACAAATATGTGCGCAGCGTAGGCGTAGCCTATCGAAAAGCAAGTTTCGGATCTGTGACGTTAGTCACGCAACAACCGAGCGGCGTGGAGACCTAGGCCTGGACGCAGCGCGCGCGGAAGCGCTGCGCTGCGTCCGGGGCACGAGAGCTGGGATAGGCAACCCAGCGTCGCCCGGCTCGCTATCTCACCGCAAACGGCGCCTGATAAGGCCGCCCGAAGGGCACCCCGTTGATCACGGTCTGGACCGGCTTGAGATGGGCCTTGCCGTCCCTCTTGTTGTTGCGGGTGTCGACGAAGCTGACCGGCCCCTCCACCAGCTCCATGATGGCGACGTCGCCGGGCGCACCGACTTGCAGCGTGCCGATCTTCGGCGCGCGATCGATGATTTTCGCCGGAGCAATGGTGGCCATCGCGACCACCTGCTCCAGCGTGAAGCCGAGCGTCATGAACTTGCTCATCACGTTGGGCAGGAACGGAATGCCAGGCGAATTGCCGGAGAAGACGTGGATGTCGGAGGAGATCGTGTCGGGCGCGCAGCCACCGGGGATCGCCACTTCCGCCACGGTGAAATCGAAACTGCCGCCGCCATGACCGACGTCGAACATGACGCCGCGCTGCTTGGCCGCGAGGGCCGCAGGCAGCAGCTTGCCGTCCTGAACGATATTGGTGAAGACGTTGGACATGTTCGGGGCGCCTGAATAGGCGTGCGTCAGCACGTCGCCCGGGCGGAGCAGGTCGAGGATCTGCGACATCAGCTCCTTGGACTCGACGCCGCCGATATGCACCATCATCTTGGCCGGCCAGCCGCACATCTCGCACGCCTGGATGGCGCGCTTCAGGGGCTCGAGCCCGTGCTTGTAGATCACGTTCTCCGACATCCGCACCTTGACCCCGAGCAGGAAGTCGCGGTTCTCGGCGAGTGCCATCGCGCAGGCTTCGGTCTGGGCGACGTCGATATTGTACAGCTCGGCGGCCGGGAACGCCGACAGGCCGTTATTGGCGATATGGACGAAGGCGTACATCCGCGCCCGCGTCTGGGCCACGATGAACCGGCGCAGCGCCGCCAGATTGTTGACCCCGGCATCGCCCGCCGAGACGACAGTCGATGTGGCCTGGAATTGCACGAGCTCGTCGGCGGGGATACCGATCGCCGAGCCGTAAGGATAGACGTGACAATGCAGATCGATCAGACCGGGCATCACGAGCTTGCCTGACGCATCGATGCTCTTCAGCGCGCGCTCGGCAGGGATCGTCTCCTGCACCGTTTCGATCATGCCCCAGCGGATGCCGATATCGCGCCTGGCGCGCAGCGACTGGCTGGGGTCGAGCACCTCGCCGCCGCGGATCACCAGATCGTATTTGTCGTTCGGGCCCATCGCGGCCCCTACTGGCGCGGCGAGGCCGATGGCGGCGGCGGATGTCGAAAGTGCCAGGAAATCGCGGCGTGACAACGCGGACATGACGGTCCCCCCTTATGTTTTTGTTTGCGGCTTCGACGAGCAGCTCCGCCTCCGGCGCCAACGCAGGCATTCAGAATGAAACGATTGGAGCTGGAGTCACGTCGGCCGGAGAGACCGATCCTATGGCTGCATGCGGGCGCTGGCGAGCCGCGAAATTTCTCCGGAACCGCATGAACCTTACGAGACCAGCGCCGACTAAAGCGGCTGCATCCGCTGGGCCGAACAAGCTTGGCGCGAACTCCGTCAGCCGTATTTCTGACCCCGGTCACGCATCGCCTTGATCAGCGGAGCAAGCGCAAAGGATGCGGTGCGCGCGACAGGACAATTCAGGTCGTTACCGTCAGCCATCGCTGACCAGCCCGGTCCTTGGCTGACATGCCAATTGGCCTTTACGCCGTCCGCAGCACCGGCGCCGGCGGCTGCGACGGCCTGACCATCGCGAACGCGACCTGCACGATGCCGCCGGCAAGACCCAGCGCCACGCCGATGCGCCAGGCCATGGTGTAGGAGCCGAGCGCGTCGTAGAGCACTCCTCCTCCGTAGGCGCCCAGGAAGCTGCCGATCTGGTGGCTCATGAAGGCAAGGCCCTGGATCATCGCCTGCCAGCGCAGCCCGAACATCTCGGCGACGGCGCCCGCAACCAGCGGGCCGACGCCCATCCACAAAAAGCCCATGATGGCGCCGAACAGCAGCGTCGAGAACGGCGTCGCCGGCAGCATGAAGTACCAGGCGAGCGCCAGCGAGCGCAGGATGTAGATGCCGCCCAGGAGCGCGAGCTTGTTCCAGCGCTGTCCGGCCCAGCCGAAGAACAGCGAGCCCAGCACGTTGAAGCCGCCGATCATGCCGAGCGTCTGCGCGCTCAGCATCGGATCGAGGCCGCAGATCGCCAGATACGATGGCAGATGCGTGGTGAGGAACACCAGTTGCATGCCGCAAACCAGATAGGCGCAGGTCATCACCACGAAAGAGGCGTTGCCGAACGCCGCCTTCGTCGCCGCCGCCGCGGTCGCATCGACGATGTCGTCGGCGGCGGGCTGGGGCAGCGGGACCTGATCGACGCGGCCGGCGTACCAGGCCGCGGGAATCATCAGTACCGACATGACGACGAAGCCGGCAAGGCCGATGCGCCAGCCAAAACCCTCGTTGAGCATCTGCCCGATCGGCGCCGACAACAGCGCCCCGAGCGAGCCCGCGCCGGAGACGATACCGAGCACGGTCGAGCGCACCGTTTCCGGCACCGCGCGCGCCGCCACCGACATCGCGATCGCCGCCGCGGTGCAGGCCAGCGACGTCCCAATCAGCACGCCGGCGCCGATCATGATGCTGACCAGCCCGTTCGCGGTCGCCATCAGCGCAAGCCCCGCGATGTACATCAGCGAGCCCGCGATCATGATGGCGCGGAAGCCGTAGCGCACCGTCATCGCGCCGGCGAGCGGCTGGAGAAAGCCCCAGGCGAGGTTCTGCACCGCCAGCGCCAGCGTGAAATCCGAGATCGAAATATGGATGTCATGTGTCAGCGGCTGCATGAAGATGCCGAGGCTCTGCCGCAGCCCCATGCTCAGTGTCAGCATGATCGAGGCGCCGATCAGGATCGGCAAGGTCGGACGCAGGACCTGCAGCAGGGGCATTCTTCTTCTCCCTTTTGGGCACGGCGCACATGCCGCCGTCTGCTTTTGCCGCTGATTTTGGTTACACAGACCTGTGTACTTAGGCTATGATCGACAGGTGCTGTCAAGCGAACAGGACGCTTTCTGCTGCATGGCTCCCCCGCCCGCCCCACAGACGATGAAAGAGCGGATCCTTCAGACCGCCGACAAGCTGTTCTATCTGCAAGGCATTCGCGCGATCGGCGTCGATACCATCGCGGCCGAGATCGGCATCAGCAAGCGCACGCTGTACAACCACTTCCCCTCCAAGGACGCGCTGATCGCGGCCTATCTCGAGCGCCGATTCGTGCACGCATCCCCTTCCGACAAGCCGCCGGCCGAGCAGATCCTCGCCACCTTCGATTCGCTGGAGCGGCGTTTTGCGGCCAAGGACTTTCGCGGCTGCCCGTTCGTCAATGCGGTCGCCGAGCTCGGCCCCGCCGACCGCGCGGTGAAGAAGATCGCGATCGCCTTCAAGGAAAGCCGCCGCCTCTGGTTTCGCGACCGCCTGACCGAGCTCGGCGTGGCTGATGCGGACGCGCTCGCAACGCAGCTCGTGCTCCTGGTCGACGGCTCGATCGCGCAGGACCTCGTCCGCGACGATCCCGCGATGGCGCGGGCGGCAAAGGAAGCGGCGAAGGTGCTGTTGCGGAATGCGGGGGTGGATGTGCCGGCCGACGCAGTGAAGGCTGCGACGACGCAAAACAGACGTCCACCACGCTGACCATCGTCGCCGCATCGGACGGTGTCATCACCCGCGAAAGCGGGTGATCCAGTATTCCAGAGCCGATTGTGATTGAACCGAGAAGCCGCGGCGTACTGGATTCCCCGCTTCTGCGGGGAATGACAGCGGAGCTTGGCGGACCGTCGCGATGCTACCAACATGCTCCTGTTTTGCCCGACACGTCAAAGGGCGCGACCAGCAGCGCAAGGCCATTTCGCCACCCGCGTAAGTCATTGATCCGGCTGGCGCCGGCTACTGTGCATGGGGTTGTTTTCGCAGTTTTGTGTCGCGGCAGCCCTTACGCCGCCTGCGACACCACGCGGTTGCGGCCGTCGTGCTTGGCGCGGTAGAGCGCGGTGTCGGCGCGCTTGAGGACGTCGGCGACCGCCTCGCCCTTTCGCTCCAGCGTGGTGAGACCGATCGAGATCGTGACCTCGATGCGCTTGGCGCCCTTGTGGATCGCGAACGGCTCGCCCGCGATCGAGCGGCGCAGGCGCTCGGCGACCATGCCGGCGACGTGCAGATCGGTCTCCGGCATCACGATGACGAACTCCTCGCCGCCGTAGCGGCAGGCGAGATCAATGCCGCGGATCGACTTGCGCACCCGCACGGCGAATTCGCGCAGCACGTCGTCGCCGGCGTCGTGGCCGTAATTGTCGTTGATCGACTTGAAGAAGTCGATGTCCAGGATCATCAGCGCCAGGGGCTTGCCGCGGGTCGCGGCCTGCTCGGCGAGCGTTGCCAGATGGCTCTCCATGTAGCGGCGATTGTGCAGGCCGGTGAGCGCGTCGGTGATCGCCATCTCGATCGAGTTCTGCACGTTGTCGCGCAAATGATCGGTGTAGCGGCGGCGGCGGATCTGGGTGCGGGCGCGCGCCAGGAGCTCGGTCTTGTCGATGGGACGCAGCAAATAGTCGTTGACGCCGATCTCGAGGCCGCGCAGCAGCCGCGTCGCGTTCTCGGGGTCGGCGATCGCCAGGATCGGCACGTGGCGCGTGCGCTCCAGCGAGCGCGCCTGGCTGCAGAGGCGGAGGCCGTCGAAATTGTTGAGGTCGAGGGAGACGATCAGCAGGTCGTAATTGCCCTCGGCGGCGTGAAACAGCGCCTCGGTCGGGTTCGGCTCGACGTCGATCGTGTGCTCGGCGGCGAGGATCGTCGCCAGCCGCTCGTAGGAGGACTGGCGGTCGTCGACCAGGAGGATGCGGCCGCCCTTGCCGGTGTCGGAGACGGCGCTGCGCTCGGGCGCCTGCATGCCGATCTCGAGCGAGGTAATGGCGCGCATGCGCAGCTCGTCGGTCATCATCTTCAACCGCGTCAGCGAGCGCACGCGCGCGATCAGCACGACGTCGGAGACGGGCTTGGTCAGGAAATCATCGGCGCCGGCCTCGAGGCCGCGATTGCGGTCGGAAGGACTGTCGAGCGCCGTGACCATGACGACGGGAATGTGATGCGTGGCCGGGTCGGATTTGATGCGGCGGCAGACCTCGAAGCCGTCCATGTCAGGCATCATCACGTCGAGCAGGATGATGTCGCATTCGGCGCGATGGCAGATCGCCAGCGCCTCGGTGCCGTTCGAGGCGGTCATCACGTCGAAATATTCGGCGGAAAGGCGGGCCTCGAGCAGCTTGACGTTGGCAGGAACGTCATCGACGACCAGGATACGCGCAGACACTGTGAACTCACTTCCTATCCGATAAAACGCCGGACCGTCTCAATGAATTTGCCGACCGAGATCGGCTTGGACAAATAGGCCTCGCAGCCGCCCTCGCGGATGCGTTCTTCGTCGCCCTTCATCGCGAATGCCGTGACCGCGACGACGGGAATGGAACGCAGCTCCGGATCGTCCTTGATCCAGCGCGTCACCTCCAGCCCGGAGACCTGAGGCAGCTGGATATCCATCAGCACGAGGTCGGGCCGCATCTTGCGAACGAGGTCGAGCGCCTCGTAGCCGTTGCTGGTGCCGGAGGTCTGGTAGCCGTGCGCCTCCAACAGGTCGCGGAAGAGCTTCATGTTGAGCTCGTTGTCTTCCACGATCAGGACGGTCTTGGCCATCCCGCCCTCCCGATTGGTCCGAAGGACCGGTCCATGTGACGCCTCAGACGCCGCTTTCCGGCGTTTCGAAAACTGGATTCAAACTAGCCTCAGATTCGCTTGAGTTTCGTTAAACCCGAGGGTCGACTTTCTGCGATGTGGTTTCCAGTTGCTTGTCTGGGGTCGGAAGACTCAGAGGCGAGACTCGGGCATGATGCAAAGTAGACACCGAAAGTTAACGGAAAGGCAAATTGTCCCCTTGAAAAAGCCTGTTCACAACCCCCGCGAAGTCGCTGAAATCGTTGCGATTCAGGCCCTGTCTTTCGTCGCGAGCGAACCTGAGCGGCTGGGCCTGTTCCTGGCTGAGACAGGGGTCGGTCCGGAGACCCTGCGCAATGCCGCCGCGGACCCCAATTTCCTGCTCAGCGTGCTCGATTTCGTGATGCGGGACGATACCATTGTGAAGGCCTTTGCCGGCTCCGTCGAGCTGCATCCGACCAACGTCGCCGCAGCGCGGCAGGTCCTCGGCGACGCGCTCGGCGACCCCTCCTGGGAGCGCGACGTGCCGTGACCGTCCCCGACCCGGCCGGGCCCCGCTGCTTCTGCCGGGATTGTCTGGCCGATCTGGATATGGGGGTGCGGCGCTGCTCGGCCTGCGGTTCCCCTCGCCTCGTCCGCCACCGGGCACTGGCGGGCCTGACCATCGCCCATATCGACTGCGACGCCTTCTACGCCACGGTCGAGAAGCGGGATAACCCCGACATCGCCGACAAGCCGGTCATCATCGGCGGGGGAAAACGCGGCGTGGTGTCGGCCGCCTGCTACATCGCCCGCACCTATGGCGTGCGCTCCGCCATGCCGATGTTCAAGGCGTTGGAGGCCTGCCCGCATGCGACCGTGATCCGGCCGGACATGGCCAAATATGTCCGGGTCGGCCGCGAGGTGCGTCAGGCCATGCAGGCGCTGACGCCGCTGGTCGAGCCGCTCTCGATCGACGAGGCCTTCCTCGATCTCTCCGGCACCGAACGCGTCCACGGCATGATCCCGGCCAAGGTGCTGGCGCGCTTTGCCCGCGAGGTCGAGCGCGACATCGGCATATCCGTCTCGGTCGGCCTGTCCTGCAACAAGTTCCTGGCCAAGATCGCCTCCGACCTCGACAAGCCGCGCGGCTTTGCCGCGCTCGACCAGGAGGAGGCGCGCGTGATGCTGGCGGACAAGCCGGTCGGCTTCATCTTCGGCGTCGGCCCCGCCACGCAGGAGCGCCTCGTGCAGCGCGGCTTCCGCATCATAGCCGATTTGCAGAAGGCCGACGAGATCGAGATGATGCGGCAGTTTCCGAGCGAGGGCCGCAGGCTGTGGCGGCTCGCGCGCGGCATCGACGACCGCCGCGTCGAGCCTGACCGCGGCGCCAAGACCATCTCCAGCGAGACCACCTTCGAGAGCGATATCCGCGATTTCGCGACGCTGGAGAAGATCCTGTGGCGGCTGTGCGAGAAGACCTCGTCGCGGCTCAAGAGCGGCGAGCTCGCCGGCTCGACCGTCACGCTGAAGCTGAAGACCGCCGATTTCCGCCAGCGCACCCGCTCGCAGTCGATCGCCGCCCCGACGCAGCTCGCCGCGAAGATCTTCTCGATCTGCCGCGAGATGCTGGCGAAAGAGATCGACGGCACCGCTTTCCGCCTGATGGGCGCCGGCGTCAGCGCGCTGCGCGAGGGCTCGCCCGCCGACGACACCGACATGCTCGACCGCCGCGCCGCGCACGCCGAGCGCGCGGTGGACAGCCTGCGCAAGAAGTTCGGCAGCGCCGCAGTGATCCGCGGCATCGCCTATGACGGGCCGGAGAAGGCGCCGGAGTGATGCAACGACGAAGGTATCCGTTCCGTCATCCTGAGGTGCGAGCCCTGGCGAGCCTCGAAGGATGGACGGCCGAGATGCAGCAGGGCCGTGCATCCTTCGAGGCCTCCGCCAACGCTCCGGCGCCTCAGGATGACGGGTCTGAAAAGGAGCGACCGTGACAGGTGAATGCGATCTCGCTGCGCTACTGCGGCACATGAAGCCGGAGCTGCGGACGGGCATCTTCGTGTTCTGCACGATCCCGCCAAATGAGAGCATTCCGGCGACGATCAACCCCCTGCTGACGTTTCGCGAGCAGGAGGGCACAACGCTGGTGATCCCTCGTGAAGAGGCTGAAGCCGCGGGACTGGGCTATGCGTTCGCCTCGCGCCTGATCACCCTGACGGTTCACTCCGCGCTGGATGCGGTGGGCTTTCTGGCGGCCGTCACCTCAGCTCTGGCCGAAGCCGGCATCAGCGTGAACGCCGTTTCGGCCTTCCATCACGATCATCTCTTCGTGCCCGTTGACAGGGTGGACGAAGCGATGGCGGTTCTACAAGAGCTGTCAGCAGAGTAGGATGGGTAGAGCGCAGCGAAACCCATCCTACAGTCAGTTCAATCCGCGACCGCAATCGCCTCGATCTCGATCAGCCATTCCGGCGCGGCGAGCGCGGAGACGCCGACAAGCGTGGATGCCGGCGGCTCCATGCCTTCGAAGAAGGCCGAGCGGGCCTTGCCGATGATCGGCCGCAGCTCCGGCTTGTAGTTCACGACGAAGGTCGTGATCTTGACGATGTTGGAATAGCTCGCGCCGGCCGCCTTCAACGCGTGGCCGAGGTTCTGCATCACCTGCGTGGTCTGCGCGGCGATATCCCCCTCGCCGACGATCCGTCCCTCCTCGTCCACCGAGACCTGGCCCGAGATGTAGATGGTGCGCGCGCCTGAGGCGGTGACGACGTGGGAGTAAGCGGGATTGTGGTGCAGGCCGCTGGGGCGGAGATGGTCGAGCTTGGGCATGGGCTGGCTCCCTGAGGTTTTTGGTTGGAGAGAGCGTAGCTATAGAGGGAGCGGAGAGCCAGCCCCGTCATTGCGAGGAGCTCTTGCGACGAAGTTGCTTCGCTACGCTCGCAATGACAGTCGTAGATTCCATGGGCGGTGAGCGTGGCCTTTCCGATAGGTTTGGGTTTCCACACTCGAACCCACGGAGGGTCAGATGCAAGCATCGACTGTAGGCACGCTCACCACCGGCCATAATGGCACAATTTTCGTTGCGCTCGAACTCAGCCAGAAGACGTGGCTGGTGACGTTCCACGCTCCGGATCGCGATCGGATGTCCCGCCACAAGCTGGATGGCGGCGATCATGCCGGACTG
>Ga0102590_1003847_pt1 | contig 13980 bp, 13 predicted proteins | sample AraplaMF_Col_mMF_FD_76859 | JGI IMG/M metagenome (GOLD analysis project Ga0102590, IMG submission 76859) | Arabidopsis root microbial communities from the University of North Carolina, USA - plate scrape MF_Col_mMF | ecosystem: Host-associated > Plants > Roots > Endosphere | place: USA...
TCGCGGTCGGCAAGATCATCTGGATCAACATCCTCCTCTCCGGCGACAACGCGCTGGTGATTGCGCTCGCCTGCCGCGGCCTCAAGCCGCGGCATCGGCTGTGGGGCATGATCTTCGGTGCCGGCGCGGCCGTGCTGCTGCGGATCATCTTCACCGGCATCGTCGCGAGCCTGATGGAGCTGCCGTATCTCAAGCTCGTCGGCGGTCTCGCGCTGATCGTGATCGCAGCCAAGCTCCTGGTGCCGGAGAACGAGGACGAGGACGGCGTCGAGTCCGCCTCGCATCTGTGGCAGGCGGTGCAGATCGTCGTCGTCGCCGACATCGTCATGAGCCTCGACAACGTCATCGCGGTCGCGGCTGCCGCCAATGGCAGCGTGCCGCTGCTGATCCTCGGCCTCGCCATCAGCGTTCCGCTGATCGTCGCCGGCGCAGCGCTGATCATGGCGCTGCTCGCAAAGCTTCCGGTCCTGGTGTGGGCCGGTGCTGCGCTGCTCGGCTGGATCGCAGGCGAAGTGATCGCGACCGATCCCGGCATTGCGCCGAAGCTGCACACGCTGTTCGACGGCCCGTTCGGCGCCTCGCTGGACGGCATGCTCGCCGGCTTGCGCATCCCGCCGCAGTTCGGTCATGGCGGCGGTGGCGGTGAATATCTCTGCGCGGCGCTCGGCGTCGTCGTCGTGCTGGTCGTCGGCTCCATCTGGCGCCGGCGCAGCCTCAGCCAGGCCGCGCTCGAATCCTCCGAGCGCCACGCCAAGGCGTCGGCGGAGTAAACAGCCGTTCTTCTTAGGTAGTTTTCTATCGCCGGACGATCGAGCCGGCGCGGCTGACAAGGCGGGCGAGCTGCTTGAAGCGGCTGCCGACGCGGTCGGCGACGAGATCGCCGAGCCTGTGCTCGAACACCAGCATCAGGTTGCGCCCCTGGCTGCGGAAATGCGTCGCCGGCAACACGCCCGGACGCGCCGCCGAGATCAGATGTGCGACACGGAACGCCGCGCCCAGCAGGCGGGCGCGCTCGAGCTGCGTCGGCGTCAGCAGTTCCTGCATGGTCGCCGGCGGCTGGTTTTCCTCGGAGAGGCCGGCATAGCGGTAGAACACGGAGAGGCCGACGAAGGCGCGCTCGGTATGCGTGATCGCGCCGAAATTGGCGTTGACGACCAGGCTCAGCGTCTGCTCGCCGCGATGATCGGGATGCACGCGCCAGCCGATGTCGGAGAGAAGGCACGCCGCGTGGCGCAGCCTTCGGTCCTCGTCGGTCTCGCGCAGCTTCACCACGCGCACGAGGCGATCGGTCCAGGCAATCAGCTCGCGGGCGTGCTTGGCCGAGCGCGACAGCAACTGGTTCAGCTCTTCCGCCGCGCAGATCAAACCGTCCTTGTTGCGCTCGGTCTCGGTCAGCTTCTCGTGCAGCAGGCCCTCGCGCACGCCGAAGGTCGAGAACACGATGGTCTTCGGTTTCGCGACCCGGATGATGTGCTCGAGCACCAGCGCAGCATAGGTGAGGAGCGGGCGGCGTGCGTCGGCGACGACCTCGATGTCGGCGAGCATGCCGGTGGCCGCAAGGCGGCGGAGACGGCGCGAGAAGTCGAGCGCCTCGGCAGCCGAAATCGAGTAGCCGTGCATCACCTGGAGCGGATAGCCGCTCTGGAGGATGTGGATGCGCGCGAGCGCGCGCCAGGTGCCGCCGACGGCGTAGAAGGTGCGACCGTGGCCCGCGGTGAGCTGCGGCAGCTCGTCGAGCTCCTCGCGCACGATCCGGTCGGCGCGCTTGAGCGATTTGTGCGCGAGGTCCTGCAGCGCGAGGCCGCCGAGCGGCAGCGTCACGCCGCTACGCACCCTGTTCCTGCGCACGTCGATCAGCTCGAGCGAGCCGCCGCCGAGATCGCCGACGATGCCGTCGGGATGATGGATGCCGGAGATGACGCCGAGCGCCGACAGCCGCGCCTCGCGCGGGCCCGACAGGATCTCGATCTTCACGGCGCAGATGCGCTCGGCTTTGGCGATGAAGTCCGGGCCGTTGGAGGCGTCGCGGCAGGCCGCGGTGGCAATCGCGAACACGCGCCCGACCTGCATCACCCGGCACAGCGCGCGGAAGCGCTTCAGCGAGGTCAGCGCCTTGTCGACGGCATCGGGCGCAAGCAGGCCCGTGCTCTGCACCTCGCGCCCGAGGCCGCACAGCGTCTTCTCGTTGAAGATCGGTATGAGGCTCCGCGCCAGTCCCTCGTAGACGACGAGACGGACCGAGTTGGAACCGATATCGATGACGGCGACGCTCGATCCGCGCTTGCGCGGCCGCTTCACGTCAGCGATCCCGGATCAGGATTGATGACGTTCATTACGGCGCGTGAGACGGCGCGGCGAGGATTCCTTGAGCGACTTTCCACGGCCAGACAGACTCGGATTTGTCATGAAGTAGTTGTGGACGTTGAAAGGCTCTTCGCCCTTCGCGGCCTTCATACGCGTTGAGGACCCGTCCGGCAACAATTGCCAGCTCTGCTCATTGTCCTTGAGATTCGCGACCATGATCTGTTCGAGAACCTGCTGATGCACCGTGGGATTTTGCAGCGGACACAGCACCTCGACGCGGCGGTCGAGGTTGCGCGGCATCATGTCGGCCGAGGAGATATACACAGCCGCTTTGGCGCCTGGCAGGCCCTGGCCCATGCCGAAGCAGTAGATTCGGCCGTGTTCCAGGAAGCGTCCGATGATCGACTTGACGCGGATGTTCTCCGACAGGCCCGGAATGCCGGGCCTGAGGCAACAGATGCCGCGCACCACGAGCTCGACCTGAACGCCGGCCTGCGAGGCCTCGTAGAGCGCGTCGATGATGTCGGGGTCGACCAGCGCATTCATCTTCATCCAGACCGCGCCCGGACGGCCGTGCTTGGCGTGTGCGGTCTCGCCCTGGATGTGCTCGATGATACGCTTGCGCAAGGTCAGCGGCGACACCGCCATCTTTTCGAGGTCGCTGGGCGCGGCATAGCCGGTGATGAAGTTGAACACGCGCGCGGCGTCCCGGCCGATGGTCGGGTCCGAGGTAAAATATGAGAGGTCGGTGTAGATGCGCGCGGTCACCGGGTGGTAATTGCCGGTGCCGGTGTGGACGTAGGTCGTGAGGCTGCCGCCCTCGCGGCGTACCACCATCGAGAGCTTGGCGTGCGTCTTCAATTCGAGGAAGCCGTAGACGACCTGCACGCCGGCGCGTTCGAGGTCGCGCGCCCAGCGGATGTTGGCCTCCTCGTCGAAGCGCGCTTTCAGCTCGATCAGCGCGGTGACGGACTTGCCGGCTTCGGCGGCCTCCGCGAGCGTGCGCACGATCGGCGAGTTGTTGGAGGTGCGGTAGAGCGTCTGCTTGATCGCGACGACGTCGGGGTCGCGCGCGGCCTGCTGCAGGAACTGCACCACCACGTCGAAGGATTCGTAGGGGTGATGGACGACGAGGTCCTTCTGCCGGATCGCGGCAAAGATGTCGCCGCCATGCTCGCGCACACGCTCGGGATGGCGTGGCACGTAAGGGGTGAATTCGAGGTCGGGGCGGTCGAGGCGGGTGAGCTGCGAGAGCTCGTTCATCGCGAGCACGCCGTCGACCAGGAACACCTCGTCGTCGGCCGTCGAGAGCGCATGCTGGACGAAGTTGCGCAGCTGCTCCGGCATCTTGGCGTCGATCTCGAGCCGGATCACCGAGCCTCGTCGGCGGCGCTTGAGCGCGGTCTCGAACAGGCGGACGAGGTCCTCGGCCTCTTCCTCGATTTCGAGCTCGGAGTCGCGGATGATGCGAAAGGCGCCCAGGCCGTGGAGGTTATAGCCAGGGAAGAGCCGGTTGATGAAGAGGCCCGTCGCCTGCTCCAGCGAGATCAGGCGCACCTTGCCCTCGGTCGGCAGACGGATGAAGCGGTCGATCTTGCCGGGCATGCGGATCAGCGCGTTCATCTGTCTGCCGTCGGCGGCGCGCTTCAGCTGCAGCGCGATGGTGAAGCCGAGGCTCGGAATGAACGGGAAGGGGTGGGCCGGGTCGATCGCGAGCGGCGTCAGCAGCGGGAACACGTTGTTGAGGAAGTAGTCCTCGATCCAGCTCCGCTCCGCCTTGGTGACGTCCTTGCCGTCGACCAGGATGATGCCGACATCGGCCAGCGTGCCGCGCAGGTCGGCCCAGATCGCCTGCTGGTCGGAGGCGAGCTGCGAGACGGTTCGGTTGATCAGCGCGAGCTGCTCGGACGGGCTCAGGCCGTCAGGGGCGCGTTCGGCAATGCCCTCGCGGATCTGGGCCTTGATGCCGGCGACGCGGACCATGAAGAACTCGTCGAGGTTATTCGCTGAAATCGACAGGAACCGTACCCGCTCCAGCACGGGATGGCTGGGATTGACCGATTCCTCGAGGACTCGGCGGTTGAAATGCAGCCAGGACAGCTCGCGATTGATGAATCGCTCAGGGCTCGACGCGATCGCCGGCAGGCTCTCGGTCTCCGTAGCTTTTTCTTTGTTTTCAATAGTTTGCGCGGAGTCCATGAGAAGTCGGTCCATCCAGTTCGCCCCAATTTGCGACCACATGCGCAAAACCGGCGGGAGCATGTGTTAGTCCGATGACGTTTCGATGACATTGATGTTCCGCCGCTGCGCCGCGTCAAGCGGTCATAGGTCGGGCGACCAGGTCAGGCGTCCCGGAGCAGCTCGGCGGCCAGCGCCCTTGTGACGGGGCGGCCGAGTCGCAGGGCCTCGCTGTCGAGCAGTTCCACGGCCCGCCGGGCGGCCGCCGAGGATCGCTCCAGGCGGGTAGCGAGGTAGCTGACCACGCTCTCGTCCACGGCGAGCTGGCGATCGGCGCAGAATTTGACGATCAGGCCGCGGAAAAGCTGGTCATCGGGCGGCAGCAGCGAGATGACAGGCACCGCGCGCAGCCGCGAGCGCAGGTCGCGCAGCTCGATCTGCAGCGATGACGGCACTTCGCGTCCGGTGAGCAGGACATAGGCGCCGTCCTCGCGGGCGAGGTTCATCAGGTGGAACAAGGCGCGCTCGTCGAACGCCCCGGCCTTGAGATCCTCGACCACCAGTGCGCCGGTGGCGAGCGCGCCCGGAACGGCTTCGGCGGTCAGCCCGTCGGCTGCGGTCGAGCGGGCACCGGAATCCTCGGCCCAGATCGCGGCGAGATGGCTCTTGCCGCTCCCTTCCGGGCCGGCCAGCCACATGATCCGGTTCGGCCATTCGGGCCAGGCGTCGACGAGGGCAAGACCGGCGGCGTTGGCCGGGCCTTCGAGGAAATTGTCCCGGCTGAGGCTCTCCGCGTGCGGAAGCGAGAACGCCAATTGTCGGGGGTGAACGCGGCCTGCCACGCTTGCTGTGCTCCGTGCCGGCGCGCCGGCTTGGTTTGAAAGGGGTCGAGGTATCGAGCGGGAGTTGGCCTTTTGCGGGGCCGCCTCCCGGCTCATCTGGCCTCGATAGTGCTACTTGGCGTCGATCGTGCTCATGTGGCGCAGCCACTCGACGAGGTACAGCGACACCGAGGACAGCGTGAAGAGCGTCACGAGGCCCATCAGGATCATATCATAGGGCGCCGCGTTGAATCCGAAGGCGAGGGCGGCCAGCACCAGGGCCGCATAGGAGACCTGGGCCGCGGTGTTGAGCTTCGACACTTTCGAGGGCTTCATCTCGACCGGCTTGTCGAACAGCCAGGAGACGATCACCGCGGTGACGATCATGATGTCGCGCGACACCACCAGAATGACGATCCAGCGCGGGATGTCGCCCCAGATGCCGAGCGCCAGGTAGATCGAGACCAGCAGCGCCTTGTCGGCGAGCGGGTCGAGCAGGGCGCCAAGCTCGCTCGTCATGTTGAAGCGCTTGGCCAGGAACCCGTCGACGGCATCGCTGATGCCGGCGATCAAGAACACGGCGAAGGCCACTTCCATTTGGCTCGACACGATGGCCCAGACGATGATCGGGACCAGCATGATGCGGCCCAGGGTAATGATATTCGGAATACTCACACGGCGCTTCCCGGCACCCGGCCTGACCTCGAATCCCGCCTCTTGGGGAGGCTGAACCGGTTGATATCTACATAGTATAGGGCGGGGCGCCATGCGAGCCATTGCGCGTCCCCGGAATTCGACGTAACCAGCCGCAAACCCACTGGAAATCGGGCATGACCGACCGCAAAAACGGCCTCACTTACGCCGATTCAGGCGTCGATATCGATGCGGGCAACCGCCTGGTCGACCTGATCAAGCCGATGGTGCGCGCCACCGCACGGCCCGGCGCCGATGCCGAGATCGGCGGTTTCGGCGGCCTGTTCGACCTCAAGGCGGCCGGATTCAAGGACCCCATCCTCGTCGCCGCCACCGACGGCGTCGGCACCAAGGTGAAGATCGCGATCGAGACCGGCCTGCATGGCGGGATCGGCATCGACCTCGTCGCCATGAGCGTCAACGACCTCGTGGTGCAGGGCGCCGAGCCGCTGTTCTTCCTGGACTATTTTGCCTGCGGCAAGCTCGATCCGGAGGCGACCGCCTCGATCGTCGCCGGCGTTGCCGAAGGCTGCCGCGAATCCGGCTGCGCGCTGATCGGCGGCGAGACCGCCGAGATGCCCGGCCTCTACAAGGACGGCGACTACGATCTCGGCGGCTTTGCCGTCGGCGCCGCCGAGCGCGGCACGCTGCTGCCGCGCAAGGACATCGCCGCGGGGGACGCCGTGATCGGCCTCGCCTCGTCGGGGGTGCACTCCAACGGCTTCTCGCTGGTGCGCAAGATCGTCGAGCAGTCGGGCCTCGGCTTCGAGGCGCAGGCGCCGTTCGCGCCGGTCATGACGCTCGGCGGCGCGCTGCTGACGCCCACCAGGCTCTATGTCAAATCCTGCCTGCGCGCGATCCGCGAGACCGGCGCGGTGAAGGGGCTCGCCCACATCACCGGCGGCGGCTTCACCGACAACATTCCGCGCGTGCTGCCGAAGGATCTCGGCGTCGGCATCGACCTCGCGCGCCTGCCGGTGCTGCCGGTGTTCAAATGGCTGGCCGCGCAGGGCGGCATTGCCGAGCTCGAACTGTTGCGCACCTTCAACTGCGGTATCGGCATGATCGCGATCGTCGAGCCCGACAAGGTCGACGAGGTCGTGCGGGTCTTTACCGATGCCGGCGAGACGGTGGCGCAACTCGGCACCGTGATCCCGGCCGAGGGCGAGCACCGCGTCGTCTATAACGGCCACCTCGATCTGGCGCTGTGATGAAGCGCCGCGTCGCCATCCTGATCTCGGGCCGCGGCTCCAACATGTCCGCCCTGATCAGGGCCGCCGCTGCTGCGGATTTTCCGGCTGAGATCTCGCTCGTCATCTCGAACAAGGCTGATGCGCCTGGGCTCGAACGAGCCAAGGCGAGCGGCGTGAACACGCTGGTGATCGAGAGCAAGCCGTTCGGCAAGGACCGCGCCGGCTTCGAGAGGGTGCTGCAGGCGGCCCTCGACCAGCACGGCATCGAGCTGATCTGCCTCGGCGGCTTCATGCGCCTGTTCACGGCCGAATTCACGAGAGCCTGGTACGGGCGGATGCTCAACATCCACCCGTCGCTGCTGCCGTCGTTCCCGGGTTTGGATCCGCATGGCCAGGCTTTGCGCGCCGGCGTCAAACTGTCTGGCGCGACAGTGCACTTCGTTATCCCCGACACCGACGCGGGGCCGATCGTGATGCAGGGCGCGGTCCCCGTCGGCGACCACGACACGGGGGATACGCTGTCTGAGCGCATCCTCGAAGTCGAGCACCGCATCTATCCGGAGGCGCTGCGGCTGCTGGCGACCGGCAAGGTCCGGATCGAGGGCGATGTCTGCAAGACGGCGGGCAGCGCGGCGTCGGAGAATTTTCTGGTCGCGCCGATCGTGAGCTGAAGCAGCTGTTGCCCCTTGCATCGGCTTCACAAACAAAATCCCCCGGCAGAGCCGGGGGCAACGTCATGATCGCTCGCTTGTCAGGCGCGAGCGAACTCAGGAGACCTTGAGGTTTTCCGCGGACGCCTTGCCGCGGTTCTCCACGAGGTCGTATTCAACCACCTGGTTTTCGTTGAGGGTCGAGAGTCCGGCCCGTTCGACGGCGGAGATGTGGACGAACACGTCCTTGTCGCTGCCGTTCGGCTTGATGAACCCATAGCCCTTGGTCGGGTTGAACCATTTGACGGTGCCCTTTTGCGGCATCCTCAGTCTCCTCCGCTGGATACAAAAACGACGCGGCCGCTTTTCGCGTGCCACGCCACAAACGGGCTTCCGGAAGTCTGTTCGAGTCTCAACGTCGCGAAACGCACAGCCGAGCGGCCAATTCCGATTGTGTCCAACATTGCAACATGAAAAACGCGCGTTAGCAAGCCGCGTGCGGATTTCAAGATCGGCGCCGGTATCACCGCGCGCGATTTCCGACCTGTGGCAGCGGAAGCACAATCAGTGCAATAGCCTCGGTGATAGCGTGCCGACCGGTTGACCCTCCGTGGCAGTTCGGCACAAATCCCCGCACGTACGCGCCACTCGTGTTGCATTTTTGCGCCGCCACTTTGCTTCGGGATTTGTCGTCATGCGCTGCACATCGCAGCTCTCCGGGACACGGCAGACGATCGGGCTGGACCGTGTCCGCCGGATCGCGGCTGCGCTCGTGACGGTCTTGGTATTTGCCGTGGCGATGGCTGCTACGCCCGGTGTTGCCCAGGTTCTTCCTCCGGTGCCGCCGCCCACGCCGTTACCGACCTCGACCAATTACGACCAATCGGCCGGCAACAGCGCGCTCAATCTCGGCTCGAATTTCCTGGAGCGGCTCGGTAACCAGGCCTCCGGCGGCATCAACCGGGCGTTCCGCACCAATCCCGGCGGGGGCGGGGCATCGGCGGCCACGGAAGATCCGCGCTACCGGACCTGGTACGAAGGCTACGGCATCTCGGTCCGGACCGATGCGCAGGGCGACTTCGTCGGAGACAAGCGCAAGACATTCGGCGGAGTCGCCGGCTTTGGCGCGCGGGTCGCCCCCGGCGTCAATCTCGGCTTCTCCGTCGACCAGAGCCATACCGACATCGACGTGCCGCTGGCGCTTCAGTCGGCAACGCTCGACCTGACACAGATCGGCTTCAACGGCTCGGTTGACAAGGGGCCCTGGACCTGGGCGTTCGCGGTGGTGCACGGTTTCGGCAAGGTCCGCTCCAGCCGTGACACCGGCCTTGGCCTTGCGACCGCCGGCTATCGGGCCGCCGTCGACGGAGCGCTGACCGAGATCAGCTATTACTGGACCAAGGACCAGATGCGCATCGTGCCCAAGGGCGCGCTCGAATATGTGCGCGCCACCAGCGCCGCGTTCCAGGAGGCGGGCGGGCTCGATCCGCTCAACGTCGGCTCTACCGCGCTATCGCGCGCGCGCGTCATGATCGGCGCGGAGATCGGGCGCTATTTCATCATCGACCAGAAGATTCTGGACCTTTCAGGCTACGGCAAGTTCGTCGACAATTTTTACCAGAATCTGGGATCGGTGCAGGTCAGCCTCGGGAGCCAGAGCATCGTCGTGCCCGGCATCGGCGAGAGCCGTTACGGCATGGATGCCGGCGCGTCGGCCTCGCTCAGCCTCACCAGCACCGCGCGGCTCTACGTCAATTACGACGGCAAGTTCCGCAACGAGCTGACCTCGCACCAGGGCACTGTCGGTTTCGAATACCGGTGGTGAGGCGCAGGCATGATCCGGAAAAGCGTGCAGCGGTCTTCCGATAAGATCATGCTCGGATAAAGTCTGCGTTCAGGTCGGCGTCGCCGCGGCATATCCCGTCAACCCAAAACCCTCGCGCGCAGCCGTCATCATTGGCACCAGCGCGTTTGGATGAATGAACTCGTCGCGGAAGCAAGGATAGGTCCTGGGATCGAAGATCTTCTTCAGCCAGTCGACCACGATCTTGTGGCGCTCGGAGGAACGGAATTCCTTGTGATAGGTGAGCCAGAGATCGGCGTGATGGCTGACGCCGAGATCGACCGCGATCAGCGGCACGCCGAGCGCGATCGACACGGTCGGCAAGAAGCCGATGCCGGCGCCGCGCTCCACCGCATAGAGCGCGCCGACCGAAGAGTTGGTCTTGATCCCGACGATGCCCTCGAGTGACTTCAGTCCGAGCACGCGGGCGTAAGCACTGTCGTCGACCTGCGGCGCGCTCTGCTTGATGATGCGGTGGTTCTTCAAGTCCGCGAGCGTCGCCGGCACACCGTAGAGGCTCTCATACTCCTTGGAGACGAAGGGGTAGATGTGCAGGCGGCCGAGCTTGGCGACGATCAGGTCGGGATTGGTCGGCGGCTCGAGCTGGATCGCGATGTCGGATTCCAGTCGCGCGACATCGGCCTGCTCCATCGCGCAGCGCAGATCGACGGTGATCTTGCGGTAGGTCTTCTGGAAGTCGATCAGCCGCGGCAGGATCCAGAAATTGCCGGGGCCTTCCGTCACCGCGACGCGCACGGTGCCTGACGTGTCGTTCGACGCGCGCGAGGCGCGCCGGAAGACGTTGAAGGCATGGCGCTCCATATGCGCGACGTCGGCGATCATCGCGGTGCCTTCGTCGCTGAGCGTCAGTCCGCTCTGGTCGCGCAGGAACAGCTTGCAGCCGATGCTCTCCTCGAGCCGGTCGATCCTGCGCATCAGGGTGGTGGAAGTCAGTCCGAGCTCTTCGGCGGCGTTACGAAAACTTTTAAATTTTGCGCAGGCTAAAAACAGTTTCAAATCATCCCAGGACGCATTTAGCGCTTCTTCATGGTGCTGCATCATTGCAGCACCCCGGTGCAATACTTGCTGCATACTCCCGATCTCCAGCCGCTAAGCTTCTCGCCATGGCGGCACATAAAACCCCCAAACGATAGAGGGACGACATGAGTATGGAAAGGGGCTCGTTTGCCGCAAGGCATGATTTCGACGCCCTTCCGTTGAGCCCGGACGTTGATGTCCGCGTTGCGCAATTTTCCGAAATCGCAGAACTGGCCGCGATGGCACACCGGCTGGTGCCGGGCGTGCAGATCGGGGCTGCGGAGCTCGAACGTTATTTCGCCTTCGATCCCCAGAGCCTCCTGACCTTCAGCCGAAAGGGCCGTCTGCTCGGCGGGATGGCCTTTTTGTTTCTCAACGATCGCGGTCACGACGCGCTGTTGCTCGACAAGATCTGCCTGACCGCGCCGCAGACGCGCTATCTCGCGTCGGCCGACCAGGACGTCTCCGCAATCTACATCTGGGCGATCGCGGCGACGGGCCGCGGGATCGCCGGTCTCGGCAAGGCCTCGGCGCATCTGCGTCAGATAAGATTTCGCGACGCGGATTGCTATGCGCAGCCGGCAACGGTGGCCGGACGCGAGATCATGAAGGCGACGGGCTTCGAGCCCATCGCGAGCTTTCAGCCGGACCTGTGGTGTTACGAGCGCCCGTGGCATCGGCGGCAAATGCGCATGCCGGGCGCGATCATCCAAGCAAGGAGCTATGCAGATGCACGGTACTAGGATTCCCCTCGCGAAGCCCGACTCCCGCGCCATCACCGTTCGCCTTGCGCGCGATCCCAGCGACCTCATGCTGGTCACCGCCATTCGTTCCGCGGTCTATCTTGCCGAGCAGGATTGCCCGTTCGACGAGGAGTTCGATGGCAACGACATGGTCGCGGCGCATTTCATCGGTTACATCGGCAACGAGCCCGCCGGCTGCCTGCGGGTGCGCTTCTTCGGCGATTTCGCCAAGGTGGAGCGGCTCGCGGTGCGCCACCAGTACCGGCGCTCGCGCCTCTCGTTCAAGCTCGTGCAGGCGAGCATCGACTTCGTGAAGCGCAAGGGCTTCCGCAAGATCTACGGCCAGGCGCAGGACCGGCTGGTCGATTTCTGGGCTCATTTCGGCGCCAAGCCGCTCGGCCACAACCGTAAGATCACCTTCTCCGATTTCTCCTACACGGAGATGCTGCTGGAGATCGAGCCGGGGCCGGACGCCATCACGCTGGACAGCGATCCCTATGTGATCATTCGTCCCGAGGGCGATTGGGACCGGCCGGGCGTGCTCGACGCATCGGCGGGGCGGTCGGTGACCTCACCGCTACGGGACCTCGCACTCGCCGATCGTTGAAACTGGTGCAGCTCCGCGCAAGACAATGCTGGCCTCCATCCATGACGATCCGCCGATCCTGATCTGCGCGGATCTCCAGGTCGAATATCTGACCCCCGGGCGCCGCCACGTCATCCTCGATGGCGAGGCGGCCACGATGCGCTGCCTGGAACTCCTGGCGCTGTGGCGCGCCAACCTCTGGCCGGTGATGCATCTCAAGCGCATCGCCCAGGCGGCGTGGTTCAATCCGGCATCCAGGCTGACCGATTGGATCCCGGAAGCGAAGCCGCAGCCGGGAGAGATGACGTTCGAGCACCCGCTGCCCTCGGCCTACAGCGCGTCGCGGTTCGTGGACTACATGTCCAATATCCGCAGCGTGCGCTGCATTCTGATCGGCTTTTCCCTGGACGAGACCATTCTCGCCACCGCCGTCGACGGATTTCACCGCAGCCATCGCTATCAGGTGATCGGCGACGCTGTGGCCTGCCGGCAGCCTGCCACGGGCGATGCGGCCGCGTACAGGGATGCGGTAGTGAATGTCATCGCGAACTTTGCTACAATCCATCCCAGCGCCGAACTGATCAGAACCAGCGGCGCCATCGCGGTGTAAGCCGCCGCGACTGGCAGATGGATGGGTGGGACATTGTCACGGGGAGAGCAGCTCAGGGAGCTGGCGAGCGATTTGTCGCGTGCCGCCGAGACCGCCCGCCGCGCCGGCTTGCCGACGACGGTCTATCTGCTGTCGATGGCGCTGGTGGAGGTGAAGGAAGCGGCAGCCGCCGCCGACGACGGGGATGGCGACGGCGCGACTTGATAGCCGCCGGATGTGCCGGCCATCTGGCATGCGGCTTTGTGCATCGCTGCTGAGCGCTTGCCGCCGACGAATTGGCGTTGCAAGTTTTGCCGCGTCGCAATAGCCAAGTGACCTGATAATCACGTGAATGCGCCGGCTGTGCCTGCGACGTGACGACCTGAGGGATGCCCGCAAATGTCCATGCTGCCCAATTCGCAAGAAGCCCGCGATGTGGCCTACCAGCTCCATTCGTACACCAATGCGCGCGCGCTCCAGCAGGCGGGTCCGCTGGTGATCGAGCGCGGCGAGGGGCCTTACGTGTTCGACGCGTCGGGCAAGCGCTATTTCGAGGCGATGGCGGGGCTGTGGAGCGTCGGGCTCGGCTTCAACGAGAAGCGGCTGGTCGAGGCTGCGCACAAGCAGATGCAGGCGCTGCCGTTCTATCACACCTTCTCCGCCAAATCGCACGGCCCCTCGATCGATCTCGCCGAGAAGCTGGTGGCGCTGGCGCCGGTGCCGATGAGCAAGGTGTTCTTCACCAATTCCGGCTCCGAGGCGAACGATACGGTCCTCAAGCTGATCGCCTATCGGTCCAACTCGCTCGGCCAGCCGCAGCGCAAGAAGATCATCAGCCGCATGCGCGCCTATCACGGCGTCACCATTGCGTCCGCCAGCCTCACGGGCCTGCCGAACAATCATCGCTCGTTCGACCTGCCGCTGCCGAACATCCTGCACACGGGCTCGCCGCATTTCTACAAGGACGGTGCGCCCGGCGAGAGCGAGGAGGCCTTCGCGACGCGGCGGGCCGAGGAGCTCGACGCGCTGATCCAGAAGGAGGGGCCCGAGACGATCGCGGCCTTCTTCGGCGAGCCGGTAATGGGGGCGGGCGGCGTCGTCGTGCCGCCGGCGACCTATTGGGAGAAGATCCAGGCGGTCCTGAAGAAGTACGACATCCTGCTGGTCGCCGACGAGGTGATCTGCGGCTTCGGCCGCACCGGAAAGATGTTCGGCTGCGAGACCTACGGCATCAAGCCGGACGCGATGGTCGTCTCCAAGCAGATCACGTCGAGCTATTTCCCGCTGTCGGCGATCATCATGAACGACCGCATGTTCGAGCCGATCGCGGACGAGAGCAACA
>Ga0102590_1003851_pt1 | contig 13939 bp, 10 predicted proteins | sample AraplaMF_Col_mMF_FD_76859 | JGI IMG/M metagenome (GOLD analysis project Ga0102590, IMG submission 76859) | Arabidopsis root microbial communities from the University of North Carolina, USA - plate scrape MF_Col_mMF | ecosystem: Host-associated > Plants > Roots > Endosphere | place: USA...
TGGCGCGCGCGCTGATCACCGATCCGGAAGCGCTGCTGCTCGACGAGCCGCTGTCGGCGCTCGATCCGTTCCTGAAGATCCGCATGCGCGCCGAACTCAAGAAGCTGCAGAAGTCGCTCGGCATCACTTTCGTGCACGTTACCCATAGCCAAGAAGAGGCGATGGCGCTCGCCGACGTCATCGTCATCATGAATGATGGCCGGATCGAGCAGGCGGCCGCCCCGCGCGAGGTCTTCGAACGGCCGGCGACTGCCTTCGTCGCGCGCTTCATGGGCGACCACAATGTGCTGTCCGGCCGGGTGACATCGAGCGAGAACGGCGTGCTCGTCATGACCGTGCCGGAAGGTCAGAGCTTTTCCGTGCGCGGGACGGGCAGGGAGGTCGGCGAGCCGGTCGACATCGGCATCCGCACCGACCGCGTCCGCCTGCAGGTGGCGACCGAATGGACGCTCGGCTTCGACGGCATCGTCTCCAACATCGAATATCGCGGCTCTTCCGTGAAGATCACCGTTATCGGCGCGGGAAGCGACGATTTCACCGTCATTGCCGACGACGGCGACTATTTCGCCCGGCCGGTTGCCGTTGGCGACACCGTCTCGCTCAGCTGGGCGCTCGAAGATGCCGTGCTTCTCGGCCGCTCTTCCGCATGAGCCATTACCACCAAAAACACTGAACCTTCCATCCAAGAAAAGGGGAACTGACATGACGACTGAAACGACATCGACCAAAGCGGAGAAGGGACTTTCCCGCCGCACGCTGCTGAAGACGGGTGCTGCCGCCGTCGGCGCCATCGCCGGCTCCGGCGCCATCACCGGCTTTCCCACAATCTGGGCGCAGACGAACATCACGCTTCGCCAGTTCGGCACCGGTGTTTCGAACATCAATGCCATCGCCGAGAAGTGCAAGGCCGATCTTGGCATCACGCTGGAGATGACGGCAACCGATTCCGACGCCGCCGCCCAGCGCGCCGTCACCCAGCCCGACAGCTATGACATTGCCGACATCGAATACTGGATCGCCAAGAAGGTGTTCCCGACCGGCGTCATGCAGCCGATGGACGTCAAGAAGCTGAAATATTACGACAAGATCGTGCCGCTGTTCATCAACGGCAAGCTGAAGCCGGAAAGCGTCATCGCCCAGGGTACGGCGCCGCACACGGTCGGCTTCGTCGAGGCGCAGGGTTCCAAGAAGTTCGCCAAGGAGCCGACGCAGTGGATGACGATGGTTCCGACCATCTACAACGCCGATACGCTTGGTATTCGCCCCGACCTCACCGGCCGTCCGATCACCAGCTGGGCCGATATTCTCGATCCGGCCTTCAAGGGCAAGACCGCGATCCTCAACATCCCGTCGATCGGCATCATGGATGCGGCGATGATCATGGAAGCCTCCGGCAAGATCAAATATGCCGACAAGGGCAACATGACGAAGGAAGAAATCGACAAGACGATCGACTTCCTGATCAAGACCAAGGGTGACGGCCAGTTCCGTGCCTTCTGGAAGTCGTTCGACGAAAGCGTCAACCTGATGGCCTCGGGCGAAGTCGTCATCCAGTCGATGTGGTCGCCGGCCGTCGCCGCTGTCCGTTCGAAGGGCATCGCCTGCACCTTCCAGCCGCTCAAGGAAGGCTATCGCGCCTGGGGCGGCGGTCTCGGCCTTGCCTCGCATCTCAAGGGCGCGCAGCTCGATGCCGCCTATGAATACATCAACTGGTACACGTCGGGCTGGGTCGGCGGCTACCTCAACCGCCAGGGTTACTATTCCGCCTGCATGGACACCGCCAAGGAATTCATGTCGGCCGACGAATGGGGCTACTGGATCGAGGGCAAGCCGGCGCAGGGTGATATCCTGTCTCCCGAGGGCAAAGTCATGGAGAAGGCCGGCGCCGTTCGCGACGGCGGTTCCTTCGAAGCCCGCATGGGCGCGGTTGCCTGCTGGAACTCCGTCATGGACGAGGACCGCTACATGGTCCGTCGCTGGAACGAGTTCATCGCTGCCTGATCTCCGCAGAGAGGGCGGAGAGCCACTGTCTTTGGCGATGCTCAAGACGTGGCTTCGCTCCGCCCACTCATCTGCCCTTCTGGCATCTGACCGGGGTCGAGCCACGGGTCTCGACCCGTCCTTTGGCGAGCAGAGGGAGTTCGCGGTTTGGCCGCGAGACGAAACTGAGGTGCGCGGTGGCTTAGGTGCCGCCGCGATTCTCTTCTCCTCGGCGGGGAGAAGGTGCCGGCAGGCGGACGAGGGGCGGGGCACGAGCCCTCGGTCGTCACGCTTGACAATGAGACAACGGAGAACCGGATCATGGCGACCATCGCGGCGGAAACGGAGGAGGACGGCCAGGGCGCGCGCGGCGGGCGCGGACTGAAGCTTTCCCCATCGGCGATATCCTATCTCCAGGCGACGCCGCTGTTCGTCATTCTCGGCTTCTTCTTCCTGCTGCCGATCGCCATGATCGGTGTCGTCAGCTTCTGGGACTACGATTTTGCCGGTCTCTATCCCGATTTCCTGACAATGAACTACACCGACACGCTCGGTTCGTGGGTGACGTGGAAGACCTATCTTAACACCTTGAAATTCACTGCGATTGTCTGGTCGCTGACGCTCGTCATCGGCTTCTGGGTCGCCTATTTCTTGGCCTTCCACATTCGCAAGACTTCGACGCAGATGATCCTCTTCCTCGTCTGCACCGTGCCGTTCATGACGTCGAATATCATCCGCATGATCTCGTGGATCCCGGTGCTCGGGCGCAACGGCCTGGTCAATTCGACGCTGATCAATATGGGCATCATCCCCAAGCCGATCGAATGGTTGCTCTATTCCGATTTCGCCGTCGTGCTCGCCATGGTGCATCTCTATACACTGTTCATGGTGACGCCGATCTTCAACACGCTGATGCGCATCGACAGATCGTTGTTCGAGGCGGCGCGCGATGCGGGTGCCTCCGGCTGGCAGGTGCTGTGGAATGTCGTCATCCCGCTCGCCAAACCCGGTATGGCGATCGGGACAATCTTCGTCGTCACGCTCGTCATGGCTGACTTTTCGACGGTGCAGGTGATGTCCGGCGGCCAGAGCGCCTCGGTGGCGCTGATGATGAAGAACCAGATGTCGCTGCTACAATATCCGGCCGCTGCCGCGAACGCCGTGGTGCTGCTTGCCGTCGTGCTCCTGATGGTCGCGGCCATCCTGCGTGTCGTCGACATCCGCAAGGAGCTTTGAGATGAACCACGAAAAACGCGGCCTGGAATTCTACCTGCTGGCGATCTTCTTCATCATCTTCGTGCTGTTCCTTTACGGCCCGCTTTCGGCGATCCTGATCCTCTCCTTCCAGGGGCCGGATGGCGGCCTGACTTTCCCGATGAACGGTGTTTCCACGCACTGGTTCTTCAACCTGTTCGAGAAGCAGGCGGTCGGCGATTTCGGCGCTTCCTTCCGCCGCTCCTTCACCCTCGGGCTGATGGTGATGGTGGTGACCGTCGTCGTCTCGCTGCTCGCTGGCCTTGCCTTCCGCCGCCGCTTCCGCGGTTCGACCGCGCTGTTCTACGCCACGGTTGCAAGTCTCGTCGTGCCGTCGATCATCATCTCGCTCGGCATCGGCGTCGTCTTCCAGGAGGGAGGGCTGAAGCCTGCCTGGTATTCGTCGGCTTTCGGCGCGCATCTGACCTGGACGCTGCCGTTCGGCGTGCTGATCATGTTTGCCGTCTTCAACCGCTTCTCGCCGGCCTATGAAGAGGCGGCGCGTGACCTTGGCGCCAGCTCCTGGCAGACGTTCCGCCATGTCGTGCTGCCGATGATCGCGCCGAGCCTCGTCGGCGTCGGCCTGTTCGGCTTTACGCTCTCCTACGACGAATTCGCCCGCACACTGATGACATCAGGCACCTACAATACGCTGCCGCTCGAAATCTACGGCATGACCACCAACGTCACGACGCCGGTGCTCTATGCGCTCGGCACGGTGACGACGCTGTTCTCCTTCACCATCATTCTCGTCGCACTCGGCATCATGACGATGCTCAGCCGGCGGCAGGCAAAGATAAACTGACATGCGCATCCTCATCGTCAATCCCAACACCACGGCCTCCATGACCGAGAAGGCCGCGACCGCCGCGCGTGCGGTGGCCGCATCCGGCACGGAGATCATCGCCGCCACCTCGCGCATGGGACCGGTCTCCATCGAAGGACATTACGACGGTGCGCTGGCGATCCCCGGTCTGCTCGCCGAACTCAGGGACCGGCAGCCGGCGGGTTATGATGCGGCCGTGATCGCCTGCTTCGATGATACCGGGCTCGAAGCGGCACGAACCTTCGCCGATGTGCCGATCCTCGGGCTTTGCGAATCCGCGGTGGTGACGGCGGGCTTTCTGGCGCAGCGCTTCACGGTGGTGACGACGCTGGAGCGGTCGCGGGTGCTGATCGACAATCTGGTGCGCCGCTACGGCATGGGCGACCGCGCCAAGGTACGCGCCTCCGACATTCCGGTGCTGGAGCTGGAAGATGCGGCCTCGGGCGCGATCGGCAAGCTCAGGGCCGAGATCGGGCGGGCGCTTTCGGAAGACGGCGCCGAGGCGATCGTGCTCGGTTGCGCCGGCATGACCGATCTGGCGCGTGAGCTGCAGGAGATCTACGGCGTGCCTGTCGTCGATGGCGTCGCGGCCGCCGTCAAGCAGGCCGAAGCGCTGGTGTCGCTTGGACTTTGCACCAGCAAGCGCGGCTCCTACGCCTCGCCGCTGCCCAAACCCTTCACCGGGGCGATGAGCGGTTTCTCGCCGATCCTGAAGGTCGGCTGACCGATGTCCGTTTCCTTCGATTTCGAGCAGCTTACCGAGCGCCAACGCTACAAGCTGATGATCGGCACGATCATCCCGCGGCCGATCGCGCTGGTGACGACGGTCGACGAGAATGGCCGGATCAACGCCGCACCCTTCAGCTTCTTCAACTGCCTGTCGGCCGATCCGCCGATCCTTGCGATCGGGGTCGAGAACAATGCCGACATGTCGTTCAAGGACACCGGCCACAATATCCGCATGACCGAGGTGTTCACGGTCAATATCGTCTCCTTCGCGATCGCTGAGGCGATGCATGTCTGCGGCGCCAAATATCCGCGCGGCGTCGACGAGTTGAAGGAAGCCGGCCTGACGGCGATGCCGGGCGAGAAGGTGGCCTCGCCCTTCATCGCCGAGGCGCCGGCTGCCTTCGAATGCCGGCGGCATGTGACGCTGGAGCTCGGCCGCTCGCGGCAGATCATCATGGGCGAGATCGTCTATGCGCATTACCGCGACGGGGTCGTCGATCCGGAAAGGCTGCATGTCGATCCGGCCGCGGTCGATGCCATTGCGAGGCTCGGCGGCGATACCTGCGCCACCATCCGCGACCGTTTCGAGATGTTGACGCCGAAGCTCTGACATAGAGCATTTCGGTTTTCTTCGAGTCACGAAAGTGCTCTATCTCTTTGTCTTCGCGCAATTCCGGACGCAAAACCGCTGCGCACTCTTGCTGGAATTGCTCCAGGGATAGGCCCAAGTTTTTGCTTTACTTTTTCGGCTCCCGCGAGAATGGTCGGCTACGGATCATTGCGGCAGAGGAGCGCTTTACCCATGACAATCGAGGACGATCTCAGCCGGATCGCGGAGCAGGAGAAAGTCCTGAGCTTCGACGCTTTCGACCTGACGACGGCATGGCAGCTCGGCAAGCTCCTGCAGGAACTCGCCACCGAGCGCGGCCTCGGCATCGCGATCGACGTGACCCTGCATTCGATGCCGGTCTTCTATGCGGCACTCCCGGGTGTCACGCCCGACAACGTCAACTGGGTGCGTCGCAAGCGCAATATGGTGCTGCGTTATTTCCGCAGCAGCTACGCTTCCGGCCTGAAGCTGCAGAAGGACGGCAAGACGGTCGAGGATAACGGGCTTTCCGGCGCCGACTATGCGCCGCATGGCGGCAGTTTCCCGATCAACGTCAAGGGCACCGGTTGCATCGGCGCCGTCACCGTCTCGGGACTGCCGCAGCGCGACGACCATAATCTCGCGGTCGAGGCGCTGGCGCTGATGCTCGCGAAGAATCTGGATACGCTAAGGCTTGCTCCGCCGCTCTGATGCGGTTTCTCCCGCCGTAATTTTGACAGAAAAAAGCCACGAAAACTGCAAATTTGCGTCGCCGTGCCGGTGACGCCGGCTTGCCGTGCGGCTAAGCTGCGGCATCGCACTCCTATCTTATCCCGGGACGCCATGATCCGTTTGTTCCTCGCGCTTGCCGCCACCATCGGCTTCGGCCTTGTGCTTGCCTCCTGCAACACGCTTTCCAAGGAGGAATGCGTCGCCGCCGACTGGCGGGTGATCGGCGAGAGCGACGGCGCGACGGGCTACGAGCCGCAACAGCGCTTCGCCGCACATGCGAAATCCTGCGAGCGCGTCAAGATCGTGCCCGATCAGACGATCTGGTTTCAGGGATATCAGGCCGGTCTGGTGCGCTACTGCACGCCGCTCAGCGGGCTTGCGCGCGGCCAGGCGGGCAGCGGCTACGCCAATGTCTGCCCGCCCGAGACCGCGCCGGGCTTCCTGCGCGGCTTCAACCTCGGCAGCAAGCAGCACGAATTGCAGGCGCGGCTCAGCTCGATGCAGAGCGATTATAGCAATAAGGAAACTGATATCGACGAGCTTTCCGACAAGCTGAGGGATGCCAAGGACGGCGACCGTTCGGAATTGCGCCGGCGGATCGAGGATCTCGAAGACGACATGCACGACATCCGCCGCGACCAGCGCGACGTGCAGGACGATCTCGACCGTGTCAACGAGGATGTCGAGTGGTTCCAGCGGAACCCGAGTGCCGAACTGCCGGCGCCGGGTTACTGATCCTTACAGCGCCGCGCGTCTTTTCGGACGCGCAAAGGACGCTGTAAATTAAATAGCTAGAGCATGATGTCGTCCGAAAACCGCTCACACTTTTCGGCATCATGCTCTGCTTCAGAGCTTCCCGCCGGCCTCGGCGATGCCCTTGGTCAGGCTGCCCGTTGCCGGGAAGAGCGGGATGAGGCAGGCCTGCAGGGCGTGATAGATATCGCCCTTGCCGGGGAACAGTGAGTGTGAGGGGACGAGATCTTCCGTCAGCTCCTCGTGCCAGCCGCCATTCTTGTGATCGATGAAGGCGCGTTCGATCACGTTCCAGATCTTGCGGTAGCTCTCTTCGTGGTAATCGCTCGGCAGGTGCTCGTTGAGGAAATGCGCGGCGGCCGCACCCTCGCAGGCTGGCCACCAGAGCTTGTTGCGCTTGGCGGGCTTGTCGTCCCAATCGAGCGTATAGAAGAAGCCGCCCTTGTCGTTATCCCAGCCGAGCGCCATGGATTGCGCAAAGAGCGCCTTGGCCGCATCCGGCATCCATTCGATGCGTTTGCCGCCGAGCGCCCAGAGCTGCAGGATGAGGCGGGCCCATTCCAGCCAGTGGCCGGGCGTCGTGCCGGCCGGGCGGAACATTTCATTCGGATGATAGTACGTCTTGTCGAGATTCCATTCGGCGTCGAAATGCTCGGCGACGCGCCAGTCAACCGAACCGGCGGCGCGACGGATGACGAGATCGGCGATGCTTTCGGCCTTGGTCAGATAGTCCCGGTCGCCGGTGGCTTCGAAGGCCGCCATCAGCGCTTCGGTCAGGTGCATGTTGGAGTTCTGACCGCGATAGGCGCCGCCGTCGAGCGGCTGCCAGTCGGCGGTGAATTCCTCGGCGATTGCGCCGTGTTTCGCTTCCCAGAACTTCGTATTCAGGATCTCGGTGATATCATCAAGCATGCCGTCGGCAAGCGGATGGCCGATCGTCTTTGCGGCTGAGGCGGCAAGCAACACGAAAGCATGGCCATAGCCCTGCTTGTTGGAATCGACGGGACCGTTATTGTCGAGGGACCAGAAATAGCCACCATTTTTCCGGTCGCGATGATGGTTCCAGATATAGTCCATGCCGTGGTCGACGACATCGGCAGCGCCGGGACGACCAAGCAGGGCGCCGATCGAGAAGCAATGCACGGCGCGCGCGGCGATATGGATGCCGCGGACCTGGCCCTCGGCGTCGAGCGGCCCGCCTTGGTCGTCGAGATCGTAGAAACCGCCCTTGGGGTTGACCGAATTGTGCTGGAAGAAATCGAAAAGACCGTTCGCCTGGGTCAGCAGCCAGTCGCGATGATAGGCGCGGGTCGTCCAGTTTCCAAGCGCGGCGTTGCCGGTTGCGGGTGCCATGATGCTCCTCCGATTTCGTGCACAAGCGTCGCAAACGCCTATATAGAGGTCGGGCAAGCCTGTCATCTGGCTAGCGCATCGTGCTTTCCGAAAATCGAATTTCGGAAAACACGATGCGCAGATTCAAACTGCTACAGCGTCCTTTGCGCGTCTTAAAAGACGCGCGGCGCTGTAGACTTGCAAAGCACGAAATCGCCAGGCATATATTGACATAAAGATATCTTTATGTGATTTGGAAGTCTGGTCTTATGACGTCAAGGAGCCCTCCCGTGTTTGACAATCTCTTTGGTCCGGAAACGGGCAAGCGTGACGGCAGTGAAGTTTTCGCAGCTTTGAAACAAGCCGCGAGCGAACGCATCCTTGTTCTCGACGGCGCCATGGGCACGCAGATCCAGGGGCTCGGCTATGACGAAGACCAGTTTCGCGGAACGCGCTTCATCGGCTGCGCCTGTCACCAGAAGGGCAATAACGACCTTCTGATCCTGACCCAGCCGGATGCGATCGAAGAGATTCATTACAGATACGCCAAGGCCGGCGCCGACATTCTCGAGACCAACACCTTTTCCTCGACCCGCATCGCGCAGGCCGATTACGAGATGGAAGGTGCGGTTTACGACCTCAACAAGGAAGGTGCCGAGATCGTGCGCCGGGCGGCACTGCGCGCCGAGCGTGAGGACGGCCGCCGCCGCTTCGTCGCCGGCGCCATCGGGCCGACCAACCGCACCGCCTCGATCTCGCCCGACGTCAACAATCCGGGTTTCCGCGCCGTCACCTTCGACGATCTGCGTTCCGCCTATGGCGAGCAGATCGACGGGCTGATCGACGGCGGCGCCGACATCATCCTCATCGAGACGATCTTCGACACGCTGAACGCCAAGGCGGCGATCTTCGCCTGCGAGGAGCGCTTCGAGGCCAAGGGCGTGCGCCTGCCCGTGATGATCTCCGGCACGATCACCGACCTTTCCGGCCGCACGCTGTCCGGCCAGACGCCATCGGCCTTCTGGAATTCCGTGCGCCATGCCAATCCCTTCACGATCGGGCTCAACTGCGCGCTCGGCGCCAATGCGATGCGCCCGCACCTGCAGGAGCTTTCGGGTGTTGCCGACACCTTCATCTGCGCCTATCCGAATGCCGGCCTGCCGAACGAATTCGGCCAGTATGACGAAACGCCGGAGCTGATGGCGGCGCAGATCGACAGCTTCGCCCGCGAGGGCCTCGTCAATATCGTCGGCGGCTGCTGCGGTTCGACGCCGGAGCATATCAAGGCGATCGCCGAGACCGTTGCCAAGTACAAGCCGCGGCCGATTCCCGAGCATCGACCCTTCATGTCGCTGTCGGGTCTCGAACCCTTCGAACTGACGAAGGATATTCCCTTCGTCAACGTCGGTGAGCGTACCAACGTCACCGGTTCGGCCCGCTTCCGCAAACTGATCACCAATGCCGATTTCACCGCAGCGCTCGATGTGGCGCGCGACCAGGTCGAGAACGGCGCCCAGGTGATCGACATCAACATGGACGAGGGCCTGATCGACTCCGAAAAGGCGATGGTCGAGTTCCTCAACCTGATCGCCGCCGAGCCTGACATCGCCCGCGTGCCTGTCATGATCGACTCGTCGAAGTTCTCGATCATCGAATCCGGCCTGAAGCGCGTCCAGGGCAAGCCGATCGTCAACTCGATCTCGCTGAAGGAAGGCGAGGAGAATTTCCTCGCCCAGGCGCGGCTGCTGCACAATTACGGTGCCGCCGTCGTCGTCATGGCCTTCGATGAGACGGGGCAGGCGGACAGCTACGAACGCAAGGTGGATATCTGCACGCGCGCCTACAAGCTGCTGACCGAAAAGATCGGCTACCCGCCCGAGGATATCATCTTCGATCCGAACATCTTCGCGGTCGCCACCGGCATCGAGGAGCACAATAATTACGGCGTCGATTTCATCGAGGCGACGCGGACGATCCGCGAGCGCATGCCGCTGGTGCATATTTCGGGCGGCGTCTCCAACCTGTCCTTCTCGTTCCGCGGCAACGAGCCGGTGCGCGAGGCGATGCATGCCGTGTTCCTCTACCACGCCATCCAAGCAGGCATGGACATGGGTATCGTCAATGCCGGCCAGCTTGCCGTCTACGACAATATCGATCCCGAGCTGCGCCAGGCCTGCGAGGACGTGGTGCTGAACCGCCGCCCCGACGGCACCGAGCGGCTGCTCGAAGTGGCCGAGCGTTTCCGTGGCGCCGGTGCCAGGGAAGGCCGTGTCCAGGATCTCTCCTGGCGCGAATGGACCGTCGAGAAGCGTCTCGAACATGCGCTGGTCAACGGCATCACCGAATATATCGAGGCCGATACCGAGGAGGCGCGCCAGCAGGCCGCCCGGCCGTTGCACGTCATCGAAGGGCCGCTGATGGCCGGTATGAATGTCGTCGGCGATCTCTTCGGCTCGGGCAAGATGTTCCTGCCGCAGGTGGTCAAGTCGGCGCGCGTGATGAAGCAGGCGGTCGCCGTGCTTCTACCCTACATGGAAGAGGAAAAACGCCTCAACGGCGGCGATGAACGCCGGTCGGCCGGCAAGATCCTGATGGCGACGGTCAAGGGCGACGTCCACGATATCGGCAAGAACATCGTCGGCGTCGTGCTTGCCTGCAACAATTACGAGATCGTCGACCTCGGCGTCATGGTGCCGGCGACGAAGATCCTTGAAACGGCGATTGCCGAGAAGGTCGACGTCATCGGCCTTTCCGGCCTGATCACGCCGTCGCTCGACGAGATGGTGCATGTTGCCGCCGAGATGGAGCGGCAGGGTTTCGAGATCCCGCTGTTGATCGGCGGGGCGACGACCAGCCGCGTGCATACGGCCGTGAAGATCCATCCGGGCTACAACAAGGGGCAGACGGTCTACGTGACCGATGCGAGCCGCGCCGTCGGCGTTGTTTCGGCGCTGCTGTCGCCGGAGACCCGCCAGGGTTATGTCGACGATATAAGAGCCGAATATGCCAAGGTGGCGGCCGCACATGCGCGCAGCGAGGCCGAGAAGGTGCGCCTGCCATTGCCCCGGGCTCGCGAGAATTCCCACAAGATCGACTGGTCTGCCTACCAGCCGGTGAAGCCGCAATTCTTCGGCACGCGGGTGTTCGAGGACTACGATCTGGCCGAGCTTGCCAAATACATCGACTGGACGCCGTTCTTCCAGACCTGGGAGCTGCGCGGCCGTTACCCCGCCATTCTGGAAGACGAGAAGCAGGGCGAGGCGGCCCGCGCGCTCTGGGCCGATGCGCAGGCGATGCTCAAGAAGATCATCGACGAAAAGTGGTTCCGCCCCCGCGCCGTCATCGGCTTCTGGCCGGCCGGCGCCGTCGGCGACGATATCCGGCTGTTCACGGACGAGAGCCGGAAACAGGAGCTTGAGACCTTCTATACGCTGCGCCAGCAGCTTTCGAAGCGGGACGGGCGGCCGAACGTGGCGCTCTCCGACTTCGTCGCGCCTGTCACAAGCGGTGTTCAGGATTATGTCGGCGGCTTCGTGGTGACGGCGGGTATCGAGGAAATCGCCATCGCCGAACGTTTCGAACGGGCGAATGACGATTATTCGTCGATCCTCGTCAAGGCGCTGGCCGATCGCTTCGCCGAAGCTTTTGCCGAGCGCATGCATGAGCAGGTACGACGCGAATATTGGGGCTATGCCAAGGACGAGACACTCAGCAAGGAGGATCTCATCACCGAAGCCTATGCCGGCATCCGCCCGGCGCCCGGTTATCCCGCCCAGCCTGACCACACCGAAAAGGCAACGCTGTTCAAGCTGCTCGACGCTGAAAAAGCGGCTGGCGTGAAGCTGACGGAGAGCTATGCGATGTGGCCGGGTTCCTCGGTCTCCGGCCTCTATATCGGCCATCCCGACTCCTATTATTTCGGCGTCGCTAAGGTGGAGCGCGATCAGGTGGAAGACTATGCGGCCCGCAAGGGCATGGAGGCTTCCGAAGTCGAGCGCTGGCTCGGACCGGTGCTGAACTACGTGCCGCGCAAGGTCGAAACCGAGATCGAGGATGCGGCGTAACCAGCCGTTTGGCGTCGTCCGCTGATAAAGTGATTCAAGAAATGATGGAGCCGGAAAGTGATTCACTTTCCGGCTCCATGCTTTTGAAAATCAAGAAGATTATTCCTTGGAGCCGATGATGCAGGCTTTGCGGTTCAAGTCACCGCGATCGTCAGCTCCGCGACGAAATCATAGGCGTCGCCGCGATAGAGCGAGCGGGTGAATTCGACGGCGCGGCCTGAGCCGAGATAGGAGATACGCTCGATCGACAGGCCGGCCGCACCCACGGAGACGCCGAGAAGCTGGGCATCGGCTTCCTTCATGTTGGTCGCCGAGATGCGCTGCACGGCGCGCACAGGGCGAACCTGGAGGCGTTCGAGTTCGGCATAGAGTGAATTGGTGACGGCTGAGGGATCGGGCAGGAATTCGCCGGAGACGCTGGCGTTCTCGATCGCCAGCGGCTGGTCGTCGGCGATGCGCAGGCGGGAGAGGCGCGAAACCTTGACGTCGGTACCGAGGCCAAGGATCATCATCTCGTCGGGCGAGGGGGTGTGGATGCCCTTGTGCAGCCATTCGGAGCGGGAGGACATGCCGCGGCGCGCCATATCCTCAGTAAAGGAGGTGAGCTGCGACAGGCGTTGCTCGACCTTGGAGACCGGCTTGGCGACGAAGGTGCCCGAGCCGTGGCGGCGCACCAGCAGGCCGTCGGCGACAAGATCGTCGATCGCCTTTCGCACGGTGACGCGGCTGACGGCGGCGAATTCGGCGATGTCACGTTCCGGCGGCAGCGCATCGCCGTGGCCGAGCGTGCCGGTGCGCACGGCCTCTTCGAGCATGCGGCGCAGCTTGACGTAGAGCGGGCCGGTGCCGGCAGCCTGCAGGCGCTCTAGGGACAGGATGGTAGCGAGGTCGTCGCTCATGCCGCACCTCTCTGTCGATCGTTCAGGAGCTTCACCGCAAGTTCCACTGCGCCGTGCAAGGCATCGTTCTTCGGTCTGGCAAGCAGCGGCCTGTAGCGTTCGGAAAGCCAGGGTTCATAAGCTTCAGCAAGACCTCCGAGCAGGCAGATCGACGGGCATTCGGTCCAGAGCAGCGCGTCGAGGCTTTCGCCGATCGCCGTTGCGGCATCCGTGACGATGCCGACCGCGACGGCATCGCCCTTGGCCGCATGCTGGAAGACGATCGGTGCGTAACGGGCAAAGTCCTTCGGTCTTGCCGAATGCGCGAATTCGACGATGCGCTCCGGATCATTGCCGTATTCGGCCATGACCGCTTCGGTGATCGGCGATACCGGGCGCACTCTGTCGTGGGCGAGCAGCGATCGTTCCAGGAGATCGCGGCCGAGGCGGGCGCCGCTTGCCTGGTCGCCGACGACGAAACCCCAGCCGCCGATGCCATTCAGCCGGCCATCCCTACGGGCGTTATAGACCGAGCCGGTGCCGAAGGCGCCGACGATGCCGTCGGCATCGCCGAGCGCGCCCTGTAGCGCGATCAGCGCATCGGTGACGACGCGGCCTTCGGCAAAGGGCAGGGCCGTTTCGATTCGCCTGCCGTAATCCCCGACATTGGCGCCGGCGACGCCGACGACGGCTGCGACGGAGGAAATGGTTTCTGCAGCAAGCCCGGCATCGCGCAGCGCCTGCCGGGCGGATTCAACGATATTGAGAAGAGAGTTTTCGAGATCCGACAGAATGTTGGCAG
>Ga0102590_1003854_pt1 | contig 13933 bp, 15 predicted proteins | sample AraplaMF_Col_mMF_FD_76859 | JGI IMG/M metagenome (GOLD analysis project Ga0102590, IMG submission 76859) | Arabidopsis root microbial communities from the University of North Carolina, USA - plate scrape MF_Col_mMF | ecosystem: Host-associated > Plants > Roots > Endosphere | place: USA...
TCAGCTGGGAGAGCGCTTGCATGGCATGCAAGAGGTCGGCGGTTCGATCCCGCCTGGCTCCACCACGCTTCGCCCTTCGGGCTACGCGTGGCGCAGCCGCGCACAGCCCGAAGGGCGAAGCGTGCCCGGCATAGCCCGAAGGGCGACGACGGGCTGGCCACATCCCGAACCTCTTAAGACTGCAGTTTGATCTATCTGGCCCGCGGCGACATGATCAGCTTTCGGGCTACGCGTGGCGCAGCCGCGCACAGCCCGAAGGGCGAAGCGTGCCCGGCATAGCCCGAAGGGCGACGACGGGCTGGCCACATATCGCACCCCTTTTTAAGACCGCACTTTGATCTATCCGGCCCGAACCTCTTAAGTCAGCCGTTTGATCTATCCGGCCCGCGGCGACATGATCGCCCCTCGCATCCTGGGCCTATGCCGCCATGTGGTACGTTTACATCATCCGCAGCATCAATTTTCCCGACCGGGAATACACCGGCGCAACAGCCAACCTTAAGCAGCGGTTGATCGACCACAACACCGGCAAATCTCCTCACACGGCCAAATTCAAGCCGTGGGAGTTGCTGTGGTACTGCGCATTTCCCGAGAAATACAAAGCGCTGGACTTCGAAAAATACCTGAAATCCCACTCCGGCCGCGCCTTCGCCAAAAAACGCCTGTAGCGCGCGCCCTGGCCCACCGCCCCCTCACTCCCCCAGCACCGCATTGAGCTTGTCGCGCAACGCCACAATCTCGCTCTTCAGCGCCACCAGTTCGCCGACCGAGCAGGCCGAGGCGGCGAGGATGCCCTGGGGGACGGCTTTGGCCTTGTCGCGCAACGCCTGGCCCTGCGGCGTCAGCGCGATCATCACCTGGCGTTCGTCGTCGGCGCTGCGGGTCCGCCTGATCAGGTGCGCCGCCTCGAGCCGCTTCAGCAGCGGCGTCAGGGTCCCGGAGTCCAGAAACAGCCGCTGCCCGATCTCCTTGACCGGCACGTCGTCGTGCTCCCACAGCACCAGCATCACCAAATACTGCGGATAGGTCAGCCCGAGCCGGTCGAGCAGCGGCTTGTAGACGCGGTTGAAGGCGTGGGCGGTGGAATACACCGCAAAGCAGATCTGGTTCTCGAGCAGCAGCGGCGAAAATGCAGCGGGTTTCCTTGCCATGACGACCTCCGGATAGATCTGCGTCCCGGCCACTGTGACCTCCAGCGGCCTCACGATCAATTGACCGCAATCAAATTGCGAACCCTGTTTTTATATTGTGCACAATCTAATTGCATGCAATAGATAATGCGCATTGAGGGACCATCAACCCGAGGAGATCGAGATGTCCGTGAACGTGCTCTACAAGACCAGCGCCAAGGCAACCGGCGGCCGCGACGGCCATGCCGCCACCCTCGACGGGGCGCTGGACGTCAAGCTGACCACGCCGAAAGAGCTCGGTGGCGGTGGTGGCGCCGGCAACAATCCCGAGCAGCTGTTCGCCGCCGGTTATGCCGCCTGCTTCATCGGGGCGATGAAGTTCGTTGCCTCGCAGGGCGGCCCGAAGGTGCCCGCCGACGCGTCGGTCACCTCCACCGTGGGCATTGGACCGCGCTCGGCCGGCGGTTTCGGCCTCGATATCGACCTGGCGGTCTCATTGCCCGGCCTCGCCCGCGAAGAAGCCACCGCGCTGGTGGAGAAGGCCCACCAGGTGTGCCCGTATTCGAACGCCACCCGCGGCAACGTCGACGTCCGTCTCACGGTCGTCTGACGAACCCGGGGCGATGGCCCGCCGGCCAGCCCGGCGGGTCATTTCGCCATACGGAAATTTGGCTCGGCGTTCCGCCAGCTGCGCGCGGGCATTGCTGCCGCGCCTGAAGACCGCTAGCTCTGGGAATCGAGCACGTCTGCTCGATTCCCATCTGAGCGAAGGTTGTTTTCATGAGTTCACCAGCAGCACCGGGCGCCATGAACGGATTGCGCGTGATCGATCTCACGCGGGTGCTCGGCGGCCCGTACTGCACGCAGATTCTCGCCGACCACGGCGCTGACGTCATCAAGGTCGAGCCGCCCGCCGGCGACGAGGTGCGTGAGTGGGGCCCGCCGTTTCACGACGAGGACGCCGCCTACTTCATCGGCATCAACCGCAACAAACGCTCGATCGGCCTCGATCTGGCGTCGCCGGGTGGACGCGAGGTGCTGCTCAAGCTGCTGGCGGGCGCCGACGTGCTGATCGAGAATTTCAAGCCGGGCACCCTCGACAAATGGGGCATCGGCAACGATGTCCTGAGCGCGAAATTCCCGCGACTGGTGCACTGCCGGATTTCCGGCTTCGGCGGCGACGGCCCGCGCGGCGGCAATCCGGGTTATGACGCCATCATCCAGGCGATGACCGGGATGATTGCCGCCACCGGCTCGCCGGAGAGCGGCCCGATGCGCATCGGCGTGCCGCTGGTCGACATCACCACCGGGCTTTACGCCGCCATCGGAATCCTGATGGCACTGGCGGAGCGCGACAAATCCGGCAAGGGCCAGTTCCTCGAGACCACGCTGTATGAAACCGGGCTCGCCATCATGCATCCGCATGCGGCGAATTACTTCATGCACGGCAAGCCGCCGGTCCTCACCGGCAACGAGCACCCGAATCTGGTGCCCTACGCGATCTTTTCGACCCGCGACGGCAAGATCTTCACCGGCGTCGGCAACGACGGAACCTTCCGCAAGCTCGCCAGGGAGATCGGCAAGCCGGAACTCGGCACCGATCCGCGCTTCGCCCGCAACAAGGATCGCATCGCCAATCGCGCCGCACTTCGCGCCGAGCTCGAAGCGGTGTTCAGCCAGTACGACACCGAACCGCTCTGCGACCGCCTGCTGAACGCGGGCCTGCCCGCCGGACCGGTGCAGTCGATCGACAAGGCGCTGACCAACGCCCACACCGCGCATCGCGGCGATATCATCGAAAAGGACTGGTACAAGGGCGTGGCCTCGCCGATCCGGATGTCGCGCAACAAGGCGTCGCTGCGCCGGGTACCGCCGAAGTTCAGCGAACATGCCAGCGCCGTGCTGGCGGAATTTGGATACGCGAAAGCCGAGATCGAAGCGTTGGTCGCCGACGGAATCGTCAGCGGGCCCGAACGAAAGCGCTGAGGTCGCGGCTGCGACGGCCCGCCGGCTCAGACTTTTTTCGAGCTTCCTTCCGCCGGTGCTTCCCCGGTAGGATTGTCTCGCCTATACAGTCATTTGCACGTCATCCGGCGCTGCTATCCGCGCCCAACAATCATGACGGCCACCCGGGAGAATTTTGAATGGCTCTTCGAGATTTCAGCCTTGCCACCGCGCTCGCGGCAACGGTCGCCCTCGCTTCGCCGGCCCACGCGGTGACCGAGCTGCAGTGGTGGCACGCCATGACCGGCGGCAACAACGACATCGTCAACAAGCTCGCCGCTGATTTCAACGCCAGCCAGTCCGACTACAAGGTGATCCCGACCTTCAAGGGCACCTATGCCGACACCATGAACGCCGGCATCGCCGCGTTCCGCGCCGGCAACGCGCCGCACATCATGCAGGTGTTCGAGGTCGGCACCGCGACCATGATGAGCGCCACCGGCGCCATCAAGCCGGTCTATCAGTTGATGAAGGACGCCGGCGAACCGTTCGATGCGAAGGCGTACCTGCCGGCGATCACCGGCTATTATTCGACGTCCAAGGGCGACATGCTGTCGTTCCCGTTCAATTCGTCCTCGATGGTGATGTGGATCAACAAGGATGAGCTGAAGAAAGCCGGCGTCGCCGAGATCCCGAAAACCTGGCCGGAGGTGTTCGATGCCGCGAAGAAACTCAAAGCGGCCGGTCACACGACGTGCGGCTTCTCCACCGCCTGGGTGACCTGGGCGAACATCGAGCAGTTCTCGGCCTGGCACAACGTGCCGATCGCCAGCAAAGCCAACGGTCTCGACGGCTTCGACACCGTGCTGGCCTTCAACACGCCGCTGCATGTCAAGCACCTGCAGAACCTGATCGACCTGCAGAAGGACAAGACCTACGATTATTCCGGCCGCGAGAACAAGAGCGAAAGCCGTTTCGGCTCCGGCGAATGCGCGATCTTCCTGACCTCGTCGGGCTACTACGCCACCGCCAAGGGCACCGCGAAGTTCGACTTCACCTCGGCGCCGATGCCGTACTATCCGGACGTTACGGGCGCCCCGCAGAACTCGATCATCGGCGGCGCGTCGCTGTGGGTGATGGGCGGCAAGAAACCCGACGAATACAAGGGCGTCGCCAAGTTCTTCACCTTCCTGTCCGACACCGACCGCCAGGCCAAGCTGCATCAGGAATCCGGCTATCTGCCGATCACGAAGGCGGCCTACGAGAAGACCAAGGCGTCCGGGTTCTACGGCAGCAACCCGATTCCGGAAACGCCGCTCAAGGAGCTCACCAACAAGGAGCCGACCGAGAATTCGCGCGGCCTGCGGTTCGGCAACATGGTGCAGATGCGCGACCTCTGGAGCGAGGAGATCGAGGCGGCGCTGGCCGGGCAGAAGTCCGCCAAGGAAGCGCTCGACGCTGCCGTGTCGCGCGGCAACGCGATGCTGCGGACGTTCGAGAAGACCGCGAAGTAAAACCGTTCGCAAAGGCTCCCTCTCCGTGTCGGAGAGGGAGCCTTCCGGCCGCACGACGCCGGTCCTCCTGAAGAAAACAGACGCCCTGAATGGAAAAGTCCGTCGTCTTCAACAACAAGCTGCTGCCCTATCTGCTGCTGGTCCCGCAGCTCATCATCACTTTCGTTTTCTTCTACTGGCCCGCCAGCCAGGCGCTCTGGCAATCGTTCCTGCGCGAAGACGCTTTCGGCCTGTCGTCCGAGTTCATCGGCCTCGAGAACTACCAGACCCTGTTCGCGCAGCCCGAATACTACAAGGCGATGCTGACGACCGTGGTGTTCTCGACGCTGGTCGCCGGACTGTCGCTCGGCATCGCGCTGTTGTTTGCCACGCAGGCCGACAAGAACCTCAAGGCGGCCTCGTCCTACAAGACCTTCATGATCTGGCCCTACGCGGTCGCTCCCGCGGTCGCCGGGGTGCTGTGGCTCTTCATGTTTCATCCCACGCTGGGCACCCTGGCACAGCCGCTGCGCTGGCTGAATTTCGACTGGAATCCGCTGCTGAACGGCAACCATGCCATGGCGCTGGTGGTGATGGCGGCGGTGTGGAAGCAGATCTCCTATAATTTCCTGTTCTTCCTGGCAGGGCTGCAGTCGATTCCGAAGAGCGTGCTGGAAGCCGGCGCCATCGACGGCGCCGGCCCGTTGCGACGGTTCTGGACCATCACCTTCCCGCTGCTGTCGCCGACCACCTTCTTCCTGCTGGTCGTCAACATCGTCTACGTGTTCTTCGATACCTTCGGCATCATCGATGCGGTGACCGGCGGCGGCCCGGCCGGCGCCACCACGACGCTGGTCTACAAGGTGTTCGCCGACGGCCGCACCGGCGGCGACCTCGGCGGCTCGGCGGCGCAGTCCGTGGTGCTGATGATCATCGTCATCGCGCTGACCGCGGTCCAGTTCCGCTATGTCGAACGCAAGGTGCAGTACTGATGGTCGAGCACCGCCCATGGAGCGACATCATCGCCTACGCCATCCTCACGCTCGGCGTCTTCATCGTCGCGTTTCCGGTCTACCTCGCCCTGATCGCGTCCACCCATGACGCCGCTACGGTGATCGGCGGCAACATGCCGCTGTCGCCGGGCGGGCATGCGCTGGAAAACTACTACCGGGCGGTGTTCGTCGGCGGCGCGCGCTACAGCCGCGAGCCGGTCGGCCAGATGCTGATGAATTCGTTCATCTCGGCGGCCGGCATCGCGATCGGCAAGATCTTCATTTCGATCCTGTCGGCCTACGCCGTGGTGTATTTCCGCTTTCCGTTCCGCAAGACCGCGTTCTGGATCATCTTCGTCACCCTGATGCTGCCGGTCGAAGTCCGCATCTATCCGACCTACAAGGTGGTCGCTGACCTGCACATGCTTGACACCTATGCCGGGCTGATCCTGCCTTTGATCGCCTCCGCCACCGGCACGCTGCTGTTCCGGCAGTTCTTCATGACCGTGCCGGAGGAATTGCTGGAAGCCTCGCGCATCGATGGCGCCGGGCCGTTCCGTTTCTTCAAGGATACGCTGCTGCCGCTGTCGGTCACGACGATCGCCGCACTGTTCGTGATCCAGTTCATCTACGGCTGGAACCAATATTTGTGGCCGCTGCTGATCACCACCCAGGATTCGATGCAGACCATCGTCACCGGCATCAAGAAGATGCTGACCACGACCGACGAACTCGCCGAGTGGCAGCTGGCAATGGCGACCGCCGTGCTGGCGATGCTGCCGCCGGTGGCGGTGGTGGTGTTCATGCAACGGCTGTTCGTGCGCGGCCTGGTCGAGACGGAAAAGTAAATCATGGCCAACGTCACGCTCCGCAACGTCCGCAAGACCTACCCCGGTGGCTTCGAGGCCATCAAGGGCGTCGACTTCGAAGTCGGTGATGGCCAGCTCTGCGTGCTGGTCGGCCCGTCGGGTTGCGGCAAATCCACGCTGCTGCGGATGGTCGCCGGGCTCGAGACGATCAGCTCCGGCGAGATCGAGATCGGCGGGCGAGTCGTCAACCGGGTCGAGCCGGCCGAGCGCGACATCGCCATGGTGTTCCAGAACTACGCGCTCTATCCGCACATGAGCGTCTACAACAACATGGCCTATGGGCTGCGCAATCGCGGCATGAAGGAGCCGGAGATCGACAGCCGGGTCCAGGAGGCCGCCCGCGTGCTCGAGCTCGGCGCCATGCTCGAGCGCAAGCCGCGCCAGCTCTCCGGCGGCCAGCGCCAGCGCGTGGCGATGGGGCGCGCCATCGTGCGGCAGCCAAAGGTTTTCCTGTTCGACGAGCCGCTGTCCAATCTCGACGCCAAGCTGCGCATCGCCATGCGGGTCGAGATCCGCAGGCTGCAGCGCCGGCTCAACACCACGTCGATCTACGTGACCCATGATCAGCTCGAAGCGATGACGCTGGCCGATATCCTGGTGGTGATGAACGGCGGCCTGGTCGAGCAGATCGGCAGCCCGCTCGACATCTACCAGAAGCCGGCCACCACCTTCGTCGCCTCGTTCATCGGCGCACCGCCGATGAACCTGCTGCCGCTGCCTCCCGAGGAGATCCGCCTGCAATTCGCCGGCGACAGCCGCGCCGGCGCCGAAGCAGGCATTCTGGGGATCCGGCCGGAGGACCTGGCGATTTCCGCGGACATCGCCCCCACTGGCGGCATGACCCTCGACATCACCGTCGATGCGACCGAGCGGGTCGGCCCGGAAACCTTCGTCTACGGCACCCGTGCCCGCAGCGATGCCCCGGCGGTCAGCGCCAACCCCGGGGATTTGCCGCCCGGCGCGCTGATCGTGCGAATTCCCGGCTCGACCGCCCCCGATATCGGCGAGCGGGTCCGGGTGATTGCACCGCGCGACAAGCTGCATTTGTTCAGCGCCGACGGCCGCAGCCGGATCGGCGCCTGAGACGAAAGGGCGCTCCCGCGGCCGTTTCGGGAACCGCTTGAACGACCTGCGACCCGTGCCCATATTGGCTGGTGACCGGAAGGCAAACTGCCCCCGGCCGGCCGGGGTGCCGCAAGGGCCCCAATGCACGACCCGCCGGGATGATTTCATTCCTGCGGTCTTGCACGCCAAAGTCGCTTCGAGAGGACTTTGTAAACTATGTCGCGTGTTCCTTCGTTATCCAGTCCGTTCCTTTTGGGATTCGACGAAATCGAGCGTGCGCTCGATCGCGTCGTGAAAGGCGCCGACGGTTATCCTCCCTACAACATCGAGCGGTGCGACCGTAACAACGGCCAGCCCGAACGCCTGCGCATCACGCTGGCGGTCGCCGGTTTTACCCGTGACCAACTCGATGTAACCATTGAGGAAAACCAGCTCGTCATTCGGGGCCGCCAACAGGACGACAAGACCCGGCAATACATCCATCGCGGCATCGCCGCGCGCCACTTCCAGCGCACCTTCGTGCTGGCGGAGGGGATGCTGGTGCTGGGTGCGGACCTGAAGAACGGGTTGTTGTCCATCGACCTTGCCCGGCCCGAGCCGGAAAAGGTCGTTAAGACGATTGCCATCAATGAGCACGAATAATGGAACGAGTAGCGGACTCGACCGCTTAGTCACACAGAGGAGTCGAGACCATGACTGAAGCTGGTTTTGTAGAAGATACTGCGGGCGTTTCGCTGGAAGCGCTGGCGACCATGGGCGAAGGCCATATCGCCTACGTCAAGCAGATCCGATCCGAGGACGTGCCGGGGCTGTTTCCCCAGGCGCCGCGCATCGCGCCGGGCCTCAAGCTGTTCGCGCTGCATTCGGCCGACGGCACTCCCATCATGCTGACCGACAGCCGCGAAGCCGCGATCGCGAATGCGTGGAGCCAGGAACTGGAGACCGTCAGCGTTCACTGACGCAACTCGTTGCTGTCACTGACGCGACGCGTTGCTGCCACTGAGGCGGCGATGCATCAAGGTTTGGCGTCATACGCGGGCGTGACCCGCGTATCCGCCCGACCGAGACATCGTGGGACCCGCTGGGTCATTCCCCGTGAAATCGCGCTTTCAGGCGCTGGATGGCTGAAGGCCGTCAATCTCCCCCAGATAACGCGTGCGCATATCGTCCGGCAGGAACGCACTGGTAAAACTGTTGCGTGCCATCTGCCAGAGATCGCGGTCGGACAAGCCGAGCGAGTCCTGGATTGCCGCGTAGTTGGCGTTGATGTACCCCCCGAAATAGGGCGGGTCGTCCGAATTGATGGTAATGCACAGGCCGGCGTCGTGCAGACGGCGAATGTTGTGCGAAGCCATGTTCGGAAAGACATGCAGCATGCAGTTGGACATCGGGCACACCGTCAGCGGCGTGCCGCGCTCGGCGAGTTCGCGCATCAGGTCCGGATCGGCTTCGCAGCGCACGCCGTGATCGATGCGTTCGCATTTCAGCGTGTGTAACGCGTCGCGAATGTAGTCGGGGCCGGCTTCTTCACCGGCATGCGCCATGGTGTGCCAGCCGCGATCGCGCGCTATCTCATAGGCGCGGAGGAATTTCGACGGCGGATTGCCGCGCTCCGGACCGCCCATTCCCAGCCCGATGATACGATCGCGCCAGGGCTTGACCGCCTCGATCATCGCCAGCGCATCGTCCTGGTCGTGCTGGCGCTGGATTCCGATGATCAACCCGCCGGTCATGCCGTTCGCCGCGCACGCCGCATCGATGGCGGCGAGGATGTTCTCCATCACCGGCTCGATCGGCAAACCGCGCTTGAGATGGGCCTGCGGGCTGATGAAGATTTCAGCGTGACGCACGTTGTCGCGGGCGGCGCGAGTGAAATAGGCTTCGGTCATTTCGTAAAAATCGGCGCCGGTCTGCAGCACGGTGAGACCGACATAAAACAGGTCGAGGAAGGACTGCAGGCTGTCGAAGACATAGGCCCGCCGCAACGCTTCGACGTCGGCATAAGGCAGCCGCATGCCGTTGCGTTGCGCCAGCTTCATCAAGGTCTCCGGTTCCAGCGAGCCTTCGAGATGCATGTGCAACTCGGCCTTGGGCAGGCCGGCGATAAAAGGCGAAACGGCTATTTCGGTCATGGAGGAACACCTTGTGGCTCGGTCATTCGATGGGCGGTCGCCCAATTGTTGGGCCACACCCCCGGCTCAGGTCATTTCCTCATTCCCGCGCGGACGACCGGCAAATCAGCAGGACCACCGCTTTTCCGGCCGATATTTCCGGCCGCTTTATTGATCCGGCCGCGCGTGGGCGTCTGGCACGTTCTTTGCTGAAAACGTTTTCAGAGCCCGATTTCATCATCAACCGGCCGCCGGCCGAATGCAACCGGAGAACCCCATGTTCACACGCCTGAGCTTTCCGTTGGCGGCCGTGGTTGCCGCGATCCTGCTCGCCGCGGCGCCGCCGGTATCGGCGCAGGAGAAACCGCTGAAGCCGGTCCATCTCGTCGTCGGCACCTCGGTACTCAACATCGGTTACCCGATGCTGACGCTGGCGCGGACCCTCGGCTATTGGAAACAGGAAGGCTACGACGTCGAACTGATGCCGGTCGGCGCTTCTTTGCAGGCCATCCAGCAGATGGTCGGCGGCAATGCCGACTTCGCCGAGGTCAATGCCAGCGTCATCATCCAGGGAAGCGTCAAGAACGATCTGCCGCTGCGGATCGTGATGGCGAACGGCGTGATCGACTGGTCGGTCGCAGTGGCAGCCGATGGACCGATCAAGTCGGCGAAGGACCTCAAGGGCAAGACCGTCGGCGTGTTCAGCCTGGCCACCGGCGGCATTGCCTATTTCAACAGTTTCCTGCGCGCCAACGGCCTCGACCCCGCCAAGGACGTCGAATTGGTTCCGCTCGGCCTCGGCGCGCCGCCAGTCGAAGCGATGAAATCGGGCAAGGTCGACGGCATTCTTTATTGGGCGGCCGCACTGGCGTCGTTCGAAAACGCCGGGCTGAAACTGACCAACCTGTCGGGCGCGAACTGGCGCACCTATCCGGACTATTCGCTGGCAACGCTGCAGCCGACCATCGAAAAGGCGCCGGAGATGGTCACCGGAATTGCCCGCGGCATCGCCAAGGCCACGGTGTTTGCGCTGGCCAATCCCGACTGCGCCCGCAAGCTGCAATGGGCGCAGTATCCCGCAACCAAACCGAGCGGCGCCGACGAGGCGACGCTGATCAAATGGGACCTGAACACCCAGCAGGCCCAGCTCGACTCGCTCGCCGACGGATTCAAACTGAACGGCGGCAAGCTGTGGGGCAACGTCGACCCGGCGGCGTTCGAGCGCCTGATCAGCTTCATGGCGGAGGCCAAGCAGATCGACAGGGTGGTGCCCGCCAAGAGCCTGATCGTCGCGACCCCCGACTTCTTCGCCAAGGTCAACGACTTCGACGTCAAGGCGATCGAGGCCAGCGCCCATGCCTGCAAGATCTGACCCGGAACCGCTGACGACCTTGTCGCGGGTGGTGCCGCTGGTGGCGGCGCCGGCCACCGCCACCTCGACCGGGCCGCGAGCGGCCGCAGCAGGAAAAACCCACGAAAGCCTGCTGCGCATCAAGGGGCTGGAAAAAACTTACGCCACCAAGGACGGTCAGGCCATTCACGCCCTCCACGACGTCAGCCTCGATATCGGCGAGGCCGAGTTCATCAGCATCGTCGGCCCGAGCGGCTGCGGCAAGACCACGCTGCTCAAGATCCTCGCCGGCATCCTCGATCGCTCGACCGGTGAAATAACGATGCGGGGCAAGAGCCTCAGCGGACCGAGCCGCGAACTCGGCGTCGTGTTCCAGACACCGGTGCTGCTGCCGTGGCGCACCGTCTTGCAAAACGTGCTGGTCCCCGTCGAAGTGCAGCGGCGTGAGCGGAAACGCTTCGAGGCCCGCGCGCACGCGCTGCTGGCGATGGTTGGCCTCAATGGCTTCGAGGGCAAATATCCGGGCGAATTGTCCGGCGGCATGCAGCAACGCGTCGGCATCTGCCGCGCGCTTGTCCACGATCCCTCGTTTCTCCTGATGGACGAACCGTTCGGCGCGCTCGACGCCATGACTCGCGAGAGCATGAACGAAGAGCTGCAGCGGATCTGGGCGGAAAGCGGCAAGACCGTCCTGTTGGTCACCCACAGCATTCCCGAGGCAGTCTATCTCGCCGACCGCGTCGTGGTGATGACGCCGCGTCCGGGCCGCATCGTCGACGTGATCCCGGTCGACCTGCCGCGCCCCCGCCGCCTCGCGATGCATAACACGCCGGATTTCGGCCGCTTTGTCAGCCGCATCCGAGCCCATTTCAACTCCTCAGGCACGCTTGACGCATGAGTGAAACCGCCAAACGAAACTTTGCCGACCGGTTCCTGCTGCCCGTCGCCACCTTCTGCCTGTTCGTCGGCGGCTGGGAGGCCACGGTACGGCTGATCGATATTTCGAAGATCGTGCTGCCGCCGCCGTCCGCCATTGCCTTGGCGTTCTGGAACGGCTTGCTGGCCGGCGATTTCAGCTGGCATCTCGCCGTGACCTTGTACGAGATTTTGGCAGGCTTTTTGGTCGGCGCGATAAGCGGGCTGCTGCTGGGTTTTCTGGTCGCCCTCGTTCCGCTCGCCGAGCGCATCTTCTATCCCTACATCGTCGCATTCCAGACCGTGCCGAAGGTGGCGATCGCGCCCATCATCGTCATCTGGTTTGGCTACGGCGTGACCTCGAAGATCGTGATCACCGCGACCATCGCCTTCTTTCCCTTGCTCGCCAATACCATCATGGGCCTGCGCGCCGCGCCGCGTGACCAGATCGAGATGCTGGTCAGCTACACCGCGTCGCGCTGGCAGGTCTTCCGCATGGTGCGGCTGAACCAGGCCCTGCCTTATATTTTCGTCGGGCTCGATGTCGCCATCGTGCTGTCCGTGATCGGCGCAATCGTCGGCGAATTCGTCGGCGCCAAAGCCGGCCTCGGCTATCTGATCCTGCAGAAGAACTTCAATTTCGACATGGCTGGCACGTTTGCCATTCTGATCATCCTCTCGGCGATCGGCGTGGGCCTGCATGCGCTGGTCAGCCTGGCGCATCGGCGCGTCGTGTTCTGGATGGACACCGCCGGCGAACGCGTGACGGGCGCCTGAACCAATTCAAAACCAGAAGCGAAAGGGACCAACCATGAATCAACCGCCCCGCGCCGCCAGCGCCGAAGAAGTTCCGGTTCTCGACCTGACCCCGCTCAATGCAGGCGGCGACCTCGGGCCGCTGGCGAAGCAGCTTCGTCACGCCTGCGTCACCACCGGCTTCTTCTATGTCGCTCATCACGGCATCCCCGAACCGACGATGGATGGCGTTTTCGCCGCCACCAGGCGCTACTTCGACCTGCCGCTGGAGCAGCGTCTGCCGCATCGCATGGACGAGAAGTATCGGCGCGGATTCATGCCGCAGGGGATCAATCAGCATCCCGGCTACGCGCCCGACATCAAGGAAAGCTACGAGATCGGCGTCGACCTGCCGCTCACCGATCCCGATGTCGCCGCGGACCTGCCCTTGCACGGGCCGAACCGCTGGCCGGCGGATTGCCCGTGGCTGCGCGAGGCATCGGAAGCCTATTTCGCGCAGACCGACGCGCTCGGCCGGCGGTTGCTCCGGCTGTTCGCGGTCAGTCTCGACATGCCGGAGGACCACTTTCTGCACGCCTGCAGCAAGCCGATGGTGCAGATGCGACTGTTTCATTATCCGGCGCAGCCGCCTGTCGGCGACGACAAGGCATTCGGCGTCGCGCCGCACACCGATTACGGCATGATCACCATGCTGCTGCAGGATCCGATCGGCGGGCTCGAGCTGAAGAAACGCGACGGCGAGTGGATTGGTGCGCCCTACGTCCCTGGCACGCTGGTCATCAATATTGGTGACCTGTTCCAGCGCTGGACCAACGACGTCTACGCCTCGAACCAGCACCGGGTGGTCAATCGCTCCGGCAAGGAGCGCTATTCGATCCCGACCTTCTTCAACCTGGACTACGACACGCCCGTGGCCTGCCTGCCGGAGTTCGCGCCCGAGGCTGGCGAGCCGCTGCATGCGCCGATCAAGTCCGGCGAATACCTCGTCAAGCGTTTCGCGGCGGTGCAGAAGTACAAGACGCCCGCCGAGCTGGCTGCGGCCGCCGCCTGACGACTCCCCTGCTCAGGTCGCGGCCGCGCGCGGCGGCCCGGCCTTGGCACGCCGCTCGATGTCTTCCAGCGTGGCCGTCAACTCGCCCAGGAAGGCCTCGACCGCCAGCGGCAGGTTGCGGCCCTTGTGCACGCTCAGCGCGAAGCGCTGCGGACGAGCGCGCGGGTCCTTCAGCGGCACGTAGGAACCGGCCCTCGGGTTGCCGAAGGGGTCGTCCAGCGGCCGGGTGGTGAAGGTCAGGCACATGCCTGCGGCC
>Ga0102590_1003856_pt1 | contig 13921 bp, 11 predicted proteins | sample AraplaMF_Col_mMF_FD_76859 | JGI IMG/M metagenome (GOLD analysis project Ga0102590, IMG submission 76859) | Arabidopsis root microbial communities from the University of North Carolina, USA - plate scrape MF_Col_mMF | ecosystem: Host-associated > Plants > Roots > Endosphere | place: USA...
TCGAACGACTGTGGTCGCCGAGCACGGCACCCCCCTACCGCGCCCCGCGCCGGAACCATCGCGGTACCTGAGCCCTCCCCTGGAGCCGCGTGATGATGGACCGATGCGGGTTGATGTATGACGGTATTGACGATTGCGACTTTATGGCAAGACCTGGGACGTGTCCCTGGTTTTGACCGGTAAATGGGCGAAAATCAACCCCTCGAACGGATTTTCCCCATCCGTTTGAGGACGCGGTCGGCCGGCTCGAAGAACTCCGGCCGAGACAGCACCGCATTGCGCAGTGCCCGGACCGGGGCGCGGCGCGCCCTGTGCCCGAACGCAACGGGGTGACGTCGTGTCACCCACCCTTCGGACACGTAGAGATCGCGTGTCTTCAGGGAGTCCTTGTATTCCTTGCGGCCCCGGCCGAGATCCAGATGGGCGATGCCGTCGGCGGCGGCCGCCTCGGCCATCCGCAGATGCAGCACCAGGCCGGGCGAGTACTTGGCGAACTCCGGGTCGTAGGCCGGGAACCAGCAGGCCAGCACTCGATCGGTGCGCAGCCCGAAGTGGGCGGCGATCGGCCGTTCGCCCGCGTAGAGGACCGACAGGATGCCGGCGAACGGTTCAGCGCGGGTGTGGAAGAGCTGCTGCACCAGCTGGGTGATCCAGTCGTGCGCGAAACGGTCGCTGCGCCCGGTCCTGCGGTACTGCGCCGACTTCCAGCCCATCAGCGTCCGAAGGGCGGCCGGATCACGCTCGTCGTGGACGTAACGCAGCTCGCCGGCGTCCCGCCCGAGCTTGCGCTCCTTGGCCAGTGTGGTGCGGGTGAACTTCGGTGACCGGTCGCGCAGTCGGCTCAGATACGCCTCGTAGCCCTGGTCGACGTCCATGACCGGGGAGGCGAAGGTGCCGGAGGCTCCCGCCTCGAACGGCGCCTGGCCCTCGACCAGATGGTCGAACTCCCAGAGGGCGAGCCCGCAGGCCCGCAGGAGTTCCTGGGCGTCCCAGACCAACCCCGGCCGGTGCACCATGCCCTGGCAGTCCGAGACCCCGAGGCCGACGGCGCGGCCGACGCCGGCGGCCGTTCTCTGGAACGGGAGGAACGCGGTCGGTTCGGCGTCCTCGCGAACGACCGCGATACGCACGCCGCGTCTCGTCCGGCCCACGGCGAGCGCGAACTCGGGTGACAGGAAGGGGTTCGCCAGTGCGGGTGAGCCGTTGAGATGGGCCTTGGACTGCAGGGCCGTCCAGGCCGCCCGGTCGACCGCCCTGAGCTCGCCCGGGCGGTACACGTTGATGTCCACGTCTTCAGGCCCGTCTTCTCGCCGTGCGGCGGCGCTGCCGCCGTACCAGAACCAGCAGGAGAACGAGGGCGCTGACCACGGCCACCGCGATGACGCCGCCGGTCACCGACCAGCGGTGCACCGCCAGCATGCCCTGGGCGATCAGCAGATCGATCGCGATCGCTCCTGCCACGGACACCACCGTGCGGGGGAAGGGTTCCAGTCCCCGCAAGGCGGCGCCGACGGCCGATGCCGGCGCGGCGAGCAGGAAGAACAGCGTGAACGGGCCGCGCAGCGGCGAGTCCGCGCCACTGAGCGCGAGGATCGCCCCTACCCCGGCGACGACGAACGCCGCGCCGGCGAGCAGGGGGGACAGGCCCCTCCCCGGATCCTGTCCCGACCTCCCGTCCCTGTCTGATGACGGTGGCTTGATGCGTAAGGTCTGCATTGGCGACTTTGCCCCCCGAAGCGCCGGATGCCGGGCTTCAATGTCGCGCAGCCGTGAGGGGGCCGTCAAGACGCGGAGGCGCCACCCACAGGTTATTGGCGCGGTTCAAACATGTGTTGCCCGGAAATGCAGGGCTCCGGTCAAACCGGAGTTCGAGCCTCGTGCGGCGTTGCGTGGTGATCCGTGAACCGCCGCCGGGGCGGCCCGGTCCGGCGCCCCGGCGTGTGGCCGCCGGACGCACGTGGTCGGACAGGTCGGTGAACGGACGTGTGCCACGACGTCCTGCGCCGAAAGTCTTGGCATGGACACTTCCTGTCAACATGCGTAGCTGCTACCACAGTTGTGGCAGAGATCCTGCTAAAGGGAGGTTCCATGAGACGTTCCCGATGTGCGGCGTACGTGACGTCACTCCTCCTGGCCGTCGGCTTCACCCTCAGCGGGGCGGCCGCGGCGCAGGCGTCAACTCAGGCGGCGGCCAACGGTTATGTGGCCCTCGGCGACTCCTACTCCTCGGGTGTCGGCGCCGGAAGCTACATCGGCTCCAGCGGCGACTGCGACCGCAGCACCAAGGCCTTCCCGTATCTGTGGCAGGCCGCCCACGCCCCCGCGTCGTTCAGCTTCATGGCGTGCTCGGGCGCCCGGACGACCGACGTGCTCAACAACCAGCTGGGCCCGTTGAGCGCGTCGACCGGCCTCGTCTCCCTCACCATCGGCGGCAACGACGCCGGCTTCGCCGACGTCATGACGACATGCGTGCTCCAGTCGGACAGCTCCTGTCTGTCACGGATCGCGACGGCCAAGGCGTACGTGGACTCGACGCTGCCCGGCCGGCTGGACAGCGTGTACTCGGCGATCAGTGCCAAGGCCCCGGCGGCCCATGTGGTCGTGCTGGGCTACCCCCGTTTCTACAAGCTCGGCACGACCTGCCTCGGACTGTCCGAGACCAAGCGGTCCGCGATAAACGGCGCAGCGGACTACATCAACGCGGCCATCGCCAAGCGCGCCGCCGACCACGGCTTCACCTTCGGTGATGTGCGCACCACCTTCACCGGCCACGAGATCTGCTCCGGCTCCGCCTGGCTGCACAGCGTCAACTGGCTGAACATAGGCGAGTCCTACCACCCGACCGCGGCCGGTCAGTCCGGCGGCTATCTGCCGGTACTGAACGGCGCGGCCTGACGGTCACGAACTCGAGGGGGAGGCCCCGCCCGTCGGGGTCTCCGTCTCGCAGGTCACCGAGAACGGCACGGAGTCGGACGTGACCCGCACCGGATCACGCACCTCCACACCGATCTCGTTCCGGACCGAACCCCCTTCTTCGTACGTGGTCACGACCACCTGGCGCTGCTGGGTCCGCCCCCCGTCCGCGGGGAACGACAGCGTCTTCCAGCCGGGGTCGGAGACGTGCCCCGTACTGGTCACCCAGCGATAGCTCACATCGACCGGCACCCGGCCCACGGTGAACGTGGCCGTGAACGTCGGGGCCTGTGTGTCCGGTGGCGGGCAGGCACCTGAGTAGTCGGTGTGCACGCCGGTGACCGTCACCCGGACCGACTGCGCGGGCGGTTCGGTCGTACGACCGCCGCCGTTGCCGTCCGAGGTGGATCCGCCACTCGGAGCGGGGCTCGAGCCCGTGTCGGTACCGGGCCCGCCGGCATCCGCACTGCCCGTGCCGTCGCTGTGTGAGGCCCCGCTGCCCGCGGCATCGCCGCCCCGGCCGTCACCCCGGTGGACCAGCGCGTACGTCAGCCCCGCCACGGCCAGCACCAGGGCGGTCAGACCCGCGATCAGGACCACCACGGCACGACGGTCACGCCCCGGCGGCTCGGCGGGACTTCCGTATCCGGACCGGGAGACGGTGGTGGGGACGGGGGCCGGCTGCGGGGGCGTGGGCGCCTCACCCGGGAACGCGGCGATCGTCGGTGCGTACGCCGGGGAGGCGCCGGTGCGCGGGGTGCCGCCCGCCCCGATGAGCCGCAGATCCCGCTCGGCCTGTGCCGCAGGAACGCGCTCCGCCGGATCCTTGCGCAACAGCCCCTCGATCACCGGGGTCAGCGGACCCGCCCGCCGCGGCGGAGGCAGTTCCTCGTCGACGACCGCCCGCAGCGTGTTGAGCGGGGTGCTCTGCCGGAACGGCGAGTTGCCCTCGACCGCCGCGTACAGCAGTACGCCGAGCGACCACAGATCGGACTCGGGGCCCGGGGTGCGTCCGAGCGCTCGCTCGGGCGCGAGGAACTCGGGCGAGCCGATGACCTCGCCGGTCATGGTCAGTGCCGAGCTGCCCTCGACCATGGCGATGCCGAAGTCGGTGAGGACCACCCGGCCGTCGTTCGACAGCAGCACGTTGCCGGGTTTGACGTCGCGGTGCAGGACTCCGGCCGCGTGCGCGGCGCGCAGGGCGGCCAGGACCTCCGCGCCTATGTGCGCGGCACGCTGCGGGGGGACCGGCCCCTCGGCGTCCAGCAGGTCCGACAGGGCGATGCCGCGGATCAACTCCATGACGATCCAGGGGCGTCCGTCCTCGTGGGCCACGTCGTAGACCGTCACGACATGGCGGTCGGCCACCCGGGCCGCCGCCCAGGCCTCGCGTTCCAGCCGGGTGTACATGCGCTGGACCTCGGCCGCCGGAAGGCCGGCCGGGGCGCGCACCTCCTTCACGGCCACCTCGCGGTGCAGCACCTCGTCACGGGCCCGCCACACCGTCCCCATGCCGCCCTGGCCGAGGGGGGACAACAGACGGTAGCGACCCGCGATCACACGTTCATGGCCCGGATCTTCGGACACGGGCGTCCCCCATTCGCATCCGCGTGATGTATCCACTCCGCGCTTTTTCTCCCCAAAAGTAGCTCAACCGAGTGCGGATGCCGCCCCCTTGAACACCAGTCCGGCCCCGAGGGCCACGACGACGAAGGCCGATCCCAGCGGTGCGGTCCTGCGCACCAGCGCAGCCGCCGGACCGGCGGTCCAACGCGGACGGCGTTCCAGTACGCGGTTCATCCCGCTGCCCAGCCTGACCACGGCGACCCCGGCGGCGGTCAGTGTCAGGGCGAGGCCGATGCCGTACGCGACGACGAGCAGCAGCCCGAACCAGGCCTGGCCGAGCGCGGCCGCGCCGACCAGGACCACCACCGCCGAGGGGCTGGGCACCATCCCGCCGGCGAAACCGAGGAGGATCGTGCCGCGGAGCGTGGGCACGGTGGGGTGGGTGTGCGTGACCCCGCCATGGGTGTGGGGGACGCCGGGGCCGTCGTGGTGATCGTGGTCGCCGTGCTGGTGTCCTTCACCGTGGCCGTGCGCATGGTGGGTGCGGCCGAGGTGCCCCGGCGCGGGTCCGGGCCGGTCCGTGCCGAGGCTGCCGTGCCGGCGGCTGAGCCACGCCCGGCGGACGAGCGACGCGCCCGCCAGGGTGACCAGGATCCCGCTGGCCAGGCCCAGCCAGGCGATCACCGACGGCGTCGCCGCGGAACCCGCCGTGACCAGCAGCCCCAGCGCGACGACGCCCAGGGTGTGGGTGATCGTCACCGAGGCCGCCAGGGGCAGTACGTCCTTGAGCCTCGCCCGGCTGCCGCGGGCCGCCGCCGTCGCGGCCATCAGGGTCTTGCCGTGGCCGGGTGCGAGCGCGTGCATGGCGCCGAGACCGATCGCGATGACGAGGGCGAGCGCGGCGAAGCCGACGGTGAGGTCGTGCCGGGCGACCAGGTCGTCCAGGGCCCGGGTCCAGCGGTCGGCACCGCGGGGAAGCACGGAGGCGGCCGGGGCGTCGCCCTGCTCGCCGGCCAGGGCGGGGCCACCGGGACGCACCCGCAGGGAGGCCGTGACCGTGTCGGCCGGTGAGGACAGCAACTCCGCCGGATACGCGGTCAGTTCGTGGGAGACGGAGGACCTCGGCACGTTCGACGCGGTGAGCGTCGTGCGGTCCCCGCGCGCGGTGATCTCCCGCCAGCCGGGACCGGTTGCGGCCCCCGCGCTCCGGAAGGCGATGCCGGCGGTGCCCGTCCCGGGCAGCGGTGCCGTCAGCCGGCACTCCACGCGCAGGGTGTTGAGACCGGCCTGCCCCGGCCGTGACCGGGCGCTGCTGGCGCCGACGGTCAGCGCCACCGGGCGCCCGCCGACGGTGAGCCTGCTGCCCTCGGCGGCCGCCGCGCACCGCTTCCGGGCCCAGCCGGTCAGCCCTGTCCCGGCGATGTCGGACTCGGCCTGCGTGGCCGGTATCTCCGCCAGGTCCTCGACATGGTCGACGCGCAGTTGTCCCGGGGCGGCGACCAGGCCGTCGTAGCGGTTGACGGTGAAGTTGCCGAGCGGGTGGGCGCTCGCCGGGCCGGAGGGGAACAGGACGAGGGCGCAGGCGGCCGTCAGGGCCGCCGCGCCGGAGGCGACGAGACGACGGAGGCTCACTTCGCCGCCTCCAGTGCCTTGTGGGCCTCGCGTGCGCCCAGCGGTGAGAAGCCGGCGTTGAGCTTCAGGGCCGCGGTGAGCGTGGCGCGTGCCCGGTCCGGATGACCGGTGGCGCGCTCGATCATGCCGCGGTGGTAGAGGAAGGCCGCGTTGCGGTAGCCGGTGGCCGTGGCACGCCTCGCATAGGGGAGGGCCTCCGCGTCACGCCCGTTGACGTGCAGCGCCCAGGCGAGGGCGTCCGCCGTGTGCACGGTGTGGCGGCGCGCCCACTCGGCGCGCGCCGCCGTCAGCGCGGCCCCGCGGTCGCCGTGGTCGGCGGCGGCGAGAGCGGTGTCGAGGTCGGCGTCGACGCCGTTGGCGCGGGCCAGCGACACCCACGCGTCGACCAGGGCGTACTGGGCGCGGGCCTTGTCCCGGTCGCCCGGCTTGCCGCGGGCTTCGTACAACTCGCCGAGTTCCACGAGCGGTTGGGGAAGCGGATAGCGGTCGACGACCAGTTCCATACCGCGGATCGCGCCCTCGGTGTCACCCTGGGCGGACTGGGCACGGGCACGGCCCTCGAGTGCCGGGAGGTAGGTGTCGTCGGCGGCGAGGGCGCGGGCGTAGTGGGCGAGGGCACTCTTGTGGTCGCCCTGGTTCCAGGCCAGTTGTCCCAGCGCTGTGGCCACGTAGGCGATGTCGCCGCGGGAGGTGGCCGTGGCGAGGGCCTGCTCGAGGGCGCGGCGGGCTGCCCCGACGTCGCCCCGCAGTTCGTGGACGTAGGCGTAGCGGGTGAAGACGGGGATGCCGGGGCGCCGGGAGTCGGCGACGTCCGCGGCCCGTGACGCGTCGGTGTAGCGGCCGAGTTCGACCAGCGCGTCGACCCGGGAGGACAGGGCGCGCTCGCTGTACGGGTTCTCGGTGAGTGCCAGGTCCGCGTACCTGAGGGCGCCGGTGAAGTCGTGGCGGGCCGCGGCCAGGGCGGCCCGGCCGGCGAGCGCGGCGTCGTTGCCGGGACGCAGCCTCAGCGACCGGTCCAGGGCGCGCTGCGCCTGCGGATAGCGGGACGGGTCGCCGTGGGTGCGGGCCTGCTCGACGTACGCGAGGCCCAGCGTCGCCCAACTGCCGTGATCCCGCGGCTGTACGCGCAGATGGGCCTGCAGGGCGCGGATGCCGGCGTCGAGATCACCACCGGCGAGCAGCTCGGGGGAGACACCACCGGGGGAGGAGGCGACCGGAACGGGGCCGCCGCCGTCGCGTACGGCGCCGACGGCCACCGCGCCCGCGGTGAGGGCGACGGCCAGCGATGCGGCGCAGAGCCCCAGTTGTGGGGCCCGCCACCGCCGTCCCAGCGCCGAGAACCGCCGCAGCGCGACGATCCGCTCGTCGGTGTCCCCGGCCGGTTCGCGGACCTCGTCCCCGCCGTCCACGGCGCCGCCCGCCGGTCCGGGAGCCGATGCCGCCGACCCGGCGTCCTCCCCGGCCACCGGGACCCTCGTCGTCTTCTTTTCGCCGGACGTCTCCGCGTTCATGCCGTCCTTCACGCTCCTTACGGCAACGCTCCCACCGCGCCAACCGGCGCCCGGGGAGCCCGGCTCCGGCGTGGTCTGCGCCGCGCCGTTCGCCGGGCCCGCGGGACCGGCCTCCCGCCGGTCGCCGGGCCCGTTCTCCGGCGCGCTCTCTTTCGTACGCGGGGACATGCCCTTCTCCTCAATCTGCCGAGTGGAAACGGTCGCTGTCGGGGGTGGGCGACGCGGCCCGCGCCGTGGGGGGATGGACGGGGTACGGGCCGCGCCGGTCGAGGGGGCGGAGCCGTCGGGACGGCTCCGCCGGGTGGGTCGGGCTTCAGTACGCCCGGTAGCGGGAGGCGCGCCGGCGCCACCAGAAGATCGCGGTGCCGATCAGCAGCACCCCGGCGACGCCCGCCGCAGCCGAACTCGCGATCAGCGTGGTGTCGGTGCCGCTCGCACCGGCCGGCTGGAGTCCGCCGCCCAGTTGGTTGCGCACGTCGGTGCCGCTCCCCTTGGCCAGCGGGCCGCGTGAACCCGAGGTGGGCTCGGCCAGGTACGGGAAGGAGTGGCCGAACTCCTTGTCATTGGCGTCGACCGCGTCACCCAGGTCGTTCTTGGAGCCGACCAGTTCACCCTCGACGACCTGGAGCGCCTCGTCGATCACGTCGTCGGTGAGCCGGCGCCCGTTCGGGAATCCGGCGTTGTCGCCGTCGAGCACGCCGAGCCGTTTCGGGGCGGCGGCCGGCTTGATCGCGGTGTTGAGCCTCAGCTCCTCCGCCGGACGCACGTGCGGCGGCTGGTTGAGGCCCTTCACACCCTTGAGGAAGACGTCCACCAGGTCGGTGCGCGGCTCGGCCGGGGCCTTGATCTTGTAGATCCCCTCGATGAGCCCGGGGAGTTCCGGGTTGGTCACGTTCTTCAGGAACTGCCCGTCGTTCCATGGGGCGGACGCGTTGAACGTGTCCTTGTCCTTCTGCGGGTTGACGACCTCGTTGACGAGCGGGTTGCCGAGCCGTGAGACCTGCGTCCAGTCGCCGTGGGCGTCCTTGCGCTGGACCGTCGACCAGATGCCGACGACCGGCTGCTGCGCCGAGGCACGGATGTAGTCGTTCGGCACCTGCAGCGCGAGGGAGTTGACGTTGTACCCCTTGAGGGTGTCGTTGCCGACCTCCGAGAGGTTGCCGCCGTACAGCAGGTCGAAGACGCGCAGATCGGCGAAGAACGGGTCGTCGGCCTGGCCGGCGAACGTGGTCGCGCCGCTCGCGAGCTTGTGGACGGCCTGATCGCGCAGTGTGCCGTAGTCGGGCATCGACGCCCTGCCGACGTTCGACGGGGCCACCGGGACATCGTCCGCGATCTTCGTCCGGGAGAGCAGTTTCTGGTTGTGCAGCTTGAGCAGGTCGATGTCGTAGGTCTGGGTGATGTTCAGATCCGGGTCGTCGAGAGCGGTGACGGGACCCGTGTTGTACAGGAAGGTGTTCTTGTTCCTCGTGTGCGTCCTGAAGGTGTAGCGGAAGAGCAGTTCGCCCTGTGCGTCACCGTTGTTGTCGACGTGGATGTCGTACTGGGCGTCGTCCGCGAACGTGTAGAAGTTGGGCCCGCCGGCCGGTTCCTCGAACGGGACGAAGTTCGCGATGACCGTCGTCGTGTCCGGCTTGTCGGGGCTCACGAACGCGTACAGGTCCGTGTTGTCGTACTGCGGCTGCCCCGAGATCAGCGGGGCCTCCCGGTGGGAGGAGGCGGAGGCCGCCCCCGGTTGCAGCGCGGTCGCGCCGGCGGCTGCGAGCCCCCCGGCGGCCAGCGCACCACAGATGAGGGTCGCGATACTCCTGCGCCCCGAGCCGCTCCTCGCGTTAGCTGTCATGCCGTCCGTCCTCAGTGCCAACTTGCCTGACGCACCGGGATTCGGAACTGCCGCCGAGGCGGATTGGTCGAAGGCGAAAAATGTTTTCGCCCCTGCTCGACCCGCGTTTCGGGCCCGCTGATCCGTATCCCATCCGAAGGCGTGAGCGCAGCGAATGCCACAGTGGAGCGAGCCGGCCGTGGACGCCGGCGGGGAGGGGGGTTGCGGGTGGAGGCGGACGAACTTCTGGTGCTCGTGGCCGGGGGTGATCAGAAGGCCTTCGAGGATCTGTACGCACTGGTGTCGGGGCCGGTGTTCGGTCTGGTGCGCCGGGTGGTGCGGGACCCGGCGCAGTCGGAGGAGGTGGCCCAGGAGGTGCTGCTCGAACTGTGGCGTTCCGCACCGCGGTTCGACCCCGGACGCGGCAGCGCCCTGTCGTGGATCCTCACCCTCGCACACCGCCGTGCCGTCGACCGGGTGCGCAGCGCCCGTGCCGCCGGCGAACGCGAGCAGCGCGAGGCGCGGCGCGCCCACCACCCTGCCTTCGACCAGGTCGCCGAGGAGGTGGAGGCGGGTCTCGAGCGCGAGTGGGTGCGCCGCTGTCTGGACCGGCTCACCGCCCTGCAACGCCAGTCCGTCACGCTCGCCTACTACGACGGTTACACATACCGTGAGGTGGCCGAGCGGCTCGCACTCCCGCTCGGCACGGTCAAGACGCGGATGCGCGACGGACTCACGCGGCTGCGCGAATGTCTGGGAGGAGTCGCATGAGTGTCCTGTACCGCCCGCCCGGGGCTCGGCCCATCCGTGCGGTGCCGCCGTCGGACCGAGCGCTCCGCGGTGTCGGAGGAGGTGCCGCATGAGCGTCTTCTCCCGTCTGCGCCAGGGTGATCTGCACTCGCTCGCCGCCCCTTACGCGCTCGACGCCCTCGACCCCGACGAGCGGCGGCGGTTCGAGCGGCACCTCGCCGGCTGCGACCGGTGCGCCGCGGAAGTGCGGGCACTGTCCCAGGACGCGGTCCGCCTCGCCTGGACCACAACGTCCGTCGCCCCGCCCGCACTGCGCGACCGCGTTCTCACCGCCGTGCGGAACACCCCTCAGGACCCGGCGCCCGGCCAGGACGCGGCGCGGTCGCGGGCTCCGCATCTGCCGCCGCACGTGTGGGGCACGGAACCGCCGCCCGCGCGCCCGCGTGCGCCCCGGCTGCGCCCCTTGTTCGCCCCCCTGGCCACCGCCACGGCCGCGGCGGCCCTCGTCGTCGCGGCGCTCTTCGGTGTGCAGGCCGCGCAGACGCAGGACAAGCTCGACGCAGAGCGGGCCCAGGCGCGTGAGATCGCCCACGTCCTGGCCGCCCCGGACGCCCGTGCGAGCAGTGACGCGGACACCAGGGGGCGGGGCATCGGAGTGATCGCCTCCGCATCCGAGGGGCGCGCGGTCGTGACTCTCAGCGGACTCGACGCGTTGCCCGGTGGGCGTGTGCATCAACTCTGGCTGATGCGCCCCCATGCGCATCCGCGCTCCCTCGGGCTCTTCGACGGCGACACGCCCTTGGTCGCCAGCGGTCTCGACAGGAAGGCGACGTCACTCGCCGTGACCGTCGAACCGGACGGGGGCTCACCGCAGCCCACCAGCCAGCCAGTTGTCCAACTCGCCCTGCAATCAGTCGGTTTCGGACAGTAGTCGTCAACCCCCTTGTAGGGAAGGTGAATCCTTTGCCCGCGATACACGAGTGCCGCCTGGGAGCGATAGGGTTAGTCTGCCCGGGCCGGGTGGACTCGTACGGGTGGGGAGTGACATGGAACAGATAACAGTGCGCAGGGCCAGGGTCCCTGCGATCACCTGCGGGAGCAGTGCGACCAGTTCGCGTCTCGACCGCCATCTCTCGGTGCTGGCGGGACCTGCCGTTCCGCAGCGTGAGACGGCCGAGGCCACCTCACTGATGCGCGAGCTGACCGCACACGACTCCACGCACGAGCGGAGTGCCAGGGGGAAGCGAGTGAGCAAGGTCTCCCTGTTCGCGCCGCTGCGCCGACTGCGTCGTTCGCTGTTCGGCGGGCGCTGAACTCCGGCGTTCTTCACGGCGCCCGCGATGCGGGCGCCCGGCAAGGGCCCGCGCTCAGGCCGTCGCACCGTCCCGGCGCCGCACCGCGACATCGTAGTCCGTCATCCCCACGGCACGCGGCAGCGCCCCCGGTATGCTCCCCGAGCGCGGGCACACTCCTCATCCGTGCCTCGTTCCCGCCCGGCAGCGTGATCGACGGCAGCTCGACCTGAGCGTTCGGCCGGCCTCCCCACCGTCCACCGCTCGCCGGCCGTCGGGCCGCCACCGCCCGCGCCATCCTTGAGACGTGCCCACGCGGTCCCGTGCTCCCTGGAGTCCGCCTGCGCGGCCTCACACACGGCGGTGTGTCCGGCCCCGCGTCGAGCAGTGCGTGCACGCCCCCGCATCGGGGCGATGAGGGCGTGCGCCTTCCGGGTGCGCGCCGGGCAGTGCCGCCGTGCATCGACGGCGGCGGCGATCACGCTCGGGAGGCGCGCACCTCGTCGGCGGCCGGTCATCGCCGTCCGTCCGGCCCTTCACCGCTCCCCGCGGGCACAGTGGCGTACGGCCAGGGGGGCGAACACCGCGATCAGCGCCGCGGACCAGGCCAGTGACCCGGCCACGGGATGGGCCACCGGCCAGGCGGCGCCATGGGGGAGGGGCGCGTTGCCGAAGAGGACCCTCAGGGCGGTGGTCACCGCGCTGATGGGGTTCCATTCGGCGACCGTGCGCAACCAGCCGGCCAGGTTGTCGGTCGGAATGTATGTACGAGCTGATGGTGGACGCCGTCAGCGGCGAGCACGAACTGTGGGAGCCGTCGGGCGACTGGCGGGCCGACATGGTGCGTGCGGCCCACCGGACACGCGGCCTCATGCGCCGTCACCCCTGGCTGCCCCGCCTGATGTCGAGCATCTACGGCTTCAGTCCCAACGCGCTGCGGTACCTCGAGCACTGTCTGGCCTGTCTCGACCCGCTGGAGGCGTCCTACGGCACCAAGATGGAACTGGTCGCGATGCTCAACAGCGTGGTGACCATGTATGTGGCGAACGAACTCGCCGCCGCCGAACGCGCCCGCTCCCTGCCCTGGTCGGAGGCGGAGGAGAACGCGGTGTGCATCGCCTATCTCGGCGGGCGGATCGCCACGGGCGCGTATCCGCGGATGGCGGCGGCCTTCGCGGAGGACGCCGGGCCGATCGATCTGGAGGCGGTCTTCGAACGGGCGCTGGAGCGGGTGCTCGACGGCTTCGATCCCCAGGCCTAGGGTCTGTCGTTCGGATCAGGTGGGCTGGGAGGTACCGCGCCCCGTGACGCCGGCATGATCCGAACGACAGACCCTAAAGCAGCGCGAACTGGCCCTCGGGGCCCTCTTCGTGGTGGTCGAGCACCGATGCGGGCCGCCGCGCCGCAGCCGGCACCGGCAGCACCCCCGCTTTGCGCAGCGAGGTGGCCGTGAGCGGCGCGGCCACCTCCGATGCGGCCTGCCGCGGTCGCAGTTCCGCGAGGAGGGTGAGGATCGTGACGAGTTCCAGCAGTTCGGACGTCCAGCCCTGCGGCCAGGTGGCGGGGCGGATCGCCTCCAGTGTGCCCGGCCGGGGCTCCGCGGTCCGGGCCGTGAACCACTGTTCGAGGACGCGGACCCCGCCCACCTCGAAGTCCCACGCCTCCGGCGGTACCGGAGAGACGCGCCCGTCGTCGAGGTGCAGGCTCTCCTCGTCGCGGTCGTAGTGCAGGGTCAGGGGGCGAGTGGGCAGGGGTGCGCGGACATAGGGCCGGCGGCCGCCGGGGAGCTTCGGGCGCTCGCCGTCGCGGCGCATCAGCCACAGGGCGCGGTGGCCCAGCTCGAGGCCGCGGGACCAGAGTTCGGGGTCCTCGGTGAGGGGGACGGCCGGCCCCTCGGGCCCGGGACGTGCCGACGCCATGATCCAGGCGAGGACGTCCACCGGGGTCGGGGACAGGCCCAGACGGGCGCCGAGATGCTCCAGCAGACCGGGAGCCAGGTTGGGTTCGGCCCCGCCCGGGCGTCGGTACAGCGGTCGGACACGGCCGGCCCGGAGTACGGGCGGCAGTGCGGTCGCGAGCAGGAGCGGGCCGGGGGAGTCGGGCGCGGCCGCCGTCTCCACGGCGAAGATCTGGTGCTCGTCCGCGACCCGCCACAACTCCGGGCGGGCCACGTCGATCAGCCGGTGGTCGGGGATGAGCCATTGCTCGTCGAACGGCGCAAGCAGTACCCGGACCGGCTCCGGGCAGGGGCCCGAGGCGCGCACCAGCTTCTCGGTGCCGCCGGCCCGGCCCGGCAGCTGGCCGACCGCCGAGTGCAGCGTGCGCGAGCGCGTCGGCTCGAACAGCGCCTCCCGGTCGGGTCCTTCGGCCTTCACAAAGGCCTCCCACCGTGCCTTCAGCGAGGCCGCGTCGGGTGCCGACGGCCAGGCGCGGCC
>Ga0102590_1003858_pt1 | contig 13910 bp, 10 predicted proteins | sample AraplaMF_Col_mMF_FD_76859 | JGI IMG/M metagenome (GOLD analysis project Ga0102590, IMG submission 76859) | Arabidopsis root microbial communities from the University of North Carolina, USA - plate scrape MF_Col_mMF | ecosystem: Host-associated > Plants > Roots > Endosphere | place: USA...
AGGGAAGGCCGGGATGCTTCCGCCGAACCTGTATGCTCGTGTGCACCTCTTGCTATGCGCATAATTGCACGCGAGACCGCGGGTGCGGCGCGCACCCGGTCTTCCCTGCGCCCTCTCATTGGGAGGGCGGGAAAAAAAGATGCAAACCTCGGGCAACGTATGTCGCGAGAATGCCGCCTCATATTCCGTTGTCGTCACCCGCCTTGTGCGCAATTGCGCACTGGGGCGGGTGACCCAGTATCCACAGGCGCCAATGACCGGACCGATAGGCCGCGGCGTACTGGATCCTCCGCCTGCGCGGAGGATGACGGCAGTGTGTGGCTGCACATGCGGCCGATCCCCAACGGGGCCTCCTTGCCCGGACACTGCGGCCCCCGTCCTCCGGGAACCCAGCCCCGGGGCGGTCCGTAAACCCCCGGCCTGCCTGGATTTCCGGCAGCCAAGTTCCCCTTTGGTAACCTAAAGTTAACCAAGCTTAGCGTCTGGTTAGGGACGGAATGACGCGCTGACAGCCCTCGTTTTGACATGTTGGCAGGGGAAGCAAGGCCCGGCTTTCGGCGGGCCCCCCATGCGACACCAAGAGAGCTCTCGCGCTGCGAAAATCGCCGCGCCCGACGCGCGGCTGTGGAGCCGGCAGCCATTTGCTCCCGGAGGAAATAGGGACACTGCGTTGAGAGGATACCGCTCATGAATCCCGCTGACGTCGCTCAGTCAGCCCTACCGATGGTGTCGGCCGACGTATCGCTGATCGCGCTGTTCATGCAGGCGCATTGGGTCGTCAAGACCGTCATGCTCGGCCTGCTCGCCTGCTCGGTATGGGTCTGGGCGATCGCGATCGACAAGATCTTCCTCTATTCGCGCACCAAGCGCGCCATGGACCGTTTCGAGCAGGCATTCTGGTCGGGCCAGTCGATCGAGGAGCTTTACCGCGCGCTGTCGGCGAAACCGACGCAATCGATGGCGGCGTGCTTCGTCGCGGCGATGCGCGAGTGGAAACGCTCGTTCGAGAGCCAGTCGCGCTCCTTCGCCGGCCTGCAGATGCGGATCGAGAAGGTGATGAACGTCTCGATCGCGCGCGAGGTCGAGCGGCTGGAGCGGCGGCTTCTGGTGCTCGCGACCGTCGGCTCGGCAGGCCCGTTCGTCGGCCTGTTCGGAACCGTCTGGGGCATCATGTCGAGCTTCCAGTCGATTGCAGCGTCGAAAAACACCTCGCTTGCGGTCGTCGCGCCCGGCATCGCCGAAGCGCTGTTTGCGACCGCTATCGGGCTTATCGCCGCCATTCCCGCGACCATTTTCTACAATAAGTTCACATCCGAGGTGAACCGGCAGGCGCAGCGGCTGGAAGGCTTTGCCGACGAGTTTTCCGCCATCCTGTCCCGCCAGATCGACGAGCGCGGATGAGGACGGCACGTGACGAGCACATGGTGAGATCAAGATCATGGCGATGAACATGGCAGGTTCGGCCGGTGGTGGCGGTGGACGCCGCGGCCGGCGTCGCGCCGCCGTGATGGCGGAGATCAACGTCACGCCGATGGTCGACGTGATGCTGGTGCTGCTCATCATCTTCATGGTGGCCGCGCCGCTGATGACCTCGGCGATCGATATCGACCTGCCGGTCGCCGGCGGCGGCAAGCAGATCCAGGCCAACGCCCCGCCGCTGACGCTGTCGGTCAAGCGCACTGGTGGGGCCTGCAATTCCAATGTCGAGCTCTACCTCGGGGACACGCTGATCCCCTCCAATGAACTCCTGCCCAAGATTACGGCGATCAAGGAGACCCGGTCGGAGGCCGAGCGGGTGGTATACCTGCGGGGGGACAAGGACATCTGCTACACGGATATGATGAAATTATTGGGGTATATTAAGCAGGCGGGGTTCAAGGCGAATATCGTGATCGTGCCGGAGCAGGGGTCCTGAACCATGGGGTACGGGACGGCTGACGGGGGAGCGGGAAAGCTGAAGTGAAGGTCAAGGTCGACAAGACGGTTCTGGCATCGGTTGCCCTGCACGTGCTCGTGCTGGGGTGGGTGATGCTGTCGTTCTCGACCAAGGCGCTCGAAATGCCGCCGGAAGAGTCGGTGGCCGTCGATGTCATCGAGGCCAAAGATCTTTCCAAGGTGATGGCCGGAATCAAGACCGGCAAGAAGGAAAACCCGAAGCCGCTGGTCGAGAAGGTCGCCGAGGCCAAGCCGGTCGATGACACCGTCGGCAAGATCAGCGAGAAGCCGCCTGTGGTGACCGAGACCGCCCCGCCGCCGCAGCCGAAAACTGAAGAGAAGCCGGTCGAGAAGAAGCCCGACCCGCCGAAAGTCGTCGAGAAGCCGAAGGAAGAGCCGAAGCCGGTCGAGAAAAAGCCCGAGCAGAAGGTCGACCAGATCGGCGACACAATCAAGAAGGAAGAGAAGAAGCCGCCGCCACCGCCGAAGCCGGTGCAGGCCGCCAAGCCGCCGGAGCCGCCGAAGCAGCGGATCGTGGAGCGGCATTTCGACCAGAGCCAGATCGCGGCGCTGCTCGACAAGCGCGATCCGACGCGCCAGGCGACGACCGGCGACACGATGAATTCCAATGCGGCCCTTGGCACCGCCAAGGGCGCGGCCGCGAACAATTCCGCGACATGGGGCGCGATGTTCAGGCAGCAGGTTCTGCGTTGTTGGAAGCAGCCATATGGCAGCATCGAGGCGACGCGGATCGAGGTCGAATACAACATCAAGCTGAAGAGGGACGGCTCACTCGAGGCGACGCCCGTCGCGGTTACCTCGCCGACAACTCCCTTCCAGCGCGTTTTCCTCGAGAGCGGCCTGCGCGCAATCATCGAATGCGCGCCCTATCGCCTGCCTCCGCAGTATTTTGCTGAGTGGCAAGCATTCATTCCTGTTTTCGATAATCGAGATCGCTAGCAGCTTGAAAAGTTAAGAGCAGAAAAACATGTCACGCGAGCACAAGCTGACCAATGCATCGTTCCGGATCGATCGTCGTCAATTCCTGTCGGCGGGGTTGGCGTCAACGGGCCTACTTCTGAGCGGCGCCCGCAACGCGTTCGGCCAAGCGCGCGTTCCTGTCACCGGCGGCGAAGCCGCACCAACGCCGATCGCTATCCCGAACTTCGTCGCAGGCACGCCTGGCGATGCCGAGATCGGCGTCGGCGTCGCCCAGGTCATTACCAACAATCTCAAACGCAGCGGACTGTTCGCGCCGATTGATCCGGCAGCCTTCATCGAGCGCATCACCAATATCGACACCGCGCCGCAATGGCAGAGCTGGAAGCAGATCAACGCGCAGGCGCTGGTGACGGGCCGAATGACGCGGGGCACTGACGGCCGTCTGAAAGCGGAATTCCGCCTCTGGGACGTCAACCAGCAGCAGCAGCTCGCCGGTCAGCAATATTTCACCTCGCCCGAATACTGGCGGCGCATCGCCCACATCATCTCCGACCAGATTTATGAGCGTATGACCGGCGAGAAAGGCTATTTCGACAGCCGCGTCGTGTTCGTCGACGAGACCGGCGCGAAGGAGCGGCGCGTCAAGCGGCTGGCGCTGATGGATCAGGACGGCGCCAATGTCCGCTATCTCACCAAGGGCTCCGACCTGGTGCTGACGCCGCGGTTCTCGCCCTCGACGCAAGAGATCACCTATATGGAGTTCGGCCAGGGCGATCCGCGCGTCTATTTGTTCAACGTCGAGACCGGGCAGCGCGAGATCGTCGGCAACTTCCCCGGCATGTCGTTCTCGCCGCGGTTCTCGCCGGACGGCCAGCGCATCATCATGAGCCTGCAGCAGGGCGGCAATTCGAACCTGTTCGTAATGGACCTGCGCTCGAAATCGACGACGCGGCTGACCGATACGCCGGCGATCGACACCTCGCCGTCCTATTCGCCGGATGGCACCCGGATCTGCTTCGAATCCGATCGTGGCGGCAAGCCGCAGATCTATGTGATGCCGGCCAACGGCGGCGGCGCGCAGCGCATCTCGTTCGGCGAGGGCAGCTACTCGACGCCGGTCTGGTCGCCGCGCGGCGACTACATCGCCTTCACCAAGCAGGGCGGCGGGCAATTCGCGATCGGCATCATGAAGACCGACGGTTCGGGCGAACGCATCCTCACGTCGGGCTACCACAATGAAGGGCCGACCTTCGCGCCGAACGGCCGCGTCGTGATGTTCTTCCGCGAACCCGGCGGCAGCGGCGGGCCGTCGCTCTACACGGTTGATATCTCCGGTCGCAACGAATTGCGGGTACCAACGCCCGGTTTTGCCTCCGATCCGGCGTGGTCGCCATTGTTGTCCTGATGGAACTCAACCTTCAGGAACACAATCGTTAATCGGCAAACATTGCCTAGCTTGCTGATTTTACAGGAATATTTTTTCGCTTCACGGCAAAAAGCAACGTCTCGGTAACGATGTTCCCTCAGAAAGACTTCATCTGAGGAGGGTAGAAATACTTACCCTAACAGGACGCGTTACCCCGAATGCAGCTCGCCAGCCAGAGCGGAGAGTCCGATCAAAAGATGTCGCCGTCGATTTACGCGGCGCTGATCGATTCGCTGTTCACTGATCCTGGGCCGATGTTCGCGGGGGCGCTGTGCGCCGCCATCGCCGCGCTGATGACGGCGCTGAGCACCGGCAATCCGCTGCTCTGGCCGTGCGTCGCGCTGCTCGTCGTCACCGGTGCGCTGCGCGCGCTCGACACGCGGCAGTACCAGAAAGTCCGCTCCAGCCTGACCACCGAAGCCGTCGCGCGTTGGGAAGTGCGCTACCAGGTCGGCGCGATGCTCTATGCCGCCGCGCTCGGGCTGTGGTGCCTGGTCGCGGTGATGGGCAGCGACGATGCCGTCGCCCACATGATCGCCACTTCCGTCACGCTCTGCTACGTGGCGGCCGGCGGCGGCCGCACCTACGGCCGGCCCTGGATCTTCCACGTGCAGATGCTGCTGGCCATCGGGCCGCTGACGTTCGCGCTCGCCGTCAACGGCAGCCCGTATTACGTCGGCATGGCGCTGCTCAACGTGCTGTTTTTCTTCTCGCTGAAGCACATCTCCACCAGCCTGCAGAAGATTTTCGTCCGCGCCCTGATTGCGCGCGAGCGCGAGGCGGCGCTGGCCAACCAGTTCGACACGGCGCTGAACAACATGCCGCATGGCCTCGCGATGTTTCGCGCCGACGGCCACCTCGCGGTGATGAATCACCGCTTCAGCAAGATGATGAACCTGTCCGACGACTTCGTGCAGCGGGGCGCCGGCGTATCGGACATCTGCGAGGCCTGCGTTGCGGCCGGCACGCTGTCGGCGACGAGCGCCGGGCTCATTCTGCAGGAAGTCGAGCAATCCCGCGCCAGCGACATCATCACGGCCGATCCCGATTGCAACAAGAACCGGGCGCTGTCCTGGACCTTCCAGCCGATGGCCGACGGCGGCACCGTCATGCTGGTGGAGGACATCACCGAGCGCAAGAATGCGGAAGCCAGGATCAGCCATCTGGCGCGCTATGACGAACTCACCGAACTGCCCAACCGGCTCAATTTCCGCGACGAGATCGGGCATCTGCTCGTGATCCAGCAGGGCGCGGAGCAATTGTCGGCGCTCCTGTTCATCGATCTCGACCAGTTCAAGCAGGTCAACGACACGCTCGGCCATCCCTGCGGCGACCAGCTGTTGTGCGCGGTGGCGGGACGGCTGCGCGAGATGCTGCGGCCGGAGGACTTCGTGGCGCGCTTCGGCGGCGACGAGTTCGTCGTGTTCCAGCAGAACATCCATTCGGCTGACGACGCCGCCGGGCTTGCCCGGCGCATCGTCGACCGCCTGAGCGAGCGCTACAAGATCGACAACCATCTGGTCGAAATCGGCGCCAGCGTCGGCATCGCCATGACATCGCGCGGCGTCAGCGCCGACACGCTGCTCAAGAATGCCGACATGGCGCTGTATCGCGCCAAGGCCGACGGCCGCGGCACCTTCTGCTTCTTCCGCGATGAGATGGCGCAGGTCGTCGAATCCCGCCGCATCCTCGAACTGGACCTGCGCAAGGCGCTGGCCAACGAGGAGTTCGAGCTGTTCTTCCAGCCGCTGGTCAATCTCAAGTCGGGACGCATATCGACCTGCGAGGCGCTGATCCGCTGGAATCATCCGGTGCGCGGCACGGTGTCGCCGACCGACATCATTCCGATCGCCGAGGACATGGGCCTGATCGTCGATCTCGGCCGCTGGATTCTGCGCAAGGCCTGCATGGAATGCATGAAGTGGCCGGAGGGCGTCAGCGTCGCCGTCAACTTCTCGCCGCAGCAATTCCACCAGCGCGACGTGCTGAGCGAAGTGCGCTACGCGCTCGAGGTGTCCGGCCTGCCGGCCAACCGGCTCGAGATCGAGATCACCGAATCCTCGCTGTTGCGCAACACGCAGCTGACGCACGACGTGCTGTCGCAACTGCATTCGCTCGGCGTGCGGATCTCGCTCGACGATTTCGGCACCGGCTATTCGAGCCTCAGCTACCTGCACAACTTCCCCTTGCAGAAGGTGAAGATCGACCGATCCTTCCTGGAAGGGATCGACAGCGACCGTCCGTTGACGCTGCTGCGGGGCGTCGCGCGGCTGTCGGCCGACCTCGGCATGTCCGTCGTGGTCGAGGGCATCGAGACCAACGAGCAGCTCGAGCTGATCAGCGCCGACGGCGCGGTGACCGAGGCGCAGGGCTATCTGTTCAGCCCGCCGGTGCCCGCGGTCCGGGTGCGCCAGCTCCTCAATGCCTCGCATGGCCGCCGCCCCCCGGAAGGCCATCTCGTGCCGGTTTCCTCGCGCTCAATCGCTTGAAATCTCCGGGAAAATACGGGGGCAGCCCTTAACCCTAAGATTGTGATCCCTTTGCACGGGCGTTAAGAAGATGTTAATCTTTTGGCGCGCCCGCGGAAGTTGTTTGGAAGTTGCATGGCGGTGCCAGGAGTAATGAATGAGAGCCGCCGCCAAAGTAACCGCGTTGTTTCCTGAGCGTACCTCGGACCCCCTGGAATTCGTAGACTACCGTCTAGCCGAAACTCCGGAAGAGAAAGACGAGATCTATCGTCTGCGGTATCGGGCCTACCTGCGCGAAGGCGCGATCCTGGCGTCGGAATCCAAGCGCGTCACCGACCGCTATGATGACGAGCCGAACAATTTCATCTTCGGCGTCTACTATCGCGACGAGCTCTACAGCTCGATCCGCATCAGCGTTCTGCGCGGCGAATGGCGTGGATCGCCGTCGTCGGAAATGTTCGCCGACCTGCTGCATCCCGAACTCGATCGCGGAAAAACCATCATCGATCCCACGCGCTTTGTGGCCGATCCCGACAAGGCCCGCGTGTTTCCCGAACTGCCCTACGTCACGGTCCGGCTCGGCTATGTCGCCTGTGGTCATTTCGACGCCGACATCGGGCTTGCCAATGTCCGCCCCGAGCACCGGGCGTTCTACCGGAAGGTGTTCCTGCAGGAACCGCTGGGCGAGCCGAAACTGTTTCCCGGCCTGATCAAGCCGGTCGGGCTGATGGCCGCCAACTATCGTGAGATTCGCGATCGGGTATTCCAGCGCTTCCCGTTCATGCGTTCGAGCGCGTTCGAGCGGCGGATGCTGTTCCAGCGCTCCAGCGAGCGTTGCGCGTCCTCTCGCGGCGATGTTGCGTCCTTCAGGCGCGCTTCGATCGTCCCGAATCCTTAACGTCCCCGAAAACCCGCTGCGGGGCCGGCCAAGCCCGCACCCGCGCGTTGCTCTCCCGCGCATTCCTCTCCTTTACGGTCCGATACCCGGTCCGCAGGCAGCCCTTTTCGCCGAAAACAGCGTTCAATTCGGTGATTTAAGCATCGGCGCTCTTGCCTTCACCATCGCGCCACATTTACAAATCATTAACTATCGCAGTCGCTTTTCGCGGTTTGGCGGCATTTGATCGACCCTGGCAAGGTTCCATCAAGGTTGACGGAACGTTCGTTTAACCATCGGCCTGTAGACCGGATAACAGTCGAAAAACGTGAGCGTTGGAGGCTCCGGAATGAAATACCAGATGCGTATCCTCCAGGGATGGAAGCTGGCGGCTGTTGTCGCAGTGGCGCTGTCGATGGGCGCCTGCGCCAAGAACAACGTCGGCGCCGATGGGGCCATGGCGAGCGCAGCTACCCCGGGGAGCCAGCAGGATTTCGTGGTCAATGTCGGCGACCGCGTATTCTTCGAAAGCGACCAGACCGATCTGAGCCCGCAGGCGATCGCGACGCTCGACAAGCAGGCGCAGTGGTTGCAGACCTACAACCGCTACTCCTTCACGATCGAAGGCCATGCCGACGAGCGCGGCACCCGCGAATACAACATCGCGCTCGGCGCACGCCGCGCCCAGTCGGTACGCAGCTATCTCGCCTCGCGCGGGATCGATGCGAACCGCATGCGCACCATCTCCTACGGCAAGGAGCGTCCGGTGGCGGTGTGTAACGACATCTCCTGCTGGTCGCAGAACCGCCGCGCCGTCACGGTGCTGAACGCCGGCGCCTGAGCCGACCTGATCTTGGATTCGAGACCGGCGCCTTCGGGCGCCGGTTTCATTTTGGGCTCATGATGAAGCGGCGGAAAGGTCGGCGTCTCCCGCATCACGGGGCCGTCGGGGACCAGTCTTGCGCCCTCGATATCGAAGAACAGCCTCACCCGTTCACGGTTACGTGCATGAACAGGGCTCCCTCGATTTGTGAACGGCCCGCCGGGCCGTGCGGCTTGTCTTGAAGGGGATACTAAACCATACCGGAACCAGCGAACCGAATCGGAGATGCCAGTCACAATTCCGGCGTACTCCCTTACTCCAGTGTTCTGCTTTCGTTTGACACGGAATTTCGTCGTCAGGGCAAAATGTCATCCAGATTCCTCACTGCAGCGGGCGCCGCGGCGATGGCCGTGATGCTGACCTTGTCTGTGCAGCCCACATCCGCACAGATCACGTTTCCATGGGAGCGCGAGCGCGCTCCGCAAGGCTACCCGCAGGGCCAGCCGCAGTCCGACGATGCCGACGCGGAAATGCGGATCCAGCGGCTGGAACAGCAACTCCGGCAATTGACCGGCCAGAACGAGGAGTTGCAGTACCGCAACCGGCAGCTCGAAGAGCGGCTGCGCCAGCTCGGCGCGGCTCCGCCGGCGCCGGGCGGCCAGCCACAGGCGGCGCAGCCCAACGTCGCCGCCGCACCGCCGCCGGTTCAGGCCGCAGAGCCGCAGCAGGGCTATCCGCAGCAGCAGGGCTATCGCCAGCCGCCGCAGGCCTACCCGCAGGGGCAGCCCGGCTACGACCGGCAGCCGCAGGCCGCTGCGCCCGCGCCCATCGCACAGGAGCCGGCAGCCCCAGCAGCCGGCGGCCGGCGCCGCGGCGATGCCTTCGACCCGAACCAGAATCCCAATGCCCCCGGCGCGCCGCGGGCGCTCGGCGGCGGCCAGATGCCGGTTTCGAGCGATGCCGCGGTCGGCGCTCCCGGTGGACGCGCTCCTGGCGAGCCCCTCAATATCGGTAGCCCGCGCGATCCCGGCGGCGCCTTGCCGCCGCCCGCGGCCGCCGCTCCGCCGCCGCGCGGCCCCGGACCCGGCGCCAGCGCCGCGCTGACCACGCTGCCGCCCTCGGCGACGCCGAAGGACGAGTTCGATCTCGGCATCGGCTACATGCAGCGCAAGGACTATGCGCTGGCCGAAGAGACCATGAAGAACTTTGCGCAGAAATATCCGAACGATGCGCTGGTCGGCGACGCGCAATACTGGCTCGGCGAAAGCTATTTCCAGCGCCAGCAATATCGCGACGCCGCCGAAGCGTTTCTCGGCGTGACCTCCAAATACGACAAGTCGGGCAAGGCGCCCGACGCGCTGCTGCGGCTCGGTCAGTCGCTGGCGGCGCTGAAGGAAAAGGAGGCCGCCTGCGCCGCGCTCGGTGAAGTCTCGCGCAAATATCCGCGCGCGTCTGCCGGCGTGAAGGCCGCCGTCGATCGGGAGCAGAAGCGCGTCAAGTGCTGACCATGTCTCCTGCGGCGCTGCGAGCGCTGCAGGAGAGATTGGCAGAGCTCGCTGGCTACTATTCGGCCTGTTCGATCGCGGCCGGCATTTTTGCCACCGACATCAGCGATCGCGCGACCTGGTTGAGAAGCTGATCGGAGTTTTCCTCTTCCGCCAGCGACTTCGACAGCAAGGCGACCACGGCGCTGTGGCGCAATTGCTGGGCCAGATTCCTGGCCGTCGTGTAGGCCGACATCTCGTAGTGCTCGACGCGCTGCGCAGCACCGATCAGCGCGAGGTCGGCGGCGGCGTCCTCCTTTTCCTCGCCCTCGGTCATGACGTCCTGGCCTTCCTCGATCAGCCCCATCATGCCCTTGCAGGGCTTTGCACGGGCTGTCTTGCCCAGCAGGTCGAAGCATTCGTTGATGCGCTCGACCTGGTTTTCGGTCTCGATGAGATGCTGCTCGAACAGCTCGCGGAGCTGGTCGAAGCGGGCCGCTTCGGCCATTTTCGGCAGCGCCTTGGTGAGCTGCTTTTCCGCGTGCAGGATGTCGCGAAGCTCATCGATCAGGAGCTCGGTCAAACCCGCTTCATCGACGGGCGATGAACTTTCCGTGACAATGACGGTGCCGGCCCCGGGATCGGCCTGGATAGCCGGAGATTCCGTGAACACCCAATCGCCGCCTTCATTCCACGGGCCGCGGGTGTCGATCTCGCCATGATCGCCGGTTCCGGTGGAATCATTGAAGTACTGATCGACCAGCCCGGGGGTGGGTGCAATGCGGCCAATGCTGAAGGCCGGTTTCTGCATGCTTTCAAGCGCAAGCGCAAACGCCTTCATGTGGGTGATCTCGCGGGTCATCAAAAACTGCAGCGCGTCCTTGGTGCCGGCGTCGTCGCAGAAATTGATCAGCCGTTCGTAGACGATCTTGGCCCGTGCCTCGGCCGCGATGTTGCTGCGGAGGTCGACATCGAGTTCGCCGGTGATCTTCAGATAATCGGCGGTCCAGGCGTTGCCTTGCGAGTTGAAGAGGTTTACCCCGCCGCCACCCGCAATCGCGATCAACGGATCGGCTTCAGCCGCCTGCCGATCGAACTTCATCGGCTTGAGGTGCATGCGCGCCAGCGTGCCGACGATCTCGAGGTGGCTCAGCTCTTCCGTGCCGATATCCATCAAGAGATCCTTGCGATCCGGATCCTCGCAGTTGAGCCCCTGAATTGAATACTGCATCGCGGCCGCGAGTTCGCCATTGGCGCCGCCGAACTGCTCGAGCAGCATATTGCCAAAGCGCGGATCGGGCTCGTCGACCCGAACGGTGAACATCAGCTTCTTGACGTGGTGATACATGATAGCCTCGATGGTTGGGATGAAGAATCCCGAACGGTGGCCTCTGCGGTTCGTTCCTAAACCAGAGCGAGCGAGGCATGCGGTTGTAGGAACTGCGGGCGCGCATGTGGGTTGACGCGCATGGGTTGACGGGAAGGCAAGCGCCTTGCGGTAATGGACAGATCGCTTCAAACATAAGCGTTTCCACTGCGCGCAGAGCCATGCCCGATTCCGACCAATCGCCGATCTCGGCACAGCAAGCGAAAGCTCTATTCGCGGCCTGGAAGGCCGCGCCCGCGCTTGTGCTTGCGGTCTCCGGCGGTCCCGACTCTCTTGCCCTGATGTGGCTCGCCGCTCGCTGGCGCCGGGCGCTCTCGCGTGGGCCGCGATTGATCGCCGTCACCGTCGATCACGGTTTGCGGCCCGAGGCCGCGCGCGAGGCGCGCGAGGTCAAGCGCCTTGCAGGTGCGCTCGATGTACCCCACCGTACGCTTCGCTGGACCGGCGCCAAGCCGAAGACCGGCCTGCCGGCCGCCGCCCGCGCGGCGCGCTATCAGCTATTGGCGAAGGCCGCGCAGGCGAGCGGTGCAACGCATATCCTCACGGCGCATACCCGCGACGATCAGGCCGAGACGCTGTTGATGCGGATGCTGCGCGGCAGCGGCATCGCGGGTCTTGCGGCGATGGCGCGCGAGAGCGAACGCGAGGGTGTATGGCTGGCGCGGCCGTTGCTGGATATCCCGAAATCCCGGCTCGTTGCGACGCTGGGCAAGGCGAAGATTACCTTTGCCGACGATCCCACCAATCGCGACACGAGCTTCACGCGGCCGCGGCTGCGGGCGTTGATGCCGGCTCTGGCGGAGGAGGGCGGTGACAGCCGAAACCTGGCGCGGCTGGCGTTCCGGCTGGCGCGGGCCAATGCCGCCATCGAGGTTCTGGCTGACGGCGCCGAGCGCTATCTCGCCATCAAGGATCGCGACGATGCCTCGCGCTTCGGCTTCGATGCGCAGGCGTTTGCCGGGCTGCCCGAGGAGATCCGCCTTCGGCTGCTCAAGCGCGCCATCGATCGGGTGGGCCATGAAGGGCCCGCGGAACTCGGCAAGGTCGAAACCCTGCTGGCCGTGCTGGACCGGGCCATTGCGCGCGGCGAGAGGGCAACAAGGCTGAAACAGACGCTTGCGGGGGCTGCGATCAGCCTGATCCGAGGTCGAATTCATGTTGATCCGGCGCCGCCGCGCCGTGGTAGCGGGGTGTGAGAGCCATTCCCATGTCGCGGTATCCGCGATATGAGGGACGGAGAGCCTTAACCACCCCGGAAAAAGCTCGGATTTAGCGCCATTTTTTGACCGGGAATCGCATTAAGATGCGTTAAATAGTCCTGCGTGGTTCCCTTGGCATTGACCCGGGCGCCACCTAGATTGGGATGCAGTGGACCGGGGATTCTCGCCTCACTCCCAAGGAATACTCAAGGGTTACTGCCAAGGACATAGGGCCGCGATCCGCGCGACCACGAAGGAAGATCAATGAACGCCAATCTGCGCAACTTCGCCCTCTGGGTCATCATTGTTTTGCTGCTGTTGGCATTGTTCACGCTTTTCCAGAATCCGGGTCAGCGCACGTCTTCGCAGGACATCTCGTTCTCGCAGTTGCTCAGTGAGGTCGATCAGGGCCGCGTACGCGACGTCATCATCCAGGGGCCGGATATCCACGGCACCTTCACCAACGGTTCGAGCTTCCAGACCTATGCGCCGAGCGATCCGTCGCTCGTGAAGCGCCTCTATGACGCCAAGGTCTCGATCACCGCGAAGCCGCCCGGCGACAACGTGCCGTGGTTCGTCTCGCTGCTGGTTTCCTGGCTCCCCTTCATTGCGCTGATCGGCGTGTGGATCTTCCTGTCGCGGCAGATGCAGGGCGGCGCCGGCAAGGCGATGGGCTTTGGCAAGTCGCGCGCCAAGATGCTGACCGAAGCGCACGGCCGCGTCACCTTCGAGGATGTCGCCGGCGTCGACGAGGCCAAGCAGGACCTGCAGGAGATCGTCGAATTCCTGCGCGATCCCGGAAAATTCCAGCGCCTCGGCGGACGGATCCCGCGCGGCGTGCTCCTGGTCGGCCCTCCCGGCACCGGCAAGACCCTGATCGCGCGTGCGGTCGCGGGTGAAGCCAACGTGCCGTTCTTCACCATTTCGGGTTCGGACTTCGTCGAAATGTTCGTCGGCGTCGGCGCTTCCCGCGTCCGTGACATGTTCGAGCAGGCCAAGAAGAACGCGCCCTGCATCATCTTCATCGACGAAATCGATGCGGTCGGCCGCCATCGCGGCGCCGGTCTCGGCGGCGGCAATGACGAGCGCGAACAGACGCTCAACCAGTTGCTGGTCGAGATGGACGGCTTCGAGGCCAATGAAGGCGTGATCCTGATCGCGGCGACCAACCGTCCCGACGTGCTCGATCCCGCGCTGCTGCGTCCGGGCCGCTTCGACCGTCAGGTCGTGGTGCCTAACCCCGACGTCGTCGGCCGCGAGCAGATCCTCAAGGTTCACGTCCGCAAGGTGCCGCTGGCGCCGGATATCAACCTCAAGACCATCGCGCGCGGCACCCCGGGCTTCTCCGGCGCCGACCTGATGAACCTCG
>Ga0102590_1001902_pt2 | contig 13893 bp, 12 predicted proteins | sample AraplaMF_Col_mMF_FD_76859 | JGI IMG/M metagenome (GOLD analysis project Ga0102590, IMG submission 76859) | Arabidopsis root microbial communities from the University of North Carolina, USA - plate scrape MF_Col_mMF | ecosystem: Host-associated > Plants > Roots > Endosphere | place: USA...
CGGCGGGTTGAACGCCATCGAGATTACGAAGTGTAAAGGCGTTGGCGAATGAAACGGTCGTTCGTGTTGTTCTGATGGTCAAGGCTAAGTCTCCTGGACGAGCCCGCATTGGCGGCCGCCGCGCCATGTGGCAATCCGCCTCGTTGCCGGTCGTGAGCGCCGTCAATCAACCTATCGGTTGGGTGGCTTCTCGGCAGAGCAAGGTTGATCAAGTCTGTGAGATGAGCGCTGGCAACAGCGTGGGGCAGGCTCAGATGATTGGCGTCTGGGCCGTTTTGCCCATCACGTGCCATCGCTCAGGGTCTATTCTGATGAGCGGCAGAAGTTCCTCTGTCTGCATCGGAGAGCGCGAAATTGAACGATCCTAAGCCGTGCGCGCACCGCCTCCCTTAGGGCTCTGCTCGGAACGAACGTCGCGGGGGTCGCTTGATGATGGCGACCGGATATGTTGCTTGGTCATGATATCCGTTGATGGCGGCCCCGGTTCGCACCCCTGTGCTGGGACCGCTTCCAGATCTTGGCCTATTTGGCCCAGATCACAGGATCGCCGGCAGGTTGTCCGCAAACGTGGCCGCAGCCGGAGCATTCGAAAATGTGCAGATCCGGAGCGTTGCAGCTTGATCCGATGCGGACCAGCATCATGCGGCGTTGGCACGCCGGGCAGAGTGGCCGGGGGATCGGGATCAGTGTCGGTTCCGGACGAGCATAGACATTGGACATGTGAAGCTCCTGTCCATATGGCGGGGTATGCTGTACCAGAAGCCGCCGATGGCAGCCGATTCGCCGGCTGCGACGGCGTGAGCATGCCGCGAACCGGCGTCAGCCACTGTTCATTATAGCTCATACTCGGGAAAATTTGCTTGCGGTTCGGGACATGCGGAGGTGAATGCTGGACCTTGGACTGTGCAATATTGCTCAGCAAGACGTCCTCGCACGGCTCATTATGAGAGTGCGTGGGGAGCGCGACCTCAGAGCCTCTGCCGAAGGCGTCCATGTGCAAGGACCATGCTTTCCTGGGCGGGCAAATTCAGGAGCCTGCCAGATATGACCCAAAACACGCCGGATATCCGTGCATTGGCGCAGCTGCTCGCCCGCTATCGCGAGCCCGATAGCGCTCGCGGCGTCCTCGAACTCGTAATCACTGCGGTGCCGTTCCTGGCCATCTGGGCTCTGGCTTGGCATGCCTTTGACAGCGGTTACTGGCTTGGCCTGCTGCTCGAGGTCCCGGCAGCCGGATTGCTCGTCCGCCTCTTCATGATCCAGCACGATTGCGGACACGGCTCGTTCTTCCGCAGCCGGTTCGTGAACGACTGGGTCGGGCGCGCCATCGGCGTCGTGACGTTGACGCCCTATGATTACTGGCGGCACAACCATGCGCACCATCATGCGGGCTCCGGCAATCTCGATCACAGAGGTCTCGGCGACATCGATACATTGACCCTGCGCGAGTTTCACACACAGTCGCGATGGCGCCGGCTGCTCTATCGTCTCTATCGGCATCCCCTGGTCATGTTTGGCGTCGGTCCCACCTACCTGTTCATCTTGAAGCATCGATTGCCGGTGGGGATGATGCGTGGCGGCTGGAAGCCCTGGCTGAGCACGATGGGCACCAATGCCGGGATCGCGGTTTTCGTCGCCGCGGCGATGTGGCTGGTCGGATACGGTCCATTCCTGCTGGTGCATCTGCCGATCGTGGTTCTGGCGGCGTCGATCGGCGTCTGGCTGTTCTACGTCCAGCATCAGTTCGAGGACACGTACTGGTCCCACGGCGAAGACTGGAGCTTCCACGAATCTGCGCTGCACGGCAGTTCCCATTATCATTTGCCGGGCGTGTTGCGGTGGTTCACGGCGAATATCGGCATCCACCACATCCATCATTTATCCAGCCGGATTCCCTGCTATCGATTGCCGGAGGTGTTGCGTGACCATCCGCAGCTTGCGAACATCGGACGAATGACGCTGCTGCAGAGTTTGAAGTCCGTGCCGCTGGTTTTGTGGGATGAGGAGCGGCTGCAGCTCGTCTCCTTTGCCGAGGCACGCGCTCGGGTCCACGCCCGATCCGTCGGGATCTGACGCCCGCCCGTATCATGGTAAGAGGCCGGTGCGATCCGGCCTGCGATCTATTTCTCAATGCGGAAATTCCTGCAAAAGAGCGGAAACTCTTGCAAAAGAGATGGGCAGTCGCCTTTACATTTTGCCGTAGCGGCGGCCGGAGCCATGTCATGTTGAGCTTGTCAATCAAAGCTCGTTCTGCTCATTAGGGGTCTGAAATTGCGCTGCAATATGCGCATGCACTATCGACTAAAGTCGAAATCCAGCGAGGAAACAAAAACAATGCGCAAGCTCACTTTGGCCATTGCCGTGATCGCCCCGATGCTCGGTCATGCCGCGTCGGCCGAGGACACGATCAAGATCGGCTATATCGATCCGCTCTCCGGCGGCGGCGCCAGCGTCGGCGAAGGTGGCCTGAAGACATTCCAGTATCTGGCCGACGAGCTCAACGCCAAGGGCGGCATCCTCGGCAAGAAGATCGAGATCATCGGTCTCGACAACAAGACCAATCCGCAGGAGAGCCTGGTGCAGGCCCAGAAGGCGATCGACGCCGGGGTTCACTACATCACGCAAGGCAACGGCTCGTCCGTCGGCGCTGCGCTCTCCGACTTCGTCACCAAGAACAATTCGCGCAATCCCGGCAAGGAAGTGCTGTACTTCAACTACGCCGCGGTCGATCCGAGCCTGACCAACGAGAAGTGCAGCTATTGGCATTTCCGCTGGGATGCGAGCTCCGACATCAAGATGGAAGCGCTCACCAACTACGTGAAGGACGTGCCTTCGGTCAAAAAGGTGTACCTGATCAACCAGGACTATTCGTTCGGCCAGTCGGTGCGATCAGACGCGCGCAAGATGTTGGGTGCCAAGCGGCCCGACATCCAGATCGTCGGCGACGAACTGCATCCGCTGCTGAAGGTCACCGACTTCTCGCCCTACATCGCCAAGATCAAGGCGTCCGGCGCCGACAGCGTCATCACCGGCAATTGGGGCCAGGACATCGCGCTGCTGCTCAAGGCCGCCGCCGATGCCGGGCTGAAGGTCAACTGGTACACCTATTATGCCGGCGGCGCCGGCGGTCCGACCGCGATCAAGCAGACCGGCCTCGACCACCAGGTCTTCCAGATCACCGAAGGTTTTGCCAATTCCGGCAACCAGACCGCGATGGACTTCGAGAAGGCGTTCCGCGCCAAGGTCGGTATCTCGCTGTGGTATCCGCGTGCGGTCAACGAGATGCGGATGTTCAAGGCAGCAGCCGAGAAGGCCAACTCGATCGACCCGGTGAAGGTCGCAGCTGCGCTCGAAGACCTGAAGTTCGAGGTTCTCGACGGTGGCCAGGGCATCATGCGCAAGGATGACCACCAGTTCTTCCAGCCGATCTACATCTCCTCCTTCGGCAAGCTCGCCGCCAACGAGCCGTTCGACGAGGAGAACACCGGTTGGGGCTGGCATCTCGTCTCCAAGGTCGACACGCCGCAGGCCATGGTGTCCACGACCTGCAAGATGGCGCGGCCGTAATGGCTGAGATCGTCGTTCTCCCGCGGCCGTCATGGGCGGCGGGAGGACGACGGCCGGACGACGTTTGATCGGATTCACCGGGACCGCCGGGCCCCGGCCAGAGACGAGTGCACTGTGCTTGAACTGATTGTCATTTCGACCCTGAACGGCGTGCTGTTCGGCATGCTGCTCTTTCTGTTGTCGAGCGGGCTTACCGTCATCTTCAGCATGATGGGCGTGCTCAATTTTGCCCATGCCAGCTTCTACATGCTCGGCGCCTTCTTCGGCTTCCAGCTCACCAAATGGATCGGTTTCTGGCCGGCGCTGGTGCTGGCGCCGCTGCTGGTCGGCGCCATCGGCATGGCGGTGGAGCGCTACGGGCTGCGCAACACCCACAAGCACGGCCATGTCGCGGAGTTGCTGCTGACCTTTGGTCTTGCCTTTGCGATCGAAGAAATCGTGTCGATGATCTGGGGCAAGAGCCCGGTCGACTACCGCGTGCCGGCGCTGCTCGACTTCCCGGCCTTCACGATCTTCTCGACCAACTATCCCGCCTACAAGATCTTCATGCTGGCCGTGTCGGTCGTGATCTTCGTGGCGCTGCTGCTCGTGCTCAAGCGCACCCGCGTCGGCCTGATCGTGCAGGCGGCGCTAACGCATCCCCACATGGTCGGGCATCTCGGCCACAATGTCGGGCGCGTCTTCATGGCGGTGTTCGGCGTCGGCAGCGCGCTGGCCGGCCTTGCCGGCGTCATTGCCGGTCCCGCTCTGGTGACGCAGTCCGACATGGCCGCATCGCTTGGACCCATTCTGTTCGTCGTCATCGTGTTCGGCGGTCTCGGCTCCTTGCCCGGCGCCTTCATCGCCTCGCTCGTCATCGGGCTGGTGCAGACGTTCGCGGTGGCGCTCGATGGCTCGCTGGCCAGCGCATTCGGCCCGCTCGATCCGTCGTCGGGACCGTCCGTCCTCACCGACATCTGGAACGTCACGGTCGCGCAGGTCGCGCCGATTGTTCCCTATATGCTGCTGGTGCTCATTCTGATCGTTCGCCCCCTGGGCCTGATGGGGACGCGCGAGTCATGACGACTGCAACGACTTCGACCTCGAACATGACGGGCAAGCCCGCTGGCGACGGCCTGCGCTTCTACGGCGTATGGCTGATCGGCGTAATCTCCCTGATCGTCCTGCCGATGATCTTCTCCTCCGGCGGTTCGCTGACGTCCTTCAGCCTGATCGGCATCGCGATCGTTTTCGCGCTGTCCTACAACATCCTGCTCGGCCAAACCGGCCTCTTGTCGTTCGGCCACGCCGTTCACTACGGTCTTGGCGGCTTTGCGGCCTGCCACATGATGAATGCGGTGGTGTCGCACGGCTGGCCTATCCCGCTGCCGTTCATTCCACTGTTCGGCGGGCTCGGCGGCCTGATGTTCGCTGTCATCATCGGCTGGGTCATGACCAAGCGCGCCGGCACCGTGTTCGCGATGATCTCGCTCGGCATCGGCGAGCTGGTGGCGTCGTCCTCGCTGATCCTGCGCTCGGTGTTCGGCGGCGAAGCCGGCATCACCACGGACCGCACCGCGCTGCCGAAGATGTTCGGCTGGTCGTTCGGGCCGCAGCTCCAGGTGTACTATCTGATCGCGTTCTGGCTGGTGCTGGCGGCGATCGCGATGTACGCGCTGACCCGCACGCCGCTCGGGCGCATCAGCAACGCGGTCCGCGACAATCCGGAGCGCGTCCAGTTCATCGGCTACGATCCCCACGTGGTCCGCTATCTCGCCTTCTGCTTTGCCGGCTTCTTTGCCGGCATTGCCGGCGGATTGGCCGCGATCAATTTCGAGATCGCCAACTCCGCCTATCTCGGCGCGATCCAGTCCGGCCTCGTGCTGTTCTCCACTTTCATCGGCGGCACCGCCTATTTCTTCGGCCCGATCCTCGGTGCGATCCTGGTGACGTACTTGCAGCTTGGCCTGACCAGCGTCACCAGCGTCTGGCAGCTCTATTTCGGCATCATCTTCATCGGCATCGTGATGTTCTCGCCCGGCGGCATCGCCGGCCTGTTGATGATGCACCGACCGCTGGTTCGCGCCGGAACGCTGTGGACGGTGATCCCGTCCTATTTCGTCGCCGTCGTGCCGACCGTGGCGCTCGCATGCGGCGTCATCCTGACCATCGAGACGGTTGCGCGCTATTCCGGCGGGGAGGCCATCAACCTGTTCGGCATTGCCTTCAATCCGAAATCACCGATGACGTGGCTCAGTGCTGTGGTTCTGGTCTTCGGCGGCGCGTTCCTCGCGCGGCTCACCTGGCGGCGGATCGCCGATGCGTGGGATCGTGCGGCTACGGTTGCTCGCGACCGGGGGTATCTCGCATGACCGCAGCGATCGAAGTCCGCGCCGTCGAGAAGCGTTTCGGCAATGTCAGCATCATTCGCGATCTCAATCTCAGCGTCGCCAAAGGCGAGCGGCACGCCATCATCGGTCCGAACGGCGCGGGAAAATCCACGACGTTCAATCTGATCAGCGGCCATATCAAGCCGACCTCGGGCGAGGTGAAGCTCAACGGCGACGTCATCTCCGGCCTGCAGCCGTTCGAGATCAACCGGCGTGGCCTGTCGCGCTCGTTCCAGGTCACCAACGTGTTTGCCCGCATGTCGGTGTGGGAGAACGTGCGTTGCGCCGTGCTCTGGGCCACCGGACATCGCTACGCCTTCTGGAAGAACGTCGACAGCCTGCCCGAGGTACGCGAGCGCACCGCGCAGATCCTGGACGACATCCATCTGACGCACCGGCGCGATGTCCCGGCTGGTCTCTTGACCTACGCCGAGCAGCGCGAGCTCGAGATCGGCATCACCATCGCCAGCGGCGCCACCGTCGTCCTGCTGGACGAGCCGACCGCCGGCATGAGCAACGCGGAGACCGAGCGCGCCATGGCGCTGATCCGGCGGCTGACCGAGGGCAAGACCCTCGTCATCGTCGAGCACGACATGAGTGTCGTGTTCGGCCTTGCCGACCGCATCTCGGTGCTGGTCTACGGCCACATCATCGCCTCGGGCACGCCGGAAGAAATCCGGCGCGATCCGAAGGTCAAGGAAGCCTATCTCGGCGAGGAAGCACACTGATGCTCGAGGTCAGGGATCTCCACGCCTATTACGGCAAGAGCCACATCCTGCAGGGCGTCGACCTCGACGTCGCCGCCGGCGAGGTCGTGAGCTTGCTCGGCCGCAACGGCGTCGGCCGCTCCACCACGGTCAAGGCGATCATGGGCGAGGTCGCGCCGCAGGGCACGATCCGCTTCAAGGGCAAGGACATCGTCGGCCTGCCCAGCTACAAGATCGCGCGCCTCGGGCTCGGCTATGTGCCGGAGCATCGCGACATCTTCCCGAGCCTGACGGTTCGCCAGAATCTCCTGCTCGGCGTCAAGGACACACGCCGTCCCGGCAAATGGCGGCTTCAGGACATGCTCGACATGTTCCCCAATCTCGCCGCGCGTGCCGACACCGCGGCGGGCGTGCTGTCCGGCGGCGAGAAGCAGATGCTCACCACCTGCCGGACGCTGATGGGCGATCCTGACCTGATCATGATCGACGAGCCGACCGAGGGTCTCGCGCCGCTGATCGTGCAGCAGGTCGGCGACCTCATCGCGCGCATCGCGCAGGCCGGCGTCGCGATTCTGCTGGTGGAGCAGAAGCTGTCGATCGCGATGCGGATCTCCAAGCGCGTCTACATCATGGGCCACGGCCGCGTCGTGTTCGAGGGCACGCCGGACGAGCTCAAGGCGAATGCCGCCGTGCGGCAGGAATGGCTCGAGGTCTGACCTTACTTTCAGGCGGCGGGCTCGCACAATAGAACGGCTGCAAGCTGCGCATACGCATCTGAATTCTTCGCTACATCTCCCGCGCCCTATTCGGGCTATCGTCGCGATCGCCGACATCGCGATGATGCGGCCGATGATAACCAAGAACAGAAGCAGAGGACGTTGACGCCGGCCTTTCGGGCCCGCGTCGATGCGCTCTGCCAGGGAAGGAGATGCCGGGCATGCCTGGAAAACAACTGATCCGTGGAGCTGTTGCTCTGGTCGCAGTCCTGAGCGCCGCTTCGGTCGCGACGGCCGGAAACTACGACACCGGTGCGACCGACACCACGATCAAGCTCGGGCAAACCATGCCCTACTCGGGGCCGGCTTCGGCCTATTCCGCGATCGGCCGCGCCGAGATCGCCTATTTCAAGATGCTCAACGACAAGGGCGGCATCAACGGCCGCAAGGTCGAGCTGCTCAGCATGGACGATGCCTATTCGCCGGCGAAGACGGTGGAGCAGGTGCGGCGCCTCGCCGAGAGCGACGAGGTGTTTGCGATGTTCTCGATGCTGGGCACCGGCCCCAACATCGCCGCGCAGAAATACCTCAATGCCAAGAAGATCCCGCAGCTGTTCCCGTCGAGCGGCGCCAGCCGCTGGAACGATCCGCAGCATTTTCCGTGGACCACCGGTTCGCAGCCGACCTACCGGACCGAAGGCCGCATCTACGCCAAGTGGATTCTGGCCAACAAGCCGGACGCCAAGATCGCCGTCATCACGCCGAATGAGGATCCCGGGCGCGACTATCTCGCGGGCTTCAAGGAAGGTCTGGGGGAGCACGTCAGCCAGATCGTCGCGGAGGCCACCTACGAGACCTCCGATCCGACCGTGGACTCCCAGATCGTCAAGTTCAAGGCCGCCGGCGCCGACGTTGTCTTCAACGAATGCACGCCGAAATTCGCGGCGCAGGCCATCAAGAAGATCGCGGAGCTCGGCTGGAAGCCGCAGATCATCCTGCCGGCCGTCTCGAACTCCGTCGGTTCCGTGCTGACGCCAGCCGGCCTCGACAATGCCGTCGGCATCGTCACCGGAGCCTTCCAGAAGGACCCCGGCGATCCCCGCTGGGCCGACGATCCCGGCATGAAGGCCTGGCGCGAATGGATGAAGACCTACAATTCGGGCGCTGATCCCGCCGACATCTTCAACGTCACCGGCTACACCATGGCGCAGATGATGGAACTGGTGCTGCAGCGCGCCGGCAACGATCTGACGCGGGCGAACTTGATGAAGCAGACGCAGTCCTTCAAGGACGTCGAGCTGCCGATGCTGCTGCCGGGCATCCGGCTCAACACCTCGGCCGAGCAGGTCACGCCGATCCGCCAGCTGCAGATGGCGCGCTTCAACGGCAAGTCTTGGGAGCTGTTCGGCGACGTGATCGGCGAATAGGATCGATACATCGTGACAGGCGGGCAGGGTGCGAACCTTGCCCGCTTGTCCTGCCCGCTTGCAATTGCCCGCCTTGTTCGCTTGCTCCAGCCCGAGTGAAGACATGACGACACCGACCGGTCCCCTCAGTGGCATCCGCGTCCTCGATCTGACGAGCGTCCTGTTCGGTCCCTATGCCGCGCAAATGCTCGGCGATTGGGGCGCCGATGTCATCAAGGTCGAGCCGCCCGCCGGCGACACATGGCGCTATACCGGCGTGTTCCGCAACCGCGGCATGAGCGGGCAGTTCATGGCGGTCAACCGCAACAAGCGCAGCCTCGCGCTCGATCTCAAGCATCCGGACGGCAAGGCGGCGCTGGCGAGGCTGATTCCGACGGTCGATGCCCTCGTCACCAATGTCCGGCCGGCCGCGATGGCGCGCCTCGGTTTCGGTTATGAGGCCTGCGCGAAGCTCAATCCGCGTTTGATTTATGCCGCCGCCACGGGCTTCGGCCAGGACGGCCCGTGGGCCGCGCGCCCCGCCTTCGACGAGATCATCCAGGCCGCCTCGGGTCTCGCGTCGTCGATCGGATCGGACGAGGAACCGGCCTTCGTCCCGAGCCTGATCGGCGACAAGATCTGTGCGATGGCGATGGTCGGCGCGGTCTCCGCCGCCTTGTTCCGGCGCGAGCGCACCGGGCAGGGCCAGATGGTGGAAGTGCCGATGCTGGAAACCATCGCCGGCTTCAACAGCATCGAGATGCTGGGCGGGCACGCCTTCGATCCGCCGATCGGCCCGACCGGCTACAAGCGGATGAAGAACCGGCGCCCGGTCAAGACCAAGGACGGCTGGCTGACCATGCTGCCCTATTCCGGGGACAATTGGTGCGCCTTCTTCGAGGCCGTTGGCCGCCCCGAATTGAGCGACGAACTCGGCGTGCGCGATCCCGTGCTGCGCTCGCAGAACATCGACAAGATCTACGACCGCATGAGTGAGATCGGACCGACCCGCACCACCGCGGAATGGGAGGAATTGCTGCTGCGGCTGGATGTCCCGCACACGGCATTCGCCAAGCTCACCGAGATCGGTGAGCAGCCGCATCTCGCCGCCGTCGGTCTGTTTGCGAATATCGATCACCCCACCGAAGGACGGATCAGGCAGGCCCGTCCCGCGACGAAATTCTCGGAAAGCCCGGCCGGCCTCCATCGCATGGCGCCGCGCCTCGGCGAGCATTCGCGCGAGGTGCTGCGCGAGGCGGGCCTGAGCGACGCCGAAATCCAGGCGGCTGTCGACAGCAAGGCGGTCGGCGTCGCGTCGTAAGCCGTTCAGGAACCGGTCACACAATTCTCTGTGATGGCCGTCACATCGCGCTGCCCAAAGCACGGGCCTGACACGCCGTTCATTGTACCAGCGGACATTGTGCCGCAGCGATTCGTGACCAGCCTCGGGCCAGCCTCGGCCTCACGCCACCTTCCGCCTGTGCGAGCCCTCGTATATGAGAGATTTGCCGCCTGACAGGTCCGAATCTTGCTGGATACGGAACGCAAGGTGGCTGCGATTTCTTAATCCAAAGATCGCAATCTGACGAGATTGGCGCGGACTGGTATCGGACCGGGGTATGGCATGAAAGACCTGATGACGACGGCGCAATCCACCCCGGCGATGCGGCGTTGGCGGCCTTCCGGACTCGTGGCGCTCATGACGGTCGCCGCCCTGACGGCGCTGACCGGCAGCGCCGAGGCGGCCAAGCAGGCGCGCCAGCCGGCCGAGGCGGTGGCGCCGCGCGAAGCCGGCGAGCCGATCATGGCGATCGTGTCGATCAAGAGCCAGCAGGTCACCTTCTACGACGCCGATGGCTGGATCCTGCGCGCCCCGGTGTCGACCGGCACCACGGGGCGCGAGACGCCGGCCGGCGTCTTCGCCATCGTCGAGAAGGACAAGGACCACCGCTCGACCATGTATGACGATGCCTGGATGCCGAACATGCAGCGCATCACCTGGAACGGCATCGCGCTGCATGGCGGGCCGCTGCCCGGCTATGCCGCCTCGCACGGCTGCGTGCGCATGCCCTTCGGCTTCGCCGAGGGCCTGTTCGACAAGACCAACATCGGGATGCGCGTGATCATCTCGCCGAACGATGCGGCTCCGATCGATTTCACCCATCCCTCGCTGTTCGTGCCGAAGCGGGAGGCCATCGCGGCCGTGCCGGGCCGGGCCGACAAGCTCTCCGCTGAAGCCGAGGAGGCGACCCAGGCTGCCGCCGAGGCCAAGAAGGCTGCGGCAGCGGCCGTGAAGGAGGCGGCGTCGCTTCCTGCGTCGCTGCGCAAGCTGGAACAGCAGAAGGCCAAGGCCGATTCCGAGCTCGCCTTCGCCGACAAGAAGATCGCTGCCGCCAAGACCGATCAGGCGCGTGCGCAGGCCGAGGAGCTGAAGCAGAAGGTCGCCACCAAGGCTGCCGACGCGGCGTCGGCGCTCGATTCCGCCAAGGCCGCTGCGCAGCCGAAGCGCGACGCCGTGGCGGCGACGAAGGAAGCCGCCAAGGTCGCGGCGACCAGGAAGGCCGAGGCCGTGACGGCTGCGACCGACGCCAAGCTCGCGCTCGAGCCGGTCTCGGTCTATATCAGCCGCGCGACGCAGAAGCTCTACGTGCGGCGGAACACGCACAAGCCGGCGCCGGATGGCGGCGGCGAGGTGTTCGACACCAGCATCGAGGTTCCCGTCACCATCCGCAATCCCGACCAGCCGCTCGGCACGCATATCTTCACCGCGATGGCGAAGAACGATACCGGCCTGCGCTGGAGCGTGGTCACGATCGAGAGCGGCGACGACGCCAAGGACGCGCTCGACCGCATCACTATCCCGCAGGACGTGTGGGATCGCATCGGCCCGACCGCGTTGCCGCGCTCGTCGATCGTCATCTCGGACGAGCCGTTGAGCGCCGAAACCAACTACCGCACCGAGTTCGTGGCGGTGCTGAGCAATCAACCGCAGGGTGGCTTCATCACCCGCAAGCCGACCGCGCCGCCGCCGATGGAAATGGCGAGCGACGACGGCTGGGGCAATGGCGGCAACGGTTTCGGCTTCTTCTTCCAGCAGCGCGACCCGAACCCGCAGCCGGTCAATCCGCGACGCCGCGGCCAGTATCAGTATTACCAGCCGGCGCAGCCGATGCAGCGGAGCTTCTGGTAAGTTGCGCGGGAGCTGAAGCTCCCCGCGACTTCTACCGTGCCTCGATCACCACAGCCTGAATCTTGCCTTCGACCGGTCCGGACCCATGGCGTGTCCGGATCGCCTCGGCAACGATGTCGGTTGCAGCCTGCAGCTTGCTGGCATCCCTTGCCTCGATCTCGTTGCGCAACGGTGTGCCCTGGCAGAGAGCGATCGCGACATAGTCGGCCGACGGCGCGTGGCTGATGTCGGATCGCGTTTCGATCGCGATGTCACGGAAGCCGGCACGTTCGAGGTCGGATCTGATGACGTCCCTGTCGTAATAGCCATGCGGTGTCCGGATCATGAAACGCGGCGGATCGGCGGGAAACACCGCGCCGAGCGCCATGGTCGCCTCGTGCGTCAGCACATTATTCTCGATCCGGTCCCAGACGTTGAACACGAACGTGCCGCCCGGCTTCAGGACGCGCTTCACCTCGCCATAGGCCCTGACGCGGTCCGGAAAGAACATCGCGCCGAACTGGCAGCAGACCACGTCGAACTCGGCGTCGCCGAAGGGCAGGGCCATGCCATCCGCCTGGCGCCAGGTGATGCGGTCGTCGTTCGCCTGACGTTGGGCTGCAATCGCGAGCATCGGCTCGTTGAGGTCGGTCGCGACATAACGGATGCCGCGCGGCAGCGCCGCCGCCACGGCGCGCGTCAATGCACCGGTGCCCGCGGCGATCTCGAGCAGCGCGGTCGGCGAGAGCGCGGCGACGCGTCTTGCGATGTCGTCCGCGTAAACGGCGAAGATCATCGGGACCAGATAGTCGTCGTAAAGCTTTGGGATGGAACCTGCAAAAACCTTGTCAGTGCTGGACATGATGGCCTCGCTGAAGGTTCAGACACGAGGCTCACGCTAGCATGGATCGCTGTCCAGCGTGCAGAGGTGATCCGTCCTACGATTTCGCGACGACCTCGCGGATCGGCCGCGTGCCGTCCCAGCTCAAAGCCGCCTGCCTGACTTTTTCGAAGAACGGGCCCTTGGTGCCGCTGATGTCGGAGATCTCGATGACGGTTCCCGGATGCGCCTGCGTGTCGAAATAGGCAAAGCGCCCCTTGTCGCCGCCGATCTGGCCCTCATGGCCGATCCTGTAGCCGAGCCCCAGTGCCTTGTCGTAAAGCGCCTGGTAGTCGTGGCTCCAGTAGGACATGTGCTGGAGGCCTTCGTGCCCGGCGTCGAGGAATTCCCTGTACAGCGAGGGCGCGTCGTTGCGCTGCTGGATCAGCTCGATCTGGAGATCACCGGAGTTCGCCAGCGCGATGCTCATCTCGACGGCGGATTCCTGGCCGCGATGGCGGAACCAGTCGGTTTTGACGCGGTCCATGTAGTACCACGGGCCGACGCCCATGGTTTCGATCCAGTGCTTCATCGCGGCGTGGATGTCCCGCACCACATATCCGTTCTGGCGCACCGCGCCGAAGATGCGGCTCATGCCCGCGCTCCTCTTCTCGACTCGCTCACTTGACCTCGATGCCTGCGTCCTTGGCAACCTGCTTCCAGGCCGCGATGTCGCGGGCGTTGATGTCGCGCTGCTCGTCACCCGGCACGAATTGCGGCGTGATGCCGAGCGCCAGCAGCTTGTCTTTCACCACGGCATCGCCGAGCGCGTCCTTCAGCGCCGCCTGCAATTTCTGTGCGATCGGCGGAGCGAGGCCAGCCGGCGCATACATCGCCCAGGACAGGCTGCGGTCGAACGACACGCCCTGTTCCTTGTAGCTGGCGACATCCGGCAGGCTCGGTGAGCGCTCGCCGCAGGCGGCCAGCGCCTTGATCGAGCCGTCCTTCACCAGCGGCGTCGCGGTCGCCACGTCGAGCGTCGCCAGCGAGATGTGGCCGCCGAGCAGGTCGCCGGCGAGCTTGGCGATGCCGTTGAACGGCACGTGCTCCATCTTGATGCCGGTCTGCTGCATCAGGAT
>Ga0102590_1003862_pt1 | contig 13878 bp, 10 predicted proteins | sample AraplaMF_Col_mMF_FD_76859 | JGI IMG/M metagenome (GOLD analysis project Ga0102590, IMG submission 76859) | Arabidopsis root microbial communities from the University of North Carolina, USA - plate scrape MF_Col_mMF | ecosystem: Host-associated > Plants > Roots > Endosphere | place: USA...
CGCCGGCCAGCCGGCCATTTTCCGCCTTCGAACGGCTTGTGGCGTGGCGCTATCTGCGCGCCCGCCGCAAGGAGGCGTTCATTTCGGTGATCGCCGGCTTCTCTTTCATCGGCATTATGCTCGGTGTTGCCACGCTCATCATCGTCATGGCTGTGATGAATGGATTTCGCACGGAGCTGATCTCCCGCATTCTTGGCATCAACGGCCACATGATCGTTCAGCCCGTTGATACGCCGTTCAACGACTATCCGGCGCTGACCGATCGGCTTGGCGCCGTGCCGGGCGTCAAGCTGGCCCTGCCGCTCGTGGAAGGGCAGACGTTGGCTTCCGGGCAGGGCGGTGCCGGTACGGGCGCGCTGGTACGCGGTATCCGGCCTGAAGACCTGGACAAGGTGAAGACGGTCTCGGGCAACATCAAGTCCGGCGATCTTGTCGGCTTTGCCGCTGGGCAAGGTGTCCTGATCGGCTCGGGCATGGCTACACAACTCGGCCTCCAGGCCGGTGACACCATCACGTTGATATCGCCGGAGGGCGACGTCACGCCGATGGGCGTCAACCCACGGGTCAAATCCTACAAGGTTTCCGGCATTTTCGAGATCGGCATGTCGGAGTACGACGCGACGATCATCTATATGCCGCTCGAGGAAGCACAGCTTTACTTCAACGCCGAGGGGCTGGTTCAATCCATTGAGCTCTTCGTCGACAATCCCGACGACATCGACAACATGCGGCCGAAGGTCGAAGCCGCAGCAGGCCGCCAGATCGCGATCACCGACTGGCGGCAACGCAATCAGACCTTCTTCTCCGCCCTGGAAGTCGAGCGGAACGTCATGTTCATGATCCTGACGCTCATCGTTCTCGTCGCGGCGCTTAACATCATTTCCGGCCTGATCATGCTGGTGAAGGACAAGGGCAGCGATATCGCCATCCTGCGCACGATGGGCGCAAGCTCCGGCGCAATCATGCGCATCTTCTTCATGACGGGCGCGGCAATCGGCGTCGTTGGCACGCTGGCCGGCGTCCTTCTCGGCGTCATTGTCTGTATCAACATCGAGAAGATCCGCGAGTTTTTCTCCTGGGTTTCCGGGACGGTGCTGTTCGATCCTCAGCTCTATTTCCTCAGCCAACTGCCGGCAGAAATGAGCCTTAGAGAGACACTCTCGGTCGTCATCATGGCCCTGACGCTGTCCTTCCTTGCCACCATCTTCCCGGCGTGGCGGGCCTCCAAGCTCGATCCCGTGCAGGCCCTGCGCTACGAATAAGGAATGCTATTTTTATGAAGCGGACTACCGTTCTCAAGCTTTCCGGCGTCGAGCGCCACTATGGCCAGGGTGAGACGCTGCTCTCGATCCTGAAGGGCGTGGACTTCACGCTGAACAGCGGCGAAATTGTCGCCCTCGTCGCGCCGTCAGGCACGGGTAAATCGACGCTGCTGCATGTTGCCGGCCTTCTCGAGCATCCCGATGGGGGAGAGGTGACAATCAACGGCCACGCCTGTGACGGTTTGCCGGACGACAAGCGCACAGCGATCCGTCGCAATGAGATCGGTTTCGTCTATCAGTTCCATCACCTGCTGCCGGAATTCTCCGCGATCGAGAATATCATGATGCCGCAGATGATCGCCGGGCTGCCGCGCAAGGAAGCGAAGGAGCGCGCTGGCCAGTTGCTCGACTACATGCGAATCGGTCATCGCGGTGCGCATCGTCCAGGGGAACTTTCCGGTGGCGAGCAACAGCGTGTGGCGATTGCCCGCGCCGTCGCCAATGCGCCAAGCCTGCTTTTGGCGGACGAGCCTACGGGCAACCTTGATCCTGAAACCGCGAGCTACGTCTTTGACGCGCTCGAAGCGCTGGTCCGTCAATCCGGCCTGGCGGCGCTGATCGCGACCCACAATCACGAACTCGCCGGCCGCATGGACCGGCGCGTCACAATCGCCGACGGCAAGGTCGTGGATTTCTGATCACGGGTGGATGAGGCCGCCACGGTAGTCCAGTTCGTAGGCCCTGCGTTCGTTCACGACGATTACCTCGCGGCCGCTTAAATGGCTGCAGTCGCCCATGCTTTGATCGGCATAGAAACCGAAGGCATGATCGAATTCCATACCGCCGAGAAAGCGTCGATACTCGCCATACATTTTTGACAGCGCAGCCTTGATGACAGTCCCCGCCCGTTCTCCGTCGATCAGCGAATGCTCGACGATGCGGCCGAAGTAGTTCATTGCCCAGATCGGTTCGCTGTCCAGCCAGACCACTTCCTGCCCGGCGAAATCGGTGCCGCCGAAATAACTGTCGAGATAGCGCCATGGGCCGCGCTGATAACCGATGTCATGCGATCCTGTTCGGCACGCGGGCGCGGGACTTCCGCCGCCGACATAGGAATTGGCCTTTGCCTCGACGATGAAGCTATTCAGTGCGGCGATATCCATATCTTTGTTCTCCAGCTCGGCAGCCTCTCAATAACCGTGCCAATTGTAAAGAACAGAATAAGAACAAAGACTATTGCCCACAGATCGCTTGCCCTGTGTCGTCATTCCATTGGACGATTGGGATGACGCGCGGCTCGGCCTTGATGTCTTTGCCATTCTTCTGCAGCTTGCCGGTCAATGCATTGTAGTCGCAGGTACCGCCGGCGTTGGGGTCGAGCGTGTCGTAGTGATTGTAGGTGTAACCGGCGACAACGAACTGTTTGTTGCGATAAGCCACTGTCAGCGTCTGGTCCCAGCGGTCGCGCCCGATGGCGCTGTTCTGCGAATGTATTGCGATCGAGGACTTGCCGACGGCTTTCAACGAGGGTTCCTGACCGAAGACGCCGTCAGCGCTGGTGCTGCCCCAAATCTTGTTTGGCGCGCTCATGGAAAGTCGCAGCAGCTCGTGGTCGCTATCACGAAGATAGATGTAGATTCCGATTTGATCGTCGCTGGCGCTATCTTCAGGTGCAACCAGCAGTGCGAGATCCGCACTCCCGTCGCCATCCCAATCTCCTGTCGCCGCGTCGATGATACGCGCGGGGTCGATCTGCTCGGCTCGAGCGGTAAACGCTGTCGATAGAACCAATCCCGCAATTAATACAAACTTAAACATGCTTTTCTCCCATCGCCATACGGCCAGCAGAGCGGAAAAGAATCCTGTTGACAATAGAACAATAGCGGAACAAATTGAAAACATAAGAGAACAGGAGAGCCAAATGACTGACTTGATCCGTGATATCGCAGCATTCACCTCCATCGCAATGTTCGTTGCCAGCTTCTCGCTGATCTGCATGGCAATGTAAGAATTTCGGGGACCGCATGGCTGTCATGCGGTCCGAACGCAACCCTTGTCTGGACATCGACCCCCCGATGCTGAGAATAGACCTGATTTGATTCAGATGATCGGAAGGCATGTCATGGGGGGTGCGGAGAAAGACGCGGCAAGCGGTTTCATCGGCGGTACGCCGGGCTTCGTTCACCTTCGTGTCCACTCGGCTTATTCGCTCCTCGAAGGGGCACTGCCGCTCAAGAAGATCCTCTATAAGGCGTCGGGCGATAGCCAGCCGGCCATTGCGATCACTGACACCAACAATCTGTTTGTCGCCCTCGAGTTTTCACAGAAGGCCATGGACGAGGGCCTGCAGCCGATCATTGGCTGTCAGGTCTCGATCGACATGGAAGATGGTCTTGAGACGGAACGGCGCGGCGGCCAGCAGGTGCTCGTCAAGCTGCCGTCGCTGGTCCTCTTGGCGGCGACTGATGCTGGTTACGAGCGGCTGGTGGATCTGGTCAGCCGCGCCTATCTCGGCGGCGAGGGCAATGGTCAATCGATCCACATTCGCGCCTCTTGGCTCGACGAGATCGGAACGGAAGGCCTGATCGCTCTGACCGGTGCCTTGACGGGACCGATCGACGTGGCGCTCAAGGACGGACATGCAGCTCAAGCGGAGGCACGCCTTCTGCTGCTGAAGCGTCATTTCGGCGACCGGCTTTACGTCGAGTTGCAGCGGCACGGCACCTATGACAAGCGCCATGAGCAGAAGGTGATCGGCCTTGCTTATGAGCACGATTTGCCGCTGGTGGCCACCAATGAAGCCTTTTTCCCGACCCGTGACGATTATGATGCGCATGACGCCCTGATGGCCGTTGCCCACAACGCGATCGTTTCCGACGATACGCGGTTCCGTCTAACGCCTGATCACTACCTGAAAAGCCGTGCCGAAATGGCGAGGCTTTTTGCCGATCTACCGGAAGCGCTGGAAAATACTATCGAGATCGCGCGGCGCTGCTCCTTCATCCTCAAGACGCGCAAGCCGATCCTGCCCCGCTTCACCGGCGCCACGGCCGACCCTGAGGAAGCGGAGCGCGAAGAGGCGCTCGAACTGCGCCGGCAGGCGGAGGAGGGACTGGATAGTCGCCTTGCCACGCTCGGCATGTCGCACGGCTACGAGGAGAAAGACTACCGCGAGCGGCTGGAGTTTGAACTCAGCGTTATCGAACGCATGAAGTTCCCGGGCTACTTCCTGATCGTTTCGGACTTCATCAAATGGGCAAAGCAGCATGATATTCCCGTTGGCCCGGGTCGCGGTTCGGGTGCGGGCTCGCTGGTCGCTTATGCGCTGACGATCACCGACGTCGATCCGCTGCGTTTCTCGCTGCTCTTCGAACGCTTCCTCAACCCGGAACGCGTCTCGATGCCGGACTTCGACATCGACTTCTGCCAGGATCGCCGAGAAGAGGTGATCCGCTACGTGCAGCGCAAATACGGCCGCGAGCAGGTGGCGCAGATCATCACCTTTGGGTCGCTACAGGCGCGCGCGGCACTGCGCGACGTCGGCCGTGTGCTGGAAATGCCCTACGGCCAGGTCGACAAGATATGCAAGCTGGTTCCCAACAACCCTGCCAACCCGACGCCGCTGTCGAAGGCGATCGAGGAGGAGCCGAAGCTGCAGGAGGAGGCCGACAAGGAGCCTGTCGTCGCGCGCCTGCTCGATATTGCCCAGAAGATCGAGGGCTTGTACCGCCACGCCTCCACCCATGCTGCCGGTATCGTCATCGGCGACCGACCACTGTCGAAGCTGGTGCCGATGTATCGCGATCCGCGCTCCGACATGCCGGTCACCCAGTTCAATATGAAATGGGTCGAGCAGGCTGGCCTCGTCAAGTTCGACTTCCTCGGTCTGAAGACGCTGACGGTGTTGAAGGTCGCCGTCGATTTCGTCGCCAAGCGCGGCATCAAGGTGGACCTCGCTTCGATCCCGCTCGACGACAAGAAGACCTACGAGATGCTTTCGCGTGGCGAAACCGTCGGCGTGTTCCAGGTCGAAAGTGCGGGTATGCGCAAGGCGCTGATCGGCATGAAGCCGGACTGCATTGAGGACATCATCGCGCTCGTGGCCCTTTATCGTCCGGGTCCGATGGAGAATATTCCGACCTACAATGCCCGCAAGCACGGCGAGGAAGAAATCGAGTCGATCCATCCGACGATCGACCATCTGCTGAAGGAAACGCAGGGGGTTATCGTCTACCAGGAGCAGGTGATGCAGATCGCCCAGGTCCTGTCGGGCTATTCGCTCGGCGAAGCCGACCTTCTGCGTCGCGCCATGGGTAAAAAGATCAAGGCGGAGATGGACCAGCAGCGCGAGCGCTTCGTCGACGGCGCCATCAAGAACGGTGTGTCGAAGCCGCAGGCCGACAACATCTTCGAACTGCTCGCCAAGTTCGCGAACTACGGCTTCAACAAGTCGCACGCCGCCGCGTACGCGATTGTCTCCTATCAGACCGCCTACATGAAGGCGCATTATCCGGTCGAGTTCCTTGCCGCGTCGATGACACTCGATATGTCGAACACCGAGAAGGTGAACGACTTCCGCCAGGACGCCAAGCGCCTCGACATTGAGGTGATCCCACCCTCGGTGCAGACCTCGTTCCGCCACTTCGAAACCGGCGACAACAGGATCTACTATGCGCTGGCGGCGCTGAAGGGAGTCGGCGAATCAGCCGTCGACCACATCGTGGAGGTCCGGGGCGGCACCCCATTTGCAAGCCTTGAGGATTTCTGCCTGCGCATCGATCCGCGCCAGGTGAACCGGCGTGTGCTGGAAAGCCTGATCTTTGCCGGTGCTTTCGATTGCTTCGGGCTCGATCGGGCGCAACTCGCAGGCGGTCTCGATCGGATCATGGGCTATGCGCAGCGTGCGCAGGAAAACAAGCTGAGCGGCCAGTCGGACATCTTCGGCAGCGCGCTGTCGTCTGGCCCGGAGAAAATCTCGCTACCGCAGTTTTCGCCATGGCTGGCCTCCGAGAAGCTGCTCAAGGAGTTTCAGGTCCTTGGCTTCTACCTGACGGCACATCCGCTCGACAGCTACCAGAACATTCTGCAGAAGATGCGGGTCCAGACCTTCGCCGAGTTTTCGGCCGCGGTGAAGCAGGGCGCGAGTAACGGCCGCCTTGCAGGGACGGTCATCTCCAAGCAGGAGCGCAAGACCAGGACCGGCAACAAGATGGGCATCATCGTGTTTTCGGATTCCTCGGGTCAGTTCGAAGCCGTGCTGTTTTCCGAAATGCTGAACCAGTATCGTGATGTGCTGGAATCCGGAAAGTCCTTCGTTATCACCGCGACGGGGGAGGAGCGGCCTGAAGGCGTTGGCCTTCGCCTGCAGACCATCCAGTCGCTTGAAGAGAAATCACTACAAATGCAGAAGGCCCTACGCGTCTACGTGCGGGATTCAGGGCCGCTTCGGGCGGTTGCGGCGCACCTGAATGCGAAGGGCGATGGCTTGGTCTCCTTCATCGTGATCAAGGAGGAAGGCAAGCGCGAGGTGGAGGTCGAGCTTCCGCAGAAATATCGCATCACGCCTGAGATTGCCGCAGCCCTTCGTGCAGCCCCGGGCGTCATCGACGTCGAGCTGGTCTGATCTCAGCCTTTCGTAAGGGTAATGAAGTCCGTTCCTTCGCCGGTCTCGATTCCGAGGCCGGTGTCGGAGATTGTCAGTGTCGAGCCCGTGGTCAACATGGTGTCGATCTTGCGCCGTGTCTCCTCGGGAATATCGATACGGCTCAAGGCGTTGGCGATCGGTGTGCCTGATATGATCGAGCTTTCGAGGCTGCTGATGCCGAGCCGGGTCATGGTTGCGCGCGAGAGTGTGCTGGGGAGCGTTGCCCCCATCCAGTCCGCCGAGCCGGTTTCGAAATCGACGTTGTGGACAAAGAAGAAGTGCGTGCCGAGGGCAAGTCCAGGGTTCTCAATCGAGATCGGCGCCTCAAGAATCGGCTCAAAACCCTGGCGGATCAGGATAACGCCATTCGGTGGCGTTCCCTTGCCGGCCGCGGCATAGACTGCCCTGATGAGTGCGTCACTCGTTGGTGACTTTTCTGCCGCGGGCTCCACCGGATACCTCAGTTTGAAGTCGCTGATTGCCTGCAGCGTTGCCGACCCGAGGAAACCATCGGGTTCACCTGCGGCAAAGCCAAGCTCATTCAGGTAGGTCTGAAGGTCGATGACCTCCTCTCGGAGACTGCGGCGCGTTATGAGAATGCGGATCGGCGTGTCGTTTGTCGGCCCCGTTGCCGCCGGCGTATCAGGAGATGGTAGTGCGACTTCGTTCATGGCGACCTGAACGGGCGCTTGCCCGATTGCCGGCCTCAGCGAAGCGTCGGAAAGCAGTGCTGGAGGTTCCGGCACGTCCGGCCGGAAGAGCATCGGGTGATCGATCGGTTCGGGCGTGAGTTCGGCGTCGGTTATGACAACGGGAACGCCCATCGTCGTCATCTTGTAGAGCTGCTTGGCGAAGGCTGCCGGCATGCGGACGCAGCCGTGTGATGCAGGGTAGCGCGGTACGGAATTGGACTCGTGAAGCGCGATGCCGGACCAGGTCAGCCTCTGCATGAAGGGCATCGGCGCAGCCGAATAGATATTGGACTCGTGATATTTCTGCTTCTCGATGACCGAGAAGATGCCACTCGGCGTGCTATGGCCAGGTTTCCCCGTCGACACCTTCGAGGTCGCCACGACCTCGGTGCCATTATAGAGCGTAAGCGACTGCGCATCCTTCGATACGAAGATCTGCAGCGTGCGTGAATCCGCGGCAACCGCCGGGTACACGAGCGCGGTGGCCGACAGCAAGCCGAGGCCTAAAACGAGACGCGACAACATATGACTCAACCGATACGCAATACTTGAAGCACCAGCCTAGCCGCCGAAGCTTAAGGAAAACTTGAAATAACGGAGGTTGAAGCAGGCTCACATACTAGTGATCGCGCTTGCCGCCAAAGGTGTATCCGGTCTGGGCGGTGCCTTTTCCGAACTTGTCGCGAAGCTTGTCCATTGCAGCTTCGGCGGCTGCCCTGCGGCCCGATTGTACGTCGATAAGGTCGGGCGGATCAGCGCGCGCGGGATCGCAAAGATCAGTCACGCCGATCCCGATCAGCCGAAACTTCGTACCGTCCGTCTCCTTCTCCAGGAGTTCCAGCCCCGTACGGAATATCCGGTCGGCAAGCTGGGTCGGGTCTTCGAGCTTGCGATTGCGGGTGCGCAACTTGAAGTCCGCCGTCTTCATTTTCAGAACTACCGTCCGACCAGCGATATCGTGCTTCTTCAGCCGCCAGGAAACTTTTTCCGAAAGGGTGCGGAGAATCGGAACGAGTTCGTCATAGCGGGAAATATCATCGAAGAAGGTCGTTTCGGACGAAACGCTTTTTGCTGCGTCGTTCAAATGGACCTCGCGGTCGTCGATGCCGCGCGCGAGGCGTGCAAGCCGCTGCCCCATGCTGCCGTATCGGCGCATGAGGTCGCTTTCCTCCATTGTCTGCAATTGGCCGATCGTTCGGATGCCGTCTGCCTCGAGCGTTGCAGCAAACGCCTTGCCGACACCCCAGATCGTCGTCACCGGTCGCGGCGCAAGGAAGGAAACGGCCTCCTCCCGACCGATGACAGAGAAGCCTCTCGGCTTCTGCAGGTCGGACGCGACCTTGGCGAGAAATTTGCAGTAGGAAAGGCCGACGGAGATGGTGATGCCGATCTCCTTCTCGATCCGCTGAACGAACTTGGCGAGCGTGCGCGCCGGCGGATCGTGATGCAGCCGCTCGGTTCCACCAAGCTCCAGGAACGCCTCGTCGATGGAAAGCGGCTGAACCAACGGCGTCAGCTCCTCCATCAACGTGCGGACCTCCCGTCCGACCTTGATGTATTTTTCCATGTCGGGCCTGATGACGACCGCCTGCGGGCAGGCCTCCAGAGCCTTGAACATCGGCATTGCCGAGCGAACGCCATGGATGCGCGCGATATAGCAAGCGGTCGAGACCACCCCACGCTTTCCGCCACCGATGATGACGGGCTTGTCGGCGAGTTCCGGATTGTCACGCTTCTCGATCGCTGCATAGAAGGCGTCACAATCGATGTGCGCCAGGGTCAGCTCGTAGAGCTCCTTATGCCGCACAACACGAGGACTTCCGCACGCAGCGCAACGGCGCGTTTCAGCTTTCTGCTCGGCAAGGCAGTCGCGACAGAAGCCGGGTGTCTTGGCGTAGGCAGGTGTCATGGCAAGAACAAAGATTGAACATTGCAACATTAGCCTCTAAGCTTTTGAGACTCAAGACAGGCTGGGAGGTTTGCATTGGATATCGATCTCCGTTTCGAGCCGGTGACCGCAGACCGCTGGAGTGACTTCGAGCGGCTTTTCGGTCCCCGAGGAGCCTTTTATGATTGCTGGTGTGTTGCGCTTCGCTTGCCTCATGCCGTCCGCACGAAGATGGAGCCGGATGAGCGAAAATCGCACATGCTCGGTCGGATCGCCGTTGGGCCGCCGCCTGGCATCCTGGCCTATGCCGCCGATGACGAGCCGGTCGCCTGGGTTCAGGTCGGGCCACGGTACGACGTGCCGCAATTCAATTCGCCGCGAACCGTGTCCCGGCCAGTGAAAGACGAGGATGCGCACGATCCGTCATTCTGGGCCGTGAGTTGTTTCTTCCTGACGTCTCGTTTGCGGGGGCAGGGGCTCAGCCATCGTCTGCTCGCGGGTGCGGTCGACCATGCGCGGCGCCACGGTGCCCGCTACATCGAGGGCTGTCCGATTGACCACGTCAAGCAATCGAAGTCGGTGACGCTCTGTACCGGATCGACCGCGATTTTCGATGCGGCTGGATTTGAAACCGTGGCAAAGAGAAAGGATGGTCGGCCGCTCATGCGGCTGGATTTGCGCTCGTAAGAACATCCGCCGCGAAATGTGCCCTTAGCAGCTCAGCGGCATGGTCCCAACCAGTAGCCGCGACGATGTTTCCAATCGGTGGTGGTGCGAACGGTTTGAAATCGGCGTTGGCCATCATGCTCAGGAGCAGGCAGTCGGGCACATGATCGGCAACGGAAAGGAGATTGCGTTGCATATCATCGATGAAGGCGACCGGGAGGCTTCGGCGATCATGGAGCCTCGCAACGACCGGTCCTTTGGCCTCTTCCGTGGCGATCAGGTCGAAGGAGAGGTGAAGCTGGTTGAGAAATTCGCGCCGGATGCCATGGTGCCGAGGTGGCATCGCGGTCAGGAAGACGATGTCGGCGTCGGCCGAAAGCGACTGCAGTGTTTCGACGGCCTTTTCCGCTGGCTTCTGCCAGATGTGCTGGTTCGCGAAGAATATTTCCTCAAACGAATCGACCGCCGCTTTATCCAACTCGCTGCCATCGAGCAGAGAGACGATGTTGCCATAGAGGCGGAACGACCGTGGCAGGAGGTCATAGCTGTGCGAGCGCAGGAAAGCCGTAAACGGAGTGAGAAACTCGAGAACCACTTCATCGATGTCGCAGACGACCAAGGGCCGGTCGCGGAGGCGCACCTGGCTAACGTTGGTAGCAATATTCATGCTCAATATTCTCCCGACCCAAGTCCCGGTGGCGAAAAGTGCAGCCATGCCGCATTCAAAGCGTCGGGCGCGGTGCCGGTCGCCTGGCAAAAGGCCATCGCCGTCGGCTCATGCTGCATGATGAAATCCATCATGCCCGAAAGAAACCCGGGATCGTTGATCGCGTGGCGGACCTGTGTGGGCTCGACGCCGGTCAATGCAAGGAAGCGGCTGAACAAATCCGGTTCGTTGGCAAGCCAGGCAAGAACGGCGATCGCGGTCTGCTGCGGATCGGCTGCGAGTTGTTTCGAAGTCTTGAAGTTGCTTTGCATTTCTCTGGGTAAGTTACCTATTTTTCAACCAAATACCGATAGTGTGCAGCCATCGGTTCTATGGAACCATGCCATCGCAGAAGTCTTCTTCATGCGGGGAAGCGGTACCAGAACGGACGTAGGACGCGTGTCATGCCCAAGCAGGTGATGATTGTAGAAGATAACGAGCTCAACATGAAGCTCTTTCGCGACCTCATCGAGGCGTCTGGCTACACGACAATCCAGACCCGAAACGGCATGGAAGCGCTCGATCTCGCGCGTAAATACCGGCCCGATCTGATTCTGATGGACATTCAGCTCCCCGAAGTTTCTGGTCTCGAGGTCACCAAATGGCTGAAGGAAGACGATGATCTGCACGTCATTCCTGTTATCGCCGTTACAGCATTTGCCATGAAGGGGGACGAGGAACGCATCCGCCAGGGCGGCTGCGAGGCCTATGTCTCCAAACCCATCTCAGTTCCCAAATTCATTGAGACGATCAAGACCTATCTGGGCGATGCCTGACGCATCGGAAAGAAGCCTATGACTGCGCGCATTCTGGTGGTTGATGACATCCCGGCCAACGTCAAGTTGCTTGAGGCGCGGCTGGTGGCCGAGTATTTCGACGTATTGACCGCAAGCGACGGCTATCAAGCGCTGGCAACATGCGAGCGCAACCAGGTCGATCTTGTCCTTCTCGATATCATGATGCCGGGGATGGACGGTTTCGAGGTGTGCGAGCGCCTGAAGGCCAATCCCAAGACCTCGCACATACCCGTCGTCATGGTGACGGCGTTGGATCAGTCGGCCGACCGAGTCCGTGGCCTGAAGGCTGGCGCCGATGACTTTCTCACCAAGCCGGTCAATGACCTTCAGCTGATTTCGCGGGTTAAGAGCCTCTTGCGGCTGAAGACGCTCAGCGACGAATTGCGCATTCGCGCGGAAACCGCCCATACAATGGGGATCGATGAGCTTCTGCGCTCGAGCGAGGGCCGGGGCGACGAATCAGGCCAGGTGCTGCTGGTCGATGGGCGTGCCAGTTCCCAGGAACGCATCATCAAGGCGCTGAAACCCGTCGCCGACGTCTCTGCGATCTCGGATCCGCAGGCGGCCATCTTCGAGGCTTCGGAAAGTCCGTTTGAACTGGTCATCGTCAACGCCAATTTCGACGGCTACGATCCGCTGCGCCTGTGCTCACAGCTTCGTTCGCTGGAGCGCACGCGTTTTCTGCCGATCCTGATTATCACCGAGCAGGGCGACGATGACATGGTGATCCGGGCGCTTGAACTCGGTGTCAACGACTATATCGTTCGACCGGTTGATCCCAACGAGCTTGTGGCACGTAGCCTCACCCAGATGCGCCGCAAGCGCTACAACGATCGCCTGCGCGCGAGTGTCAAGCAGACAATCGAGCTTGCCGTCACGGATCCGCTGACCGGGCTCAGCAACCGCCGCTACCTGGATAACCACCTGAGCACTCTGTTCAATCGCTCGATGGCGCGCGGGCGTCCGCTATCTGTGCTAATTACAGATATCGATCGATTTAAGCAGGTCAACGACACCTATGGGCATGATGCCGGGGATGACGTACTGCGGGAGTTCGCGAACCGCATTCGCTCCACCGTCCGCGGCGCCGATCTTGCGTGCCGCTACGGCGGTGAGGAATTCGTGGTGGTGATGCCCGACACCTCGCCCGAGGTGGCCGCGACCGTCGCGGAGCGATTGCGTTCTGTGGTCGAAACGACACCGTTCCAGCTGAAGTCATCGGGGCAGGAGTTGAGCGTGACTGCCTCCTTCGGCATATCGTCGCGGATCTCATCGGTCATCACGCCGGGGCAGCTGATGAAGCAGGCGGATCTGGCACTCTACGAGGCAAAAACGGGCGGTCGAAATCGGGTTGTTGCCGCCGCCTGAGCGGGCCTTTTAGTCCGGTTTTCGCGTCATCCACAGCTATGCGGCGAGGTGCTGGAATCAAGTAGTTCGAGTAGAAAGCCGGCCAGTCGATTGCATTCCAGCTTGCTCGAAATCTATCGCTCTAAGCAATTGTCGGCGCAGGTGCGCGATAAATGTGATCATGCGTCAGGTTTAGCCGGCATTCGGCTATGTGCAGGTAATGTTCAAGTCCTGGTCTGTAGCGTCAGCAACTAACACTATTGGTCTATATTGTGGCGTTCCTTGCCAACTTTGGCGCTATTCTTGCTGTCAGGACCGAATCGAAGGTCTAGAAATTGTCCTAAAGCGGTACTTTTAACCATAGAATCAACCTCGGAAATCTAACCATTAAGAATTTGTTGATTTTCTTTCATTTTCGAGCAAATTATCGGACCATAAGAGATAAGCACTCCCTGTGAGGAGTCCGAGATACCCCATGATGCTCAGGTCCGCCGCATCTCCTGGGTCGTGGGGTCGGTCGGCTGGTTTGCAACATTAAGCGGTTCCTCGTGCCGCGTTGCTTGCCGGTCGACCCCCTTTCAAGAAAACGCCGTCCTTTCCGCATTTCCGGGAGGACGGCGATTCTGTTTTTGGGCATTGAAACCAGCGGTAAAGCCGGCAAACAAAAAGGCGCGCAGCCGGTGGGCGCGCGCCTTTTTGAAAAACATCAGATCAAGCGATTACTTGATCTTGGTTTCCTTAAACTCGACGTGCTTCTTAGCAATCGGGTCGTACTTGGTCTTCGTCATCTTGTCGGTCATCGTACGGCTGTTCTTCGTCGTGACGTAGAAGAAACCGGTGTCGGCCGTCGACAGCAGCTTGATCTTGATTGTGGTA
>Ga0102590_1003869_pt1 | contig 13858 bp, 14 predicted proteins | sample AraplaMF_Col_mMF_FD_76859 | JGI IMG/M metagenome (GOLD analysis project Ga0102590, IMG submission 76859) | Arabidopsis root microbial communities from the University of North Carolina, USA - plate scrape MF_Col_mMF | ecosystem: Host-associated > Plants > Roots > Endosphere | place: USA...
AGGAGATCGGCCCGGATGACGCCGGGGCCGCGCTTGCGCGGAATGTCGTCGCCGCCGGCGACGTCGATGACGAACATCCAGAAATCCGTGAGGTCGCGCGAAAAGGTCGAGGCGAGATTGTCGCCGCCGCTCTCGAGCAGAATGAGCTCGACGCCCGGGAATCGCCGCTCGAGTTCGTCAGCCGCCTCGATGTTGAGCGTCGGATCCTCGCGAATGACGGTGTGAGGACAGGCACCCGCCTCCACTGCCGACACGCGCGCCGGATCGATCAACCCCGAGCGCCTGATTCGCTCGGCGTCCTCGGCCGTGACGAGGTCGTTGGTGATGACGGCGATATCGATGCCGCGCGCCAGCAGCGCCGGAATCAGGCGCTCGACCAAGGCCGTCTTGCCTGACCCGACCGGCCCTCCGATCCCGACCCGCGCGGCCGCAATACGCGGCTCGGCAAATCCGCCGCTGAGTGAGAGCCGGCTCATCGCAACATGTACCGTCTGGCCAGCGGCACCTTCGTCGCAGGCGGACACATCAGCAGCTTGCCATCCGCACGGACCTCAAACGTCTGCGGATCGACATCGACATGGGGCATGGCAACATTGCGTACCATGTCGGTCTTGCGCAGCTTTCGCACATTCTTGATCTGGACGGGGTCACGGGACAGGCCGAGCTTGCGGCTCACGTCGGCTTCCATGGCGAGCTTCGACATGAAGTTGACACCCAGCCTTTGCGGGGCGGCTCCGAGCGCGCCCCACATCCGCTTCTGGATCATCGGCTCCGACAGACCGAGGCTGCCGTTGCCGTCACCCATGGCGGCCCAAACGACGAAGCCGTTCTTGATCACCATGTAGGGCTTGATCCCGAAGGATGCCCGTGGCCAGAGCACGAGATCAGCCATCTTGCCGGGCTCGATCGAGCCGACCGTGTGATCGATGCCGACCGCGATCGCGGGATTGATGGTGAGCTTGGCGATGTAACGCTTGATGCGCTCATTGTCCGCGCGCGCCGTCTTCTCCTCCGGTAGACGGCCGATCCGATCCTTCATCACGCTGGCAAGCTGCCAGCACTTGGCAACGTTCTCGGCGAGACGTCCCATGCCTTGCGTATCGGTGCCGAATATCGATATCGCGCCCATATCGTGGAGGAAATCCTCCGCCGCCATGGACTGGGCGCGCACCCGCGCTTCTCCGAACATCACGTCCTCGGGCGCGTTGTAATTGAGTTGATGACAGATCATGGTCATCGGCACGCCTTCTTCCATGCCGTAGGACGTGTAGGGGTTGGTCGGATTGGTGGACGACGGAATGACGTTGTCCCACGATACCACCTTGAGCAGATCCGGCGCGTGGCCGCCGCCGGCGCCCTCCACGTGATACATGTGGATCGTGCGGCCTTCGACGGCCGCCATCGTATCCTCGCAGAAGCCGTATTCGTTGATCGAGTCGGTGTGAAGGTGGACTGCGAAGTCGTTGCGGTCCGCGGCAATCAGGCTCTGGTCGATCACGGCCGGAGCGGCGCCGAAATCTTCGTGAATCTTCACCGACATGCCGCCCGAGGCAACTGCTTCCTCGACGGCCTCGGGATTGGACCCGGCCCGTCCAAACAGCGCAAAATTGAGAGGCGAGAACTCGATTGCCTGGAGGAAGCGTGCGAATGTCGAAGCGGCACCGCTGCCGACGTCGAATACCGGACCCGACCCGTTGCCGACCAGCGTCGTGGTGCCGCCGGAGAGCGCGTGGTCGGATTGCTCGGGCGAGATCAAATGGGCGTGCGACTCGATGGCACCGGCGGTGACGATGAAGGGACCGCCGGCAATCGGTGCCGTTGTGTGACCGACGACCATATCTGGATGCACATCCGGCATCACGTCGGGATTGCCGGCCTTGCCGATGCCGACGATGCGGCCATCGCGGATGCCGATATCGGCCTTCACGATACCTGCGACCGCGTCGACGATCGTGGCGTTCTTGATGACGACATCCAGGATCTTATGCGATGCCGTCCGGTAGGCGTTGACGCCCTCGCCGTCGCGCAGGTTTTTGCCCGCGCCGACCAGCAGCTCATGTCCATAGGTGGTGTAATCGTGTTCGATCTCGGCCAGAAGACTGGTATCGGCCAGCCGCACGAGATCGCCCTTGGTCGGCCCGTAGAGTTCGCCATAGGCGCGGCGGGACTGAATGGCCATGCTCAAGCTCCCTGGTAGCCGCGTGCGCGGGCTTGCTTGAGCGCTTCGTCGCGCGCAGTCGGCGCGTCCAGGCTGCCGTTGACGAGTCCGGCCTGGCCGTGGACGACGCGATCACCCGAGATTGAAACCAGTCGAACCGACTTGGTGACGCCGGGCTCGAATCGGACGCCGGCCCCCGCGGGCCGATCGACCTTCATGCCCCACGCCGCCGCACGATCGAAGCGCAAGGCGCGATTGACCTCGAAGAAGTGGGTGTGGCTGCGAACCTGAATATCGCGGTCGCCGGTATTGATGACGTCGATCGTGATGCTGGACATGCCTGCGAAGCTTTCAATATCTCCGCCGCCCGCGATGATCTCCCCCGGTATAAGCTCGTCGGCGACGGACGTATCACCGGGGCCGATCGGCTCGAACACCGCCATCACCTTGGTGCCTTCGGCGAACATGCATTCGATGTAGAGCATCGGAATCATCTGTCCGACACCGGGCTCGACATCGTTTGCCGTCAACAACCGGCCGGCCATATCTCGGATTTCGGCATACGGCATGTCTCGGCGAGCCGCAGTCATCACCTCATCAGTGATGTAGGCGACCGCCTCGGGATGGCTCAACCTGATTCCGAGCGACCGGTTCCGCCGCGCCATCTGCGCCGCATTGAAGATCACCAGGCGATCCATCTCGGTCGGCGACAGATTCATCATGGGACAATACCTCTCTCACGTCGTGAACATGCGGACATGCCGAAGCGGCCCGCGCGAGACCGCGATATCGATGAAGGGTGTGAAACTCGCCGGCAGCGCATCCGGCGGCGGCGCCTCCGCCAGCAATTCCGCCAGCAGACCGCGCGCCGCGGCCTGGCTTCGCTGCGCCTCGATATGGCCGACGATGCCGAGCCGTACGGCGGCGCTCACAAGGCCGGTCACGAGCGTCCAGCCTGAGACCAGTTCGGTTGCATCCAGGCCGAGTCCCGCGTCCCGGCCGACGACCGCCTGCATGACCGCCAGATGGCCGAGCCTGCCATCCGACGACACAAGGCCACGGTAAACAACCGATAGCGCGCCATCGAGCTTGACCCAGACCCCAAGCAGCGCCCTGCCCGCCCGTCGTGATCCTTCCCGCATTTCGGCCGAAGCTGTGGCCGCCTCGGCCAGGCGGTCGACGCCGGCGATGGCGCCGCAGTCCTCTGCCCGGAAGGCCTGCCGCAACAGAATGCGGTCCATGCTTGCCCAGCGGCGCGCAAGCTGATCCGCAATGATCCGATCAAGTTCGCTACGATTGGCAACCATACCATCCGCAGCAAGTCCTTCGAGCCCCCAGGAGAACGCGAAGCCGCCGGCTGGGTAGGCACTATCCCCGAGCTGCAGCAACGCCAATGTCTGAGATCTGTCAAACAGCATCGCTCTCCACGATCTCGCCCGCCTCGAGCAGCGGCCTGATGCGTGCCCGGTAAGTGTCGAGCGGCCCGTCGAGCAGGACGACAAGAAGATCGCCCTCGAAGCGAACCCGCCAATGCAGATTGCCGGCATTCCAGCCGAGCTTGAGTGCCGCCGCCTGGTCGACAGGTTTCAATCGCCAGCACGCCTGCTCGCCGAAGCGGGCAATGACGGCGCGATCGTGTTCGAGAAAAAGCAGCGCCCCATCCTCCAGCTGTTCGTCGCGGTCCAGGCTGACGGCGCAGTCGGTTCCGCGATCGGTGGTCAGGCGAAACCGCTTGCGGCCAACGTCGGACGGCGGCACGAACAGCAGTTCGATCCCGCCGTGATGCTCGATGTGGTGGAGACGACGCGCATAGGCTGCGTCGTCGGACCTTCCGATGATGCCGTGAAGCCGTAACGTCACGATGCTCTCCCGCAATTGATCCAGCGCCCGCTTACCGGACCGTCGCCGACACCTCCTTCGAGGTCACAAGTATGACTTCGCCATCCAGGATGGGCTTGGCGATCCCGAAGAAGGTCGCGACGACAGCCGAGCCATTGTGGCGATCCATCGCGGCCTTGTCGGCGAAGCGCTCGTAGGTCGTGAACACGCACGGGTCTTCCTCGCTCTGCGAAATGAAGAAGCCGATCGTCTCCGGCTCGTTGGCGGCGACATGGGCCGCGACGGCGACGAGTGCGTCGCGCATCACGACCTCATGGCCGGCCTTCGCCCTGATGACGGCGGTGATCGTGATCATCAGAACTTCTTCCAGTCGCCGTCGGCTTCGAAGGCGCTGGCGGCCTGGTAGATCGTCGCTTCGTTGTAATCCTTCGCAATCAGCATCAAACCGACCGGCAGGCCATCCGAAAGGCCGCAGGGGATGCTCATCGCCGGATGACCGGTGACATCGAACGGACTGGTCGTCGCCGTCATCTCGAAGGCACGCTGGACGATCTCGGAGAGCGGCGCGTCCTTGGCCGGTATCGGCGTGGCGACACACGGCAGGGTCGGCATCAGCAACAGGTCGTAAGAGCCGAACACCGCGTCATAGGCAGCCTTGGCGGCAATTGCGATGTTGCGCGACTTGGCATAGTAGCGGCCGCGGTAGTGGCTGACGCCCCACTGCCCGACCAGCATGGTGAGCTTGAGCGTCTCCGACAGGTCGTCGGCGCGGTTGCGCCAGCTGGAATGGGCGTCGAGCAGGCCGACGTCATAGAGTCCTTTCCAGTTGAAACCCATGCCGTTGCCGATCATCATCTGGACCAGGAAACCTTCCAGCGTGATTGGATTCCAGGCGGCGAGCGCGTGCAAATGCTCCGGTATCGAGACCTCCGACACGCTGGCGCCGAGCTTGGCGAAGCGCTCTGCGCCCGCCCTCACCTTCTCGACGACGCCCTCCTGCATGTTCGAAACGGCGAATCCTTCCTTGAGGACGCCAATCTTCATGCCCTTCACGCCCTTGCGAAGCATTTCCGTGTAGCTCGTGACCTTCGGTGCGTATTGGCGGGGATCGAGTCCGTCGGGCCCGGCGAGCACCTCCAGCAGCAACGCATTGTCGGCAACGTTCGCCGTCATCGGGCCAGTGTGGTCGATGGTGGATTCGATCGGCATCACGCCCGTGTAGGGTACGAGCCCATGCGTTGCCTTCATGCCGTAGATGCCGCAATAGGACGCGGGGATACGGATTGAGCCACCCTGGTCGCCGCCGATCGACATGTCGACCTCACCGGCGGCAACCAGCGCAGCGCTGCCCGAGGACGAGCCGCCGGCCGAATAGCCCATCTTGAGCGGGTTATGGACCGGTGCGGGATGGGAGGTATGGCTGCCGCCCGAGAGGCAGAAATGCTCGCATACGGCCTTGCCGACGATTGTGCCGCCGGCATCGAGAATGCGGGTGACGATGGTCGCATCGGCGGCGGGAATGAAGCCTTCGAGCGTCGTCGAGCCGTTCATCATCGGGACGCCGGCCAGGGCGACGTTGTCCTTCAGCACAATGGTGCGGCCGGCGAGCTTGCCGCTAGACGCGCCCTTGACCTCGGTCTTGATTGCCCAGGCGTTGTACTTGTTGTCCTTCGGCATGGGCTTGGCGCCAGGCATGCGCGGATACTTGACCGGCGGCAGGGGGTTCGGCAACTCGTCGATGACATCATACGCGTCGAACATCCCGCCCATCAGCGCCAGATATTCTCCGGCCTCCTCGACCGTCATGTTCATGTGCAGGCTTGCAGCGAGCTCGGCGACGTCTTCGGCAGTTGGGCGTTTGATGGACATGAGTGATCCTTTCTTGTGAGGACAAGCTTGGTGGCAACAACAAATCAGCGATATCAGCGGCGCGGCGTAGCCGCGTCAGACTTTGAAGAATCTAGGTTGGATGCATGGCAGCGTCCCGTGCCAAGAGGCTTTCCCGGTCGAGCTCTTCCGTGATGCGTCCCTTCTGGATATTGAGAACGCGGTCGGACAGCGACGTGATGAATTCGAGATTCTGCTCGACCACGATCAGCGACATGTTCCAGCGCTTTTTCAGCGCAAGCAGGGTCTCGATGATCTCTTCGATAATCGACGGCTGGATCCCCTCGGTCGGCTCGTCCAGCAGGATCAGCCGGGGCTTCGTGCAGAGGCACCGTGCCAATGCCAGCAACTGCTGCTCACCGCCTGACAGAGCACCGCCGCGCCGGTCGAGCAGCCGCACCAGGCGCGGGAAGTCCTGCAGCACGGTGTCGATCACCGAACGGTCCTCCTTAGGCGCCGCCGCGAGGCCCATTCGCAAATTCTCGAGGACGCTCAAATCAGGGAAGATCTCCCTCCCCTGCGGTACTAGCCCGATTCCAAGCCGGGATCGCTCGTGCGGCTTGAGATGGGTGATCGTCTTGCCGGCGAACACGACCGAACCGCTCGTGGTTGGCAGATGCCCCATCAACGCACGCAGGGTCGTGGTCTTGCCCATCCCATTGTGGCCGAGAATGCCGAGATACTCACCATCCTGCACCGACATGTCGATGCCGAACAGGATCGGAATGCGGCCGTAACCGGAGCGCAAGTCCTTGACTTCGAGGAGCGCGCTCATGCCGCCACCTTCTTGCCAAGATAGACGTCGCGCACACGTTGATCGGCGAGAACCCTGTCCACGGTGTCTTCGACCAGCACCCGGCCTTGATGGAATACAGTCACCTTCTTGGCGATTTGCTTGATGAATACCATGTCGTGCTCGACGACGATAATCGCCCTGTCCTTGTTGATCTCGCGAATGATCGCGGCAGTGTGAAGCGTTTCCTCGTCGGTCATCCCGGCAGCGGGCTCGTCGAGCAGGATCAAGTCCGGTTCGGCCGCGAGCACCATGCCGATCTCCACCCACTGGCGCTGACCATGCGACAGCGTCGCTACGATCCGGTCGGCATGGTCTGTCAACCGGATCATCTCCAAAACGGCATCGACCGCGGGCCCTTGGGCTCGCGGCGTCGCCTTGCGACGGACGGCGAGCCAGATGTTCTCACGGACCGAGAGGCCGTTGAAGACATTGGGCACCTGGGTCTTGATCCCGATCCCCATACGAGCGATCTCGTGCGACAGCTTGCCGGCGATCGGCTGCCCGCGGAACGCAATCGCACCCGAAGTCGGGACGAGTTGTCCGGTCAGAGTCTTGAAAAAGGTACTCTTGCCGGCGCCATTTGGGCCAATCAGGCAACGCAGCTCCATCTCTTCCAGCGTGAAAGTGATGTCATCATTGGCGACCACACCGCCAAAGCGCATGGTGAGGTGCTCGGCCTTGAGCAGAGGTACAAGATCCGCCATGGTTATTCCGCTCCGGCCATGTGCGACGCCACCGCCGATGGTGGTGCGCGCTCGTCTGCAAGCTGCGCTTTCGGCTTTGGCTCGGGCACGAGCCGCATCAGAAGATCGCGCGCCGTCGGCACCAATCCCTTGGGCAGCAGCAGGACGAATACGACGAGCACGGCCCCGAGCACGAGATTCGAATTCAAGGCCTGTTGCGAACCAATGTAAGCGATGATGTACTCGATCAGAACGCAGCCAACGATAGGTCCGAGCAAGGTGCCAAGACCGCCGACCGTGATCCAGATGATGATTTCGGCCGACAACGACAAGCTGAAGATGGTCGGGCCGACAAATGCGCCCCAATTGACGTAGAGCGCGCCGGCGAGTCCCGCAATCGCACCGCTCAGGATGAAGGTCAGTAGCTTGACCTTGCGCGGGTCATAGCCGAGCAGCGAGGCACGGACCTCGTTCTCGCGCACGGCCACCACGATGCGGCCTGCCGGGAGAGACAGCAGAAGGCGTAGCAGCAGGAAAACTCCGAGCAATGCCCCGCCCGTCACCCACCAGGATTGCTCCGGTGACAGAATCTGGTCCGGATAGAATGGCACGTTGAAAGTCGGCACTGCCGGCATGCCGTTGAACCCGCCAAGCAGCGCCTTGCCGATCCTGTACTCGTCGCCGGAGGTGGAGTTGACGCAGTTGAACAGGATCAGGGTGACGGTCAGCGTGATCACGCCGAGATAGACGTCGGAGATGCGGCCGAAGAAGATGAAATAGCCGAGGATCGCGGCGAACAACGACGGAACGACGATGGCGAGCAGGATCGACGGCGTCGAGTCCTGGAAATTGACCGCGGCAATCGCGTAGGCATAGCCGCCGAGGCCGAAGAAGGCCGTCTGGCCGAACGACAGAATGCCACCAAAGCCCCAGATGAAGGCAAGGCTCAGCGCCAGCACCGCCATTGCGGCGAACAGCGTCAACTGCATCATCGCGAACAGCTCGACCATGCTGGGAATCAACACGATGGCAACAATCGCAAGAAGGACGGCAACCGCCTGTGCCGCGAGGCGAAAGCGGATGGGCATTACAGATTCCCCTTGAAGAAGCGGCCGGAAATGCCCTGCGGCAGCAGACGGATCAGGACGATCGCCGCCGTGAACACGAGGACTTCGCCATAGACAGGCGTCGTGAAATAGGCGCCGATCTGATTGACCGCGCCGAACAGGCTCGCCGCCGACATCGTGCCTGACAGAATGGCGGCGCCGCCACCGACGACCGTCATGAAGGCTTTCGCGACGTAAGCACCACCCATGCCGGGTGTGATACCCGAAACCGGAGCCAGCAGGCCTCCGGCGAGCCCCGTGACTGCCGCCCCTACCGCGAACGTGCTCATATAGACTCGCGCCGGATTGACGCCGAGCGTGGCTGCCATCGCGGGGTTCTGCATCGTGGCGCGGGCGATCAAGCCGAAGCGGGTGTAGCTCATGACGCCGTAGATCAGAGCCATCATCACGATCGCCATGCCGGCCAGGAACAACGTGTAATAGCTCGATTGATACGACCCGATCGAGAAACCGCCGAGTGGCGTCGGCACGCCCTGCTGCGTGTTGCCGTAGATCGTGGTGATGATGCCGATGATGAGAAGGCTCAGCCCCCAGGTCGCGAGCATCGAATCGACGAGGCGGCCATAAAGAAAGCGAATGAGACAGCGCTCGATGACAAGGCCGACCAGACCGACGAAAATCGGCGCGACGATCAGCATCGCGATCCAGATGTTGACGCCCGCATTGGCTGATATGACCGTCGCATAGGCGCCGAGCATGATGAACTCGCCATGAGCGAGATTGATGATCTTCATCATGCCGAAGATGATCGCCAGTCCGAGGCACAACAGGAACAGCGACGATATTCCGTTCAGGACGTCGAGCGCGACGATGAGGTAGATCGCCATTCTTGAATTCTTTCGGTCTCTTGATGCTGCGGGCCTCGCCGGCTGGCGAGGCCCGGAACTCGTCAGAGATTGATGATGTACTGCTTGGTGTCGTTCGGGTTCTTGACGAGATCGCAGACACTCGCAGTATCGGCCGGCTTGACGTCGGAGTAGCTCTCCAACACCGACCACTTGCGGTCCTTCACTTCGGCGAGGAACGCGTTGCGGGTGGTGTGATGGGTCGGCTTGTCGAGCGAAACCTTGCCGCTCGGGCCGTCGAAAGCGATCCCGTCCTCCAGCGCCGCGATGACCTTCATCCTATCGATGCTTGCGGCCTTCTTCACCCCGGCGGCCCAAAGCATGACGCCCTCATAGGTGCAGGCAGCCAGTTCGCTGACATAGGGTGAGTCCGGATGAGCCTTCTTGATCTTCTCGACGAAGCTCTTCGAGGCCGGCGTGGTGAGCTCCTCGAAGTAACCGTATGCGCCGAGAATGGAATCGCTCTCAGCCGCATCGAGTGTGCTGGGCTCGTTGACGAGACCGAAGGTGGTCGACGCGATCGGAATCTTCCCTTTCATACCGGCCGAAGTCCATTGCCGGTAGAACGCGGTATGATTGCCGCCTACCAGCGCAGACAGGATGAGGTCGGGCTTCGCCGCCTGGATCTTCGAGATGGTCGTGCCGAAATTGGTGACGTCGAGCGGGAAGAAGTCGGTCGACAGCACTTCGCCGCCATTGTCCTTGACGTACTTCGTCATCCACTTCGCGGTGATTTGGCCGTAATTGTAGTCGGCGGCAATGATGTAGGCCTTCTTGCCCGCCTTCTTCATCGCGCTCGGTACCAGCTTCTCCACGGTCTGCGCGGGCGTGGTGCCGGTGCAGAACGTATTGCGATCGCAGACGCCGCCTTCGTAAAGCACGTTGTAGAAATAGAGCACCTTGAACCGATCGAAGGTCGGACGCACCGCCTCGCGCGATGCCGAGGTGATGCCGCCGTGAACCACGTCCACCTTGTCCTTCACCGCAAGCTGCTGGGCGAACTGCGAATACATCTGGATGTTCGACTGGGTGTCGTAGTGGATCACCTTCAACGGCCGGCCGAGCAGTCCGCCGCCGGCGTTGATCTCATCCACGGCAAGTTGCAGCGCGTAGACCATTGGCGTGCCGGAGGCCGCGATCGGACCAGACTGGTCGTGCAGGCTGCCGACGACGATCGGGTTCTCGGCGCCGAACGCACCGGAGCGAAAAATAGCCGGTGCCGCGATCAACGTCGTCGTGGCTAGGGCCGAGTGCCGCAGGAAGCGGCGACGGGAGAAAGGCATAGACGTCCCCATGTGTTTTTTGATACGGAAAATATTAAGAATACAATATTTGAAAAAGCAAGTTATTTATCGACGCGCAATGATCGAGAAGTCGTAGCCATCGACCTTGGCGAGATAGATAGGGTGCCGGCTCCCGACCACAGATTGTGCTTGATCCCCTCGCGCCGTGCGCTGCTGGAATGTTCGGCCATAGAGGCGCGTCAGCTTGCGCGCATCCAGGCTGGCAGCTTCTTCGATCAGGGCCGCGAGCGAATAGATGCCCTCGTAGCAAGATTCACCAAAGGCGTTCACGGGCGGCGGACTATCGCCGAACGCCATATGGTAGCGCTCCAGGAACGCACCATTGTTGCGCGAGCGGATCGACGCATAATAGCTCGAAGCAGCGTAGAGATTTTCCGTTTCGTCCACATCAAGTCCGTACGCGACGGTCTCGTCGATTGCCGAGGAAAAGCGCAGCACGCGCGAACTCAATCCCGCCGCACAGAAGGCCCGATTGAATGCGATGCAGTCGCCCCCGAGGAAATAGGGAAGAACGACGTCCGAATGCGTGACTTTGATCCGGTCCAGCATCTCGTCGAAGTCATGCTGGCCAACTGGTAGGTAGTACTCACCAGTCACCGTCCCGCCAAAGCGGCCGATCAAGGCGCGCGCAATCTGAAGCGATGAGCGCGGCCATACATAGTCATTGCCGCAGAGGAAATAGCGGCGCGCATGCCTCGATTCCGAAAGCCATTGGATCGCAGGAGCCAGGAGCTCTTCAGCGGTTTCGCCGGTCGCTAAGACGTCCGGCGTCGAGCGGCCCTCGAACTGCGGGGTGTATATGAATGGAACACGGCCGCGGGACGCGCGCGCCACGAAGTCGCGTGCAAAACTGGGCAGCATACCGACGATGCCGTCAACGCCATCAATTTCAATTGCATCGCGCGCGGCCCGGCCGGCGCTCGCGCCGGTTTCTCCGGCATTCACGATACGCAACTCGACCGGACGGCGAAGAATGCCGTAGATCCGGTTGATTTCGTCGACAGCCAAGCGCCCGCAGGCTTCGGCTGAAGGGGCCCACAGTCCCGCAGCACCGCTTTGCGGGATGAGCAGACATATTCGAACACTACGCAACGGTGGCGTCTCCGGGCTTCCGGACAGACCACTCACGAATCGTGCCAACGGCGATCCGGTCTCGGCGAGACCCGTTTTGCAGCGAAAGCGGCCCGTCCGGGAGGGAAATTGCCGCTTCCTTGGCCGCGGAGCGCGATAACCGCCCATTCATTGAGCAACCGGCAGTACATCTGCTTTCCACTTGCTCCGCTTTATATTCCAATGCAAAGGTTGAATTATCAAATAAACTCCGCCGAGGACCAATAGAGTGGATCTTCCCGACCTCATCCGGGGCGTGAACCGCCTGCTCGAGCAAACGCTCGAGGCGGAGCTCAAGCCAAGGGGCATGTCTGCTCACCAGTATCGTGTGCTCGAGGCGCTGAGCGAACGGAACGGGCTGCCTATGGGCGATCTGGCAACCCGCGTCTTTGTCGATAGTCCGACGCTCACCAAGATCATCGACAGGATGGTGCAGTCGGCCGAAGTTTACCGCGGCCCTGATCCGAATGATCGACGCAAGGTTCTGATCTTCCTCTCGCGCAGAGGAGCGGCGCATTTCGAAGATATTGGTCCACTGATCTCGTCCATTCAGCAGGACATCCTGGACAGGCTCGGCGCATCAGATGCCGCTGCTTTGACGAGCCTGCTCTCCGAACTGCTCGGTGGCTCCGTCTCTTCCCGTCCACGAACGTTTCGCGGACGCGAAAGCCTGAGCTACGATGATAAGGCTGCTTCGAAATGAACAGCGCCAGTTGAAAAGCCGTTTCGCACCTCACTCTCGCGCAGTGACCATGCGCCACAACGTTTCCGCGAGCACCGCATAGCCCTTGTCGAGCGCGTCCTGTGTCGTGAATTCACGCGGATTGTGACTCAGCCCGCCCTCGCTCGGCACGAAAATGAGCGAGGCCGGAACGCACTTTTGGATCGCCAAAGCGTCGTGGCCGGTGATGGTCTTGAAGGTCTCGATTTTGAGGCCGAGATCCCTTGCAACGGAACGGACCATTTCAACTCCGTCCCGATCGAGCGAAGAGGCGGATCTCTTCTCGTCCGCAGCGATCGAGATGCCGACTCCAATCTCGCGAGCCTCGCGTTCGATCCGCTCCAGAAAACGGTCGCTAATTGCGACGACCACGGCTTCGTCTTCGTGTCGGATCTCGAACCAGACCCTGGCCTGGCCTGCGACCACATTCGGCGAATTCGGGTAGACGCTGATGCGCGCCGCGGAGGCGTGCGCGCCGGCGTTTTCGCGGGCTACTTCGACGTAGAGGGCTTCTATCGCACGGGCGGCCGCGCGCAGGGCGTCCCGGCGCAATGCCATCGGCATCGGTCCCGTGTGCGAATAGTCGCCCTCGAAGACGACCGATATTTTGCGCGTCATCCATGCGCCGGAAACCGCGGCAACGTCCCCTGAAACCTGCTCGAGCCGATCGCCCTGCTCGACATGAAGCTCCACATAACGTACCGGGCGATATTCGAGTGGAGTGACGCCACGATAGCCGATTGCAGCCAGCGCAGCGCCGAGCGTGACCCCGTCACCGTCTGTACAGGCATAGGCATCCTGCAAGCTCAAACTGCCGGCGAAAACGGAGCTACCGGTCAGGCTGGGCTGAAACCGAGCGCCTTCCTCATTGGTCCAGTTCGCAACGGCCAAGTTGCGTCTCGCGGCTCCGGGGTTGGCAAGGCAGCGCTCCCTGACCTCTTCAACCGCAAGGAGGCCTGCCAGCACACCATAGGCACCATCGTATCGCCCACCCGTCGGCTGGGAATCGAGGTGCGAGCCGGTGATCACGACGTCGTTCGACCCAGGTTCAATAATTGCGACGCCGAACATGTTGCCAATCCCATCGATCCTCGGGACAAGGCCGCGGTTACCGATCTCGCGCAGAAAGAGGTCCCGCGCCTGCTTGTCAGATGCGGTCGCTGCAAGCCTGCAGACCCCGCCATCATCCGTCGCGCCGATGGCGGCAAAGGCCGTGATGAGATCGTTCAGCTCGGTCATGTCCTATCCAAATCGGCGATCCAGTTCTTCAGCTCCCGCTGGCCTTGCATCCATGGACTTGAACGAGCCCCTCAGGCCGGCGCGATCGCGCCCAACTCCTCGTCGCAAGCGGAGATGAACATATCCGCATGGTCCGTGCCGAAACACAG
>Ga0102590_1003871_pt1 | contig 13843 bp, 12 predicted proteins | sample AraplaMF_Col_mMF_FD_76859 | JGI IMG/M metagenome (GOLD analysis project Ga0102590, IMG submission 76859) | Arabidopsis root microbial communities from the University of North Carolina, USA - plate scrape MF_Col_mMF | ecosystem: Host-associated > Plants > Roots > Endosphere | place: USA...
CTCGCCCTGCTCTCCGTGTACGGCCAGTTGCCGCGGCTGATCGCCGGGGGACGCTTGTCGGCCCGCTCCCTCGCCGAGGACCTCGACGGCTGGTGGCACGGCTTCTTCAGCTTCCTCGCCTCGGGTCCCCCCGGATTCCGGCTGCGCCAGTTGCTCGCCCTGTCCCGCGCCGGGCTGGTCCGCTTCCTCGGTGCCGAACTCCGCGTCGGGACCGACGAGACAACCGGCACCTTCACCGCGACGAGTCCCACCGTGCCTGGTCGAACGGTCCGTGCCACGGCCCTGATCGAGGCGTATCTGCCCGGCCCGAATCTCGACCGCACCGAGGACCCGCTGCTGCGGCGACTGCACCGCACGGGCGCGCTCGCGGAGGAGGTCATCGCCGACACCGGACACACCCACCGCTCCGGCCGGCTCACCGTCGCCCCCGCCGACGGCCGCGTCATCGATCCCGGTCTCGGCGGCCCGCACCCCCGCCGTATCGCCCTCGGCGCCCCGACCGACAGCCGGGCCGTGGCCGCCTTCGCCCGCCCCCGCACCAACGCCCCCGCCTTCCGCCAGAACGACGCGGTTGCCCGGGCGCTCCTGCGCGCCCTCGACACCGTTACGCACCCCGGCGCGCCAGGTGCCGCCGCGGAACGGCTCGACGCCGACGTCAGCGTCGGGGCCGGTGTGCAGCCGGGTGAAGGGTGAAGCGCTTTCCCAGTTTTCCTATCGAGTTACTAGGAAAGCATTGACGGGGCCGAACGGGGATGCGCAGGATGATGTACACGGCCTGCACCCGGCAACGACTCGTTCGTCGTCGGCATGTCGACCTCGGTCACGTCATCAGTGCCGTCTGCTGCTGAAGTTGAGGAGACCACCTCCATGGGCGTTGCCCTTGCGTCGTCCGGCCTCACCTCGGAGCGCGACCGAACCGGGCCGCCCCCCGCACACTGGCTGCGCGTGGCCCGCGAGACGGCCGACGATCTGGCCACGGACGCGGCGGCCCGGGAGCAGGCGGGCAAGGCCCCGTTCGACGAGGTGTCCCGGCTGCGCGACGCGGGACTGCTCTCGCTGCTCGTCCCCGCCGAGTCGGGCGGAGGCGGCGCGGACTGGGCGACCGCCTATGCCGTGGTCCGGGAGATCGCCGCGGCCGACGGCGCGATCGGCCGGCTCCTCGGCTCCCACTACCATCTGTCGTCGAGCCCCCGGTTCTTCGGCGAACCCACTCTCGCCGCACGGGTCCAGCGCCGGACCGCGGCGGAGCAGTGGTGCTGGGGAGGAGGCTTCGCCCGCCAGGAGCCGTCCCTGACGCTGACCGAGACGACCGACGGGCATGTGCTCGACGGCCGCCAGAGTCATGTCACCGGGGTCCTGGTCGCCGACCGTATCGCCGTGCGGGCCGCGCGGGCCGACACCGGTGAGCCGGTCGCCCTCGTCGTCGATCCCGCCCGTGGCGGAGTGAGGATCGACAGCGACATCGACACCTTCGGCCAGCGGCTCGCGGCCGGTGGCAGCGTCGAGTTCGACGCGGTCCCGGTGGCCGGCGACGACATGCTCGGCTCCCTGTCCGCGGACGAGGACGTCCTCGCACCCCACGCCGCGCTGGCGTCGCCGATCGGACGCCTCTTCTCCGTCCAGCTCTGTCTCGGCGCGGCCGAGGGCGTGCTCGCCGAGGTCCGCGAGTACAGCAGGGCGGGCCACTCGCCCTGGCACCCCGCCTGGCCGGCCGGTTCCCCCGAGGAGCCGCAGGTACTGACCGTCTACGGCGAACTCACGGTCCTCACCCGCTCCGCGTCGGCGCTCGCCGATCAGGCGCAGCAGGCCGTGTGCGGCGGACTGGCACGCGGCGAGAACCTCGGCTACGACGAGTACGCGGAGATCTCCGTCCTCGTGGCCATGGCCGAGGCCGCCGCGTCCACGGCCGCCCAGGAGGCCACCACCCGCGCGCTCGACGTCATCGGCGCCCGCTCCGCGTCCTCCCACCTGGGTCTGGACCGCTTCTGGCGCGATGCGCGCACCCACACCCTCTACGAACCCGTTGCGCACCGACTCCGCGACGTCGGGGACTACTTCCTGAACGGTGCGCATCCTCCCTTCTCACTCCCCGTCTGACCGCCGGGGCCGCGCACCTCCGCCGGGCCCGATCGCTCGGCGGGAACCGCTGCCCCGTCCGGGCCCGCCCGGGACGGACGAGTACGGGAGCTCTGCGGAATAATGAGCGCATGCGGATCTCAGCCAGGGCGGACTACGCGGTACGTGCCGCACTGCAGCTCGCCGCGTCCCGGGACGACGAGCCACTGAAGGCCGAGGCCATCGCCGACGCCCAGGACATTCCGCACAAGTTCCTGGAGAGCATCCTGAACGACATGCGCCGGGGCGGTCTTGTGCTCAGCCAGCGCGGCGGCAAGGGCGGCTATCGGCTGGCCAGGCCCGCCGAAGCCATCAGCATCGCCGATGTCATACGCGTCGTGGACGGACCGCTGGTCTCGGTGCGCGGGGTCCGTCCCCCGGAGCTGTCCTACACCGGACCCGCCCAGTCGCTGCTCCCTCTGTGGATCGCGCTGCGGACCAATGTGCGCGAGATCCTCGAGGGTGTGTCGCTCGCGGATGTGGCATCGGCCCAACTGCCCGCCGGCGTGTCCGCACTGACCGACGCCCCGGGCGCCTGGGTGAACCCCTGACGCCACGCCCTGCGGCCTCACCGATCTCGAAGAGCGAGATCTGGTCATCCAGTATGTGAACACCCCCTTGGGGCGGGCGCCGACTTCTGCCACGATCCCCATCAACCCGGTAGGAAAACTAGGGATCTGTGGGGGGAGGGCGGCCATGAGAACACTCAGCCGGGCAGGCCGGTTGCTGCCCCTTCTGACCTCACGTCGCCACATCGACCTCGGCCGTACGTCCAGCGCCATCTGTCGACCCGTCTGAGACCGTCCGCAGAAGCGGCCGGCATCCCGCCGGACATCACCGCGCCCCCGCTCCGCGTCGCGGACGGGACGCCCCTCGACCGGCGGCGTCACCCGCGCGCTCCCATGACCTCGTACCTTCGGGTCCCGCACGGACGCCGTGAAGTCACACCGTCCCCTGCGGCACACCACAGCCCGCTTCACCGCCCGCGACGGCCTTCCATCCGCCGAGGGCCGGTGAACGTCACGCCGGTGTGTGCCCATGGGCTCCGCACCGCCCGGTTCCGTTCCTTCCCCGATCACCCATTCCCTGAGAGGACACCTCCGTGTCTGCCGCAAGACCGCTCACCACCCTGCGCACGATCGCCGTCATAGCGGCGCTCCCTCTCCTGCTGACCGCCTGCGGCTACGGTTCCGAGTCCACGGACGACGGCAAGCAGACCAAGGTCGCGGCGGACGGCAAGAAGCTCTCCACCGACGAAGTGAGGATCGGGTACTTCCCCAACCTCACCCACGCCACGGCGCTGGTCGGCGTCCAGGAGGGCCTGTTCCAGAAGGAGCTCGGCGGCACCACGATCAAGGCGTCGACCTTCAACGCCGGGCCCTCCGAGATCGAGGCGCTCAACTCGGGCTCCATCGACATCGGCTGGATCGGCCCCTCCCCCGCCATCAACGGCTACACCAAGTCGAACGGCAAGAGCCTCCGCATCATCAGCGGCTCCGCGTCGGGCGGTGTGAAGCTCGTCGGCGACCCGAAGAAGATCAAGTCCCTGAAGGACGTCAAGGGCAAGAAGATCGCGACCCCTCAGCTGGGCAACACCCAGGACGTCGCCTTCCTCAACTGGATCGCGGACCAGGGCTGGAAGGTCGACGCGGAGAGCGGCAAGGGCGACGTCTCGGTGCTCCGGATGGACAACAAGGTCACCCCGGACGCCTTCAAGTCCGGCTCGATCGACGGCGCCTGGGTGCCGGAGCCGACCGCCTCCAAACTGGTCGCCGAGGGCGGCAAGGTGCTGCTCGACGAATCGGATCTCTGGCCGGACAAGAAGTTCGTGATCACGAACATCGTCGTGTCCCAGAAGTTCCTGAAGGACCATCCGAACGCCGTCGAGGCGGTACTGAGGGCCTCCGTGGAGACCGACAAGTGGATCAACGCCCATCCGGACGAGGCGAAGGCCGCGGCGAACGAGCAGCTCGAGGCCGACTCCGGCAAGGGCCTGCCCGCCGACGTCCTGGACCCGGCCTGGAAGTCCATCCGGATCACCGACGATCCCCTGGCCTCCACCCTGGACACCGAGGCGCAGCACGCGGTCCGGGCGGGTCTTCTGAAGGAGCCGAAGCTGAAGGGCATCTACGACCTGACGCTGCTGAACAAGGTGCTCGAGTCCGAGGGCGAGAGCACGGTCGACGACGCCGGTCTCGGCGTCGAGTGAGCCACAGATCCCGATGAGTCCCCAGGAGGTGACGACCATGGCAACCGCCCTCGCCAAGGCCGCCGAAGGCGCCGCGTCGACGGAGCACGCAGCCCGTATCGAGCATGTCTCCAAGTCCTTCGCCGGCCCGGCCGGGCAGCAGCTCGTCCTCGACGACATCACCCTGGACGTGGCACCGGGGGAGTTCGTCACCCTCCTCGGCGCCTCGGGCTGCGGCAAGTCCACACTGCTCAACCTGGTGGCGGGGCTGGACAAGCCCACCGCCGGCAGCATCACGACCGACGGGCGCCCCGCCCTGATGTTCCAGGAGCACGCCCTGTTCCCGTGGCTCACCGCGGGCAAGAACATCGAACTCGCGCTGAGGCTCAGGGGGGTTCCCAAGAGCGAGCGGCGCGGCAGGACCGAGGAGCTGCTCGAACTCGTCCGCCTCCAGGGTTCGTACGGCAAGCGGGTGCACGAGCTGTCCGGCGGCATGCGTCAGCGGGTCGCCATGGCCCGTGCGCTGGCGCAGGACAGCCAGCTGCTGCTGATGGACGAGCCGTTCGCGGCGCTCGACGCCATCACCCGCGACGTGCTGCACGACGAGCTGACGCGCATCTGGGCGGAGACCGGACTGTCCGTGCTGTTCGTCACGCACAACGTGCGCGAGGCGGTACGGCTGGCGCAGCGTGTCGTACTGCTCTCCTCCCGGCCCGGCCGGGTGGCGCGCGAGTGGCGGGTGGAGATACCGCAGCCGCGCCGTATCGAGGACGCTCCGGTGGCGGAGCTGTCCCTCGAGATCACCGAAGTACTGCGTGGGGAGATCCGCCGTCATGGCCAGCACTGAGACCACCGACACGACGGCGAAGGCCACCGCCGGGGACGCTCCGGGACTGAGCGGTCTGGAGGCCGGGCTGGACGCCCTGGAGTCCTCGGCCACGGGTCGCGCCACGTTCCGGCAGACCTTCGTCGGCAAGATCCTGCCGCCCGTCCTGGCCGCCGTCGTCGTCGTGGTGATCTGGCAGGCGCTGATCACCTTCAAGGTCGTCGACGACCCGACCAAGCTGCCCTCTCCCGGTGATGTGTGGGGCGAGGTCGAGGACGCCTGGCTCCAGGGCAAGCTGCTCGGCTACATCTGGACCAGCGTCTCGCGCGGTCTGCTGGGCTTCCTGCTGGCCCTCGCGATCGGCACCCCGCTGGGGCTTGTGGTGGCCCGCGTCAAGGTCGTCCGCGCTGCGATCGGACCGATCCTGTCCGGACTCCAGTCGCTGCCGTCGGTGGCCTGGGTGCCGCCGGCCGTGATCTGGCTCGGTCTGAACAACTCGATGATGTACGCGGTGATCCTGCTCGGCGCCGTCCCGTCGATCGCCAACGGCCTGGTGTCCGGCATCGATCAGGTGCCGCCGCTGTTCCTGCGGGCGGGCCGCACCATGGGGGCGACGGGCCTGAAGGGCACCTGGCACATCGTCATGCCGGCCGCACTCCCCGGCTATCTCGCCGGCCTGAAGCAGGGCTGGGCCTTCTCCTGGCGCTCGCTGATGGCCGCGGAGATCATCGCCTCCTCCCCCGACCTGGGCATCGGCCTCGGCGCGCTGCTGGAGAACGGCCGCAACGCCAGCTCCATGGCCATGGTGTTCGAGGCCGTCCTTCTGATCCTGTTCGTCGGTATCGCCATCGACCTGCTGATCTTCAGTCCGCTGGAGCGGTGGGTGCTGCGCAGCCGCGGCCTGTTCGTCAAGGGCTGATCTCCCATGCACAAGCCGGTTCTCCTCGTCATCGCCCACGGCAGCCGCGATCCGCGGCACGCCGCGACCGTGCACGCCCTCGTGCGGCGGGTACGGTCGCTGCGGCCCGGCTTGCGCGTGGAGACCGGCTTCCTGGACTTCAACGTCCCGTCCGTGCAGGGGGTGCTGGAGTCCCTCGCGGCCGAGGGCGTCGAAGACGTCGTGGCGCTGCCCCTCCTGCTGACCCGGGCCTTCCACGCGAAGGCCGACATCCCGGCGGTCCTGAGCCAGGCACCGTCCCGGCTGCGGATCAGGCAGGCGGACGTGCTCGGGCCCTCCCCCCTGCTGCTGCGCGCCCTCGAACGGCGTCTGCGGGAGGCGGGACTGCGGCCCGCCGACAGGTCCCGCACCGGAGTCGTGCTGGCCTCGGCGGGATCCACCGACCCGGAGGCGATCGCAGTGATCGCAGAAATCGCGCGGGAGTGGCGGCACACCGGTTGGTGCGCCGTGCGGCCTGCGTTCGCCTCCGCATCCCTTCCGCGCACCGAGGACGCGGTGCACGAACTGCGGGCGGCGGGCTGTGCGCGGGTGGCCGTGGCCCCGTACGTCCTGGCCCCCGGGTTCCTGCCGGACCGCATCGCCCGCGGCGCCGCCGAGGCGGACGTCCTGGCCGCGGTGCTCGGCCCCGCACGCGAGGTGGCGAGGGTGGTGCTGGAGCGGTACGACGAGGCACGGCTGCCGATGGTGACGGCCCTCGGAGCCTGAGCCCGGGTCTGCCGGGCGCCCGTGCCGCCGCAGGTCGCCGCCGGCCGTGCGCCCGGCGGCTCAGCCGAAGCGCAGTCCCCCGGTCCTGGTGCGCTTGAGCTCGAAGAAGTCGGGGTGCGCCGCCAGCACCCGGAAGCTGTCGAAGAGTTCGGCCGCTCGCGCGCCTCGCGGAACGGCGCGCAGGACCGGTCCGAACCACACCGCACCGTCGACATGCAGGGTGGGCGTCCCCACATAACCCCCCGAGTCGGGCTCGGCTCCGGCCTCGTGGCTTCGGCGCACGGCCTCGTCGTATGCCGGGTCGTGCGCGGCCGCGGCGAGCTCGGCCGCGAGCCCGAGTTCGGCGAGGGACTCGGTGACCACCGCGTCGAAGTCCTCCGCCCCGCCCTCGTGGATCCGGGTGCCGAAGGCCGTGTAAAGGTCCCGGAGCACCTTCTCGCCGTACCGTTCGGACGCTGCCACGGCGACGCGCACCGGACCGATCGACTTGTCGACCAGCTCCCGGTACCAGGCCGGGAGTTCATTACCGAGGTTGTGCAGGTGGAGGCTCATCGCATGGAAGCGGAGGTCGAGCGGCCGCTCGCGCTCGACCTCCAGCAGCCAGCGGGAGGTGATCCAGGCGAAGGGGCAGGCGGAGTCGAACCAGAAGTCGACACGAGGAGGCGAGTCGTTCGTCATGCCGTCGACACTAGACCCCAAGTGGTACAGGATCTCGGTCCAATTCGGCGATTTCTCAGTGGTCCACTTTGCCCAGGGGCCGCTGCCTCGGATCCCGTCCGCTCGCCGCCAGCGCACGCTCGAACACGGGAGCGTCGTCGGCGACGGCAACCGGGGCCGCGAAGCCGTCGTACCGGCGGTAGAGGTCGCCGTGCGTCTCGACCACGTCCAGCACCAGCCGGCCCGCGCCCTCCGAGACCCGGTACTCCTGACCGGTGGCCGTCGCGACGTCCCAGCCGTGGACCGCCATCTCCTTGACGATCATCGCCGCCAGCCCGGCCGCCTCCATCTTCGCCATGCCGAGGTCGATCTCGCCCTCCCACACGGCGGGGTCGTCCCAGGCGGCGACGGCACGGTCGAGCCGGTCGGCGTACGCCTGCGCCCAGCCCGGATCCGCGGTGAAGTCGCGTGTGGTCAGCTCCTCGGAGAGCGGGCTGCGCAGGGCGCGGTGCTCCAGACCGTGGGAGGTGTAGAGGACCCAGTGGTTCACCAGGGCACGGACGTCCCAGGCGGGGCAGTGGGTGGGCTCGGGCAGCTGCGCCGCCCGGACCCCACTGGCCACACGGGCGGCCTCGGCCGCGCATTCGACCATGTAGGGGTGCACGTTCTTGTACGGATCGCTCATGCCTCCACGCTAGGAACGCGCCGCATGATCCTCTTGAACAAACGCGACACCCCCGGCCGCCGCCACCGCCTCGTCCGCGCGTCGTACCAGCTCCGCCGGCGGCAGCGACCCGGCCGGCCGCCGTTCACGCGCGAATGTGGTGGCGAGCCGTTGCAGTAGTTCGTTCAGCGGGGTCGGCACGCCGTGCAGCCGGCCCAGCAGGACTATCTCGCCGTTGAGGTGGTCGGCCTCGATCGTGCCCGTGCCACGGGTGAGGGACTGCCAGGAGGAGCCGCCGCCCCGCGCGGCCCCCTCCAGCGGTTCCTGACGCACCTTGTCACCGCGCGCCTGCTGTTGTTCCCGCACGCTCGCGTACGGGATCCCGGCAGCCGCGAGCACCGACTCGCCCTCCGCGCGGACCCGTTCGTACAGCCGCCGCGCCTCCTGTCCGTCGATCGGACCGCTCACCGCCTCGACGGCGTTGGCGAGGTTGCCCAGCAGCTTGGCGTACTGCCAGCGCGCCACGTCCGCTGCCAACGGGGCCTCGAAGCGGGCGCTCTCCAGATCGGCCGCGATCCGGCGGGCGGTGTCGTCGATGCCGTGGGGGTGGCGCCCCAGGTGCAGGATGCCGGTGAGCGGGGCACCGGCCGCCGAGACCACCCCCGGTTCCACGAAGGTCGACGGCAGCCAGACGCAGACGCCGTACACACGGCGGAATCGGCGCAGGGCGATCCGCTGGCTCTCGACGCCGTTCTGCGCGCAGACCACCGGCAGCCGTTCGGCCGCCGTGCCGCCGCCCGCCACGGGTGCCGCGCCCCAGGTGTCCAGCGCGGCCTCGCTGTCCTGCGTCTTGACGGCCAGCACCAGTACGTCGTCCGTACGCAACTCCCCCAGCGCGCCCGGGCCTTCGACGGCGGGGAGCCGGTGGACCTGTTCGCCGTCCGGGGTGCGGAAGCGCAGCCCGTCCGCCTCGATCGCGGCACGGTGTGCGCCCCGGGCGACCAGGACCACCTCGTGCCCGGATTCCGCGAGCCGCGCCCCGATCGTTCCGCCGACAGCCCCGGCTCCGATGATGATGTAGCGCATGCCGACGAGCCTCGCACAGGCGGGGACGGCCCCGCCCTCGGGGGCCCGTGCGGGCCGCGGCGGCGCCAGGGCCCCGGGGACCACCGTTATCACCGCCTCCCGTCCGGGGACCGGATCACCCTGGGGCAGCGGTGAGGTCGACCAGTTTGACGACCGTGTTCCAGTTCCGTGTGGTGGCGATCAGCCCCTTGTTCAGCCGGGGCCTGGCCAGGTGTCCCGCGAGCCTGGAGCGGCCGAGCCCGTCCGGCGCGTACAGGTACAGAGCCCTGTCACCGAGCCGGAACTCCTCGGGGTCGTAGGCGGCCGGGTCGATCTCCGCGAAGCGCGCCGCCTCCACCGGCTCCGAGAAGTACGTGATGTGCAACTGCTTGGCCTCCAACTCCGCGGCCGGGAACGGGCAGGCCTCCATGACCGCCTTCAGATAGGCGTGGTCGCGCACGATGACGTCCACGGAAAATCCGAAGCGCTTCCCGATCGCGTCCGTGAGTTCGGCCGCGAGGGATTCCTCGTCACCGTGGCCGGCGGCGAAGACCGCTTGGCCGCTCTGGAGATGGGTACGGACCCCGTCGTGACCGAGCCCTTCCATGACGGTGCGCAGCTCGGCCATCGGCAGCTTCTTGCTGCCGCCCACGTTGATCCCGCGCAGCAGCGCCGCGTACATCGTCGTCATCGCACCACCATAGGCCGGGCGCACGCGATCGCGCGGAGGTGCCCGCGCCCCCGATCCCGACCCCCGAGAACCCTGACTGCGTGTAAGGGGTCGCGGTCCTCCCTGGTGGTGAGCCGGGGGTGTCCGAGCGGATGAGCCGGACCGATCCCGGTTCGTCGGGGAGCACGACGAGCCGTTCTTATGCCGCGCCTACCTTCGAAACGAACGGTGACGGCAGCGGGCCGTCACCCGCACCGAGGGGGGACAGGCCCGTCATGGGGAACGGAGTTACGCGGGTACGGGGCATCGCCGCCCGGGCCGGCGGCTGGAGCGCCCGGCACCGATGGGCCGCCGTCGGCATCTGGCTGCTGTTCGTCGTCCTGGCCATGACCATCGGCTCGGCGGCCGGCCGAGTGGACGTCAAGGACAGCGACGAGCTCACGGGCGAGACGCACACCGCCGCCACGATCATCGAGGACGCCGGCATCGAGGAGCCGGCGGGCGAGTCCGTCCTGATCCAGGCCAAGGGCGGCGGTATCACGGCCACGGACCCCCGGTTCCGCGCCACCGTCACCGCGGTCGTACGGGCCGTCGAGAAGACCGGCCGGGTGACGGACGTGATGTCGCCGTACGACACGAAGTCCATCTCGAAGGACGGCCGCAGCGCGCTCGTGCGGTTCGACATGCGAGGTGACGCCGACACCGCGGGCGACCGGGTCGAGCCGGTGCTCGAGGCCGTGGCAAGGGTCCAGAAGGACCACACGGAGCTGCGGGTCGAGGAGATCGGCGGCGCCAGCATGCAGAAGACGTTCTCCGACGCCTTCGGCGACGACTTCGCGCAGGCCGAGTACTCCGCCGTGCCGGTGGCACTCGGCATCCTGCTGATCGCCTTCGGCGCCGTCGTCGCGGCGCTGCTGCCGGTGGCGCTGGCGATCACCGCGATCGTCGCGACGATGGGCCTGATGGGCATCGTCAGCCATCTGCAGCCGATGAACGACACCGCCAACTCCGTGATGCTGCTGGTGGGTCTGGCCGTCGGCGTCGACTACTGCCTGTTCTACCTGCGGCGTGAGCGCGAGGAGCGGGCGGCCGGCCGTGATCCTGCCACCGCCCTCCAGATCGCCGCCGCGACCAGCGGACGCGCCATCATCGTCTCCGGTGTCACGGTGTGCGTCGCCATGGCGGGCATGCTGTTCACCGGCATCGCCACGTTCGAGGCGATGGGGCTCGCCTCGCTGATGGTCGTGGCTGTCGCCATGGTCGGTTCGGTGACGGTGCTGCCCGCGCTGCTGTCCCTTCTCGGCCGGCGGGTCGAGACGGGCCGTATCCCGTTCCTGCACCCCGAGAAGCGCCGAGCGCGCAGCGCCCGGCGCGGCCGGTCCGAGGAGGAGGGGAGCCGGCTGTGGGCGGCCGTGCTCGAGGTCGTGCTCGCCCGGCCCGCCATCTCCCTGGTCGTCGCGGCCGGAGCACTGCTGGCGATCACGGCGCCCGCCCTCGGCATGAAGACCCAGAACCTGACGCTCGACCAGGAGTTCGGCGACCGGCTGCCCATCGTCGCCACCTACAACCGGGTCAACGAGGCCTTCCCCGGCGGTTCCGAGCCTGCCGAGGTCGTCGTCAAGGCCGACGACATCAACTCCGCCCAGGTGCGGTCCGCGCTGGCCGACTTCCGTGCGGAGGCCATCAGTTCGGGGGCCTCCCGGGGTCCGATCGACATCAGGCTGCACGGTGCCCAGAACGTGGCCCTGATCTCCGTCCCGCTGGTCGGCGGATCCGATCTGGACAAGGCGGGCAGGAGCCTGGACCTGTTGCGTGACCGGGTACGTCCGGACACGCTCGGCAAGATCGAGGGAGTGCAGGCGCCGATCACCGGTCAGGTCGCCGGCTCCGCGGACTTCAACGACCAGCTCGTCGGCTCGGTGGTTCCGGTCTTCGCGTTCGTCGTGGTCTTCGCCTTCCTGCTGATGCTCGTGTCGTTCCGCTCCCTGACGATCGCGATCACGTCGATCGCGCTCAACCTGCTGTCCGTGGGCGCGGCCTACGGAATCCTGGTCGCCGTCTTCCAGCACGGCTGGGGGGCGTCGCTGGTGGGTGCCGAGGGTGTGGGCGCCATCATCACCTGGCTGCCGCTGTTCCTGTTCGTCATCCTGTTCGGACTGTCGATGGACTACCACGTGTTCGTGGTCTCCCGGATCCGTGAGGCGCGCCTGCGGGGCCGGACGACCAAGGAGGCGATCACGCACGGTGTGGTGACCACGGCGGGGGTCGTGACCAGTGCGGCGGTCATCATGGTCGCCGTCTTCGCGATCTTCGGCACGCTGTCCATGCAGTCCATGAAGCAGATGGGCGTCGGCCTGGCCGCCGCGGTGCTCATCGACGCGACGATCATCCGGGGCGTGCTCCTCCCCTCGGTGATGGCCCTGCTCGGCGAGCGCAACTGGTATCTGCCGAGGTGGCTGCACCGGCTGCCGGACCTCAGCCACGACGAGTCGTCCCCGGCGGTGTCCCCTCCCCCGCCGCCGGCCGTGGAGGGCGAGAAGGTCGGGGTCTGACGGTCCGCGGATGCCGGCGCGGGTGGCCGGGGTGGGACACCCCGGCCACGCCGCCGTGCCGCGACCGGGCACCGCCCCTTCCCGGCCGGCGCGTCCGCCGGTGCCACCGCCCGCCCGGGCACAGGGTCCGACCAGTGCGAATGCGACACTGGCCGACGGTGGCGGGCAGCAGGCGCCATCGGTGATCGGTACGACGACGGGACACGGAGGCGGCGATGGACGAGGCAAGGGCGCGCGGGGTACTGGCCGCTGCGGCCGTACTGCCGGACCGGGCGACGGACGCGCGGCTCCTCGCCCTGGGTGAGAACGCGGTGTTCGCGGCGGGTGATCTCGTGGTCAAGGTGGGCCGCGACGCCGAACTCCTCGACCGCGCACGGCGGGAACTGGACATCGCCCTCTGGCTCGCCGCGGAGGGGGTCCCCGCGGTGCGTGCCGCCGAACCCGAGGCGCTGCTGGTGGACGGCCACCCGGTGACCGTGTGGCACCGGCTGCCCGATCCCGTACGTCCGGCGGAGGCACGCGATCTGGCCGAACTGCTGCGGATCGTGCACGCGCTCCCCGCCCCCTCCTTCCCGCTGCCGCAGCGTGAACTGCTGGGCGGTGTGGAGCGCTGGCTGCGGCTGGCGGGCGACGCCGTCGACCCGGCGGACGCGGCGTATCTGCGCGAGCGCCGGGACGGCTTCGCGGCGGCCGCCGCCGCGCTGACGCCGCATCTGGTGCCCGGCCCGATCCACGGCGACGCGCTGCCCCGCAATGTGCACATCGGGCCGGACGGTCCGGTCCTGGTCGATCTGGAGACCTTCTCGGCCGACCTGCGCGAGCACGACCTGGTGGTCATGGCTCTCTCCCGGGACCGCTATGGGCTGCCTGCCGAGGCCTATGACTCCTTCACGAAGACGTACGGCTGGGATGTGCGCACGTGGGCGGGATGCTCCGTGCTCCGCGGGGCACGTGAAACCGCCAGTTGCGCCTGGGTCGCCCAGCATGCGCCGAGCAACCCCGCGGCGCTCGCCGAGTTCCGGCGGAGGGTGGCCTCACTGCGGAACGGGGACGAGACGGTCCGCTGGCACGCCTTCTGAGGCCGGCCCCGGTCAGGCCCGCTGACCTGCGGCCTCCCGCAGCGGCCAGGTGCCGTCCACCACAGCCTCCGTGTCGCCCTTGCCGCGCAGGAAGTCCTGGAAGTCCGCCGCCCAGGCCGCGTACCACTCGATCTGCCGGCGGTGCAGCTCCGCCGGTCCGAATGCCGCGACCTTGGGGTGGCGGCCGGCTATCGCCCCCGCGAGCCGGGCGGCGGCCAGGGCGTCCGCCCCGGCATTGTGCGCCGCGTCCAGCGCGACGCCGTACTCCGTGCAGACCGCTTCGAGGTTGCGCTTGCCGCGGCGATAGCGGTCGGCCCACCGGTCGATGGTGTACGGGTCGATCACGGGTCCCGGTTCCGCGCCG
>Ga0102590_1003873_pt1 | contig 13842 bp, 14 predicted proteins | sample AraplaMF_Col_mMF_FD_76859 | JGI IMG/M metagenome (GOLD analysis project Ga0102590, IMG submission 76859) | Arabidopsis root microbial communities from the University of North Carolina, USA - plate scrape MF_Col_mMF | ecosystem: Host-associated > Plants > Roots > Endosphere | place: USA...
TGGGCGACGATCGCGCCGAACTACGAGTACGGCCAGTCGGCGGTGTCGGTGTTCAAGAAGCTGATGTCGGAAAAGCGCCCGGACATCCAGTGGGTCGACGAGCAGTGGCCGCCGCAGGGCAAGATCGACGCGGGTCCGGTGGTGCAGGCGGTTGCCGCCGCCAATCCGGAAGCTATCCTCAACGTCACTTTCGGCGCCGATCTCGTGAAGCTCGTGCGTGAAGGCAACACCCGCGGCCTGTTCAAGGGGCGCGAAGTCGTCTCGTTCCTGACCGGCGAGCCCGAATATCTCGATCCACTCAAGGACGAGACCCCCGAGGGCTGGATCGTCACCGGCTATCCCTGGTACTCGATCAAGACGCCCGAGCACGACGCGTTCCTCAAGGCTTATCAGGCCAAGTACAACGACTATCCGCGCCTCGGCTCGATCGTCGGCTACCAGACCATCAAGTCGGCGGCCGCGATCCTGACGAAGGCCGGCTCGACCGATCCGGAGAAGCTGATCGCCGCGGCGGAAGGCCTCTCGATACCATCGCCGCTCGGCGAGATCACCTTCCGCAAGATCGACCACCAGTCGACGCTCGGTGCCTATGTCGGCAAGACCGCGCTGAAGGACGGCAAGGGCGTGATGGTGGACTCGGTCTACAAGAAGGGCTCGGACTATCTGCCCAGCGACGCCGAAGTCGAGAAGCTGCGCCCGAAGGATTGATGTCTTCCTTCTCCCTCTCCCCGCTTGCGGGGAGAGGGTCGGGGTGAGGGGGAGCCTCCGCGAGGGAGGTGACAAAGCGCCCTGCGGAGACTCCCCCTCACTCGAATTTGCGCGTTGCGCAAATTCGACCTCTCCCCGCAAGCGGGGAGAGGTGAACCGAGCCTCGCATGCCGCGGCATGCAACACCCAACCCGGACCGCCGATGGCTTTTTACGTCGTACAGTTTCTGACCGGTCTCGCCAGCGCAGCGTCGCTGTTCCTGGTGGCGTCGGGCCTGTCGATCATCTTCGGCGTGACGCGAATCGTGAATTTCGCGCATGGCGCCTTCTACATGATCGGCGCCTACATCGCTTTCACGCTGACGGAACGCCTCTCCGGCACCTTCGGCTTCTGGGGCGGGATCGTGCTGGCTGCGCTGGCGGTGGCGGTGATCGGCGTGCTTGTCGAGATGGTGCTGCTTCGGCGCATCTATCACGCGCCGGAACTGTTCCAGCTGCTCGCGACCTTCGGCCTGACCTTGATGGTCGAGGACCTCGTCGTGCTGGTCTGGGGTCCCGATGATCTCGTCGGCCGCCGTGCGCCGGGCTTCCGGGGTGCGGTCGATTTCTTCGGCCAGAACATTCCGAGCTACGATCTGTTCCTGATCTTGCTCGGCCCCGTCGTGCTCGGGATTCTCTGGCTGCTGTTCCAGCGGACGCGCTGGGGTGTGCTGGTGCGGGCAGCGACGCAGGACCGCGACATGGTCGCGGCGCTCGGCGTCAATCAGAAATGGCTGTTCACCAGCGTGTTCGCAGTCGGCGTCTTCCTCGCTGCCCTCGGCGGCGCGCTCCAGATCCCGCGCGATGCCGTGCATCACGCGATGGATTTGCGCATCATCGTCGAAGTCTTCGTCGTGGTCGTGATCGGAGGTCTCGGCAGCATCGTCGGCGCCTTCGTCGCGGCCGTGCTGGTCTCCGAGCTCAACGCCTTCGGCATCCTCATCTTCCCGAAGATTTCCATCATCCTGGTCTTCCTGGTGATGGCGGCGGTGCTGATCGTCCGTCCCTGGGGCCTGTTCGGCAAGCCCGAGGCGCCCGCGCGCAAGACGCCGGGGCTCACCGTCAATCCGTGGCGGCCGTTGACGTCGAACGAGCGGCTGGCGGCGCTGGCAGCGCTCGTCATTGCGGTGACCTTGCCGCTGTTCGCCGGCAACTATGCGCTGACCGTCGGCTCGGAGATCGCGATCTTCGTGATCTTCGCCGTCAGCCTGCACTTCCTGATGTCGGTTGGCGGGCTCGCCTCGTTCGGGCACGCCGCCTATTTTGGCCTTGGCGCGTACGGCGTCGCCTTTCTCGCCAAGATGGCGGGGCTGCCGATGATCGTGTGCCTGTTGCTCGGCCCGCTGCTCGGCTGCATGGGCGCCGCCGTGTTCGGCTTCTTCGCTGTGCAACTCTCCGGCGTCTATTTCGCGATGCTGACGCTCGCTTTCGCGCAGATCGTCTGGTCGATCGCGTTCCAGTGGGTGAGCGTGACAGGCGGCGACAACGGCATCTTGAGCATCTGGCCGGAGAAATGGGCTGCGAGCCCGTCGAATTTCTACTGGCTGGCGCTCGGCGTCGCGGCGCTCGTCACGATCGCGCTACGCGCCATGGTATTCTCGCCGTTCGGTTACGCGCTCAGGGCCACGCGCGACTCGCTGCTGCGCAGCGAGGCGATCGGCATCAATGCCAAGCGCATCCAGTGGACCGCCTTCGTGATCGCAGGCACCACTGCCGGCATCGGCGGCGCGCTGTTCGCCTACCTCAAGGGCAGCGTCTTCCCGGACAATCTCGGCATCTCGCTCTCGGTCGACGCGCTGGTCATGGTGCTGCTCGGCGGCGTCGAGACGGTGTCGGGCGCGGTGATCGGCGCCATCGTCTACAAGGCCCTCAACATCTGGCTGGTCAGCCAGACCGATCTGTCGAAGCTCGTGCTCGGCGGTTTCATCGTGCTGATCGTCGTGGTCTTCCCCAAGGGCATCGTCGGCATGCTGGAGATGCTCGCGCAGCGGCGCAGGAAGGCATCGCCGCCGGGATCGCCTCTCATTGCCAAGCCGATCGAGTCCGCCGAATGAGCGTCGCACCCCCACTTCTCGCGGTCGAAGGCCTGACCAAATCCTACGGCGGCATCCATGCCGTGCGCGGCGTTTCGTTCTCGTTGCGCGCCGGCGAGATCCTCGCGCTGATCGGCCCTAACGGCGCCGGCAAGAGCACCTGCTTCGATATGCTCAACGGCCAGAACCGGCCGGATTCCGGCCATGTGCGGCTGCTTGGCGATGAGACCACCGGCAAGAAACCGCGCGAGATCTGGCGGCTCGGCGTCGGGCGCACGTTCCAGATCACCGCGACCTTCGCCACCATGACCGTGCGCGAGAACGTGCAGGTCGCGCTGGTCTCGCACGGCAAGCAATTGTTCAATCTCTGGGGCTCGGCGCCGAACTACGATCGCGGCGAGGCCGGACGGCTGCTCGAACTCGTGGGCATGGGTGGCTATGCGGACCGGCCCTGCGGCGAGCTCGCCTATGGCGATCTCAAGCGGCTCGAACTCGCGGTGGCGCTCGCCAACCAGCCGAAACTGCTGCTGATGGACGAGCCGACCGCCGGCATGGCGCCGCGGGAGCGCGTCGAGTTGATGCGCCTGACCGCGCAGATCGCACGGGAAAAATCGATCGGGGTGCTCTTCACCGAGCACGACATGGACGTGGTGTTCGAACATGCCGACCGCATCATCGTGCTCAACCGCGGCACGCTGATCGCCGAGGGCACGCCGGCCGAGGTGCGTGGCAATCCGCAGGTCCAGGCGGTCTATCTCGGCGAGGGCCTGCTTTACGAGGCCGGGCATCGCGAGGGAGCCTCCGCATGAAGCTCACGGTGCAGGACCTCAACAGCCATTACGGCCCGGCGCATATCCTGTTCGACATCGGCTTCGAGGTCGGCGAGGGCGAGGTGGTCGCGCTCCTCGGCCGCAACGGTGCGGGCAAGTCGACCACGTTCCGTTCAATCGTCGGCCTCGTCGCGCAGCGCACCGGGCGCATCATGTTCGAGGGCAAGGATGTCTCGGCACGCCCGACCCATGAGATCGTGCGCGATGGGCTCGGCTATGTGCCCGAGGAGCGGCGCATCTTCACCGATCTGACGGTGGAGGAAAATCTCGAAGTCGGCCGTCAGCCGAAGCGCCCGAACGCGCCATACTGGACGCGCGAAAAACTCTTCAATCTGTTTCCGAATCTCGGTGAGATGAAAAACCGTCCGGGCGGCCGCATGAGCGGCGGCGAGCAGCAGATGCTCACCATCGCGCGCACGCTGATGGGCAATCCGTCGCTGGTGCTGCTGGACGAGCCTTCGGAAGGCCTGTCGCCGAAGATCGTGGAGCAGATGGTCGACGCCATCCTGACCATGAAGAAGGAAGGTGTCAGCATCGTCGTCTCCGAGCAGAATTTGCACTTCGCGCGGCTGATCTCCGATCGCGCCTATATCATCGAGCGCGGCCGCATCTGTTTTGGCGGCACCATGGCCGAGCTCGACGCGCGTCCGGATATCCGCGACGCGCATCTGTCGTTGTGAGGGGCGGGAGCGGATGGCGAGAAGCGTCGCGGTGAAGAAGGGCGTCAAGCTGGCCAAATCGTCCAACAAGTCGTCTTACGTGCTCGACGAGCAGGTCGGCTTCATCTTGCGCCAGGTCTGGCAGCGTCATAGCTCGATCTTTTCCCGCGACATCGGCACCAACATCACGCCGACGCAGTGGGCGGCGCTGTCGAAACTCGCCGAGGCCGGCCCGTGCTCGCAGAACCAGCTCGGGCGGTTGACGGCGATGGACGTCGCGACCATCAAGGGCGTGATCGACCGCCTGACCGCACGCGGGCTCACCGAGACCAGCCAGGATCCCGAGGACGGGCGGCGACTGCTGGTCAGCCTGACCCGTGCCGGTCAGCAGCTCGCGGAGAAGGTTGCGCCGAATGCGCTCGCGATCACCCGTGAGACCTTGGCGCCGCTCGAGCCGAAGGAGCGCGAGACGCTCATGGCTCTATTGAACAAGCTGCGGTGACGGGCGACTAACCTCGATGAGGACGTCATCGAGGTTTTCCGGCATGCGAGTTGCGAGATGGTTTGCAATGGCTCTGAGTCTTGGAGCGTCGCTGGCGAGCGGATGTGCTCCAGCCCAAGCGGCGCAGCCCTATGAAGGGTTCTGGGCGTCGACGAGGAAAGACTGCCGCGATCAGGACAGCGCCAATCGCATGAGTATCGAAGGCGGCAACCGTCTCTATTGGTACGAGACGCGCTGCCGCGCCAGCGAGATCACCGCCGATGGAAAGCTCGGCTGGAAGATGAAGCTTGCCTGCGAAGGCGAGGGCGAGAAGTTTCGCTCCAATCCGCGTGTCTCCATCGCTGCGGACGGCAGGCTGGTGATCGACAACGGTCCGGTCGGGCAGGCCAGGCGCCAGACCTATGTGCGTTGTGAGATCGCGAAAAAGCGCTGATCCCTTAGGTCTTTCCCGGCCATTTGGCGCGGTAGCGGATTTCGCTGCCATCAGCGAGTCGGCGCCATGTGCCGAATTCCGGCGTATGCGGCGCCCGCGCGGTCAAATCGATCGGATAGATTCGGCTCGGCTGGCCTTCGATAGTGACGGCGAGCTGCCGGTGCGAGGTGCGAAACGCCAGTTCGACCTCGCCCGCGATGACGGGCTGGTCGCCGTCGCGACGGAAGGCGGCGGGGGTCACTTCGCCCGGCATGGTGTTGAGGTCGGTCTGCAGTTCGATGGTGATGCCCTGCGGTGACGTCGGCACCGTGACGCCGGCGGGAAAGCGAACCTCGAACATGAGCAGGGGATTGCTGGCGTTCGGATTGAGCCAGGGTGTGGCGGTCGTATAGGCATAGGCAATGTAGATGCCGATACCGACGGCGCAGAGCAGGACGACGACGCCGAGCGACTTCAGGCTGTTGCGCGCGACGCCCCCATTGTCCGCGCCCGTGCCTGAACGCGTCACCAGCCAGCTGGCAAGCACCGCGCCGGCGGTCGCCCCGATCGGGGAGTAGAAAAACAGCCCCAGCAGGCCCGATGTGATCGGGTCGGCGCGGTTGCCGAAATCGAGCAGCGAGAACAGCATAAAGGTCGCGACATAGCCCGCTACCGCGCCAGCAACGCCAACGGCTATCCGCGATGAGTTTTTCATGTCTCGCTCGATGGTCCAGCAAATGAACTGCCGCCGCCGAGGGCTGCCTGCGTTAGACGCAGCAGGCAGCAGACTTGTTCAATGCGCTTGAAGCTGCGTCACTTCGCCACCACTTCCGGCACCCTGCCAGCGGGTGGGGTATTGCGGCTGCGCTGGGTGCGCACGATGCCGTCGATGATGGTCATGCCGATGCCGGGGAGGTCGCCGAGTTGCACGCTCTCCAGGATGGTCTTGCCGGGTGAATGCTGCGCCTTGTCCATGATGACGAAATCGGCGGAGCGGCCGACCTCGATCAGGCCGCAGTCGAGCTGCCGCATCCGCGCGGTGTTGCCGGTGGCAAGGCAGAACGCGATCTCGGCGGGCAGCTCGCCGATCGAGGACAGCATCGAGACCATGCGCAGGATGCCGAGCGGCTGCACGCCGGAGCCGGCCGGCCCGTCGGTGCCGAGGATGACGCGATGCAGGTCGCCCATCTCGCGCGCGATGCGCAGCGTGTAGAGCGCCGAGCGCTCATTGCCGTTGTGAACGATCTCGAGCCCGCGCTTGCACCCCTCGCAGATGCAGCGGATCTGGTCGTCGGGAAGGGCAGTGTGGCCGCCGTTGATGTGGCCGACCACGTCGGTGTCGGCCTCCAGCACCACGTCCTTGTCGATCAGGCCGGAGCCGGGGATCGAAGGGCCGCCGGTGTGGATCGTGCTCTGGATGCCATATTTGCGCGCCCAGCCGACCATTTTTCGCGCGGTAGGTCCGTCCTTCACGCCGCCAAGGCCGACCTCTCCGAGCAGCTTGACGCCGGCGGCCGCCAATTCCTTGAAGTCTTCCTCGACCATCTCGCATTCGATGACGGGCGCACCGGCGTGAACCTTCACGCCGCCCGGGCGCAAGGTCCAGAACGCGCGTTGGGCGAAGATCGCCATCGCCTTCAACCCTACGACGTCGCGGGGGCGGCCGGGCATGTGCACTTCGCCCGCCGAGATCATGGTGGTGATGCCGCCATGGAGCGAGCTGTCGATCCAGCCGGTCTGGTTCTGCCGCGGCGTCCAGTCACCCGCGACGGGGTGGACGTGGCTGTCGATCAGGCCGGGGGTCACCGTCGTGCCGTTGGCATCGACAATGGTGGTCGCGCCTTCGGTGTTGAGGTCCTTGTGGCGGCCGATCGCGGTGATCTTGCCGTTCTCGGCGACGATTGTGTCGCCGTCCAGGATCGGCTTTTCCAGCGCTCCGGAGAGGATCAGACCGATATTCCGGATCACGAGTTTCGAAGGTCCGGTGGCCTGGGGTGCGTCATGCGCCATGGAAGGGGTCCTTGTCCTTAACTGCAACGCTCGCGATCTTGGGCAGCCTTGACCGCGGGAGCAAGCGGGATTATTCATTAGTATACGAATGATCGTATACAAACGACGCATAGCTGACCGCCTCGAACCGCACTGGAAGCGACACGGAAGGGTGAGATGAGCAATTTCAACCAGGAAAGCGTCTTGAGCGTCCACCACTGGACCGACACGCTGTTCTCGTTCAAGACCACCCGCAGCCCGACCTTCCGCTTCCGCAACGGTGAGTTCACCATGATTGGGCTCAAGGTCGGCGAGAAGCCGCTGCTGCGGGCCTACAGCGTCGCCAGCGCCAATTACGAGGACACCCTCGAATTCTTCTCGATCAAGGTGCCGGACGGTCCGCTGACCTCGCGGCTCCAGCACCTGAAGGAAGGCGACGAGATCATCGTCAGCCGCAAGGCCACCGGCACGCTTGTGATCGACAATCTGGAAGAGGGCCGCAACCTCTACCTCATCGGCACCGGCACCGGCCTGGCGCCGTTCCTGAGCGTGATCAAGGACCCCGAAACCTACGAGCGGTTCGAGAAGGTCGTGCTGCTGCACGGCTGCCGGCACGTGAAGGAACTCGCCTACGGCGAGATGATCACCCAGCATCTGCCGAACGACGAGATGCTCGGCGACTATATCCGCGCCCAGCTGATCTATTATCCGACCGTGACCCGCGATCCCTTCCGCAACCGCGGCCGCATCACCGACCTCATCACCTCCGGCAAACTGTTCGCCGATATCGGCCTGCCGGCGCTGGAAGCCGCCCACGACCGTGTCATGATCTGCGGCAGCCCGGCGCTCGTTGCCGACACCCGCACGCTTCTGGGCGAGCGGGGCTTTGTCGAGGGCAACCACGGTGAGCCGGCGCAGTTCGTGGTCGAAAAGGCCTTTGCCGAGCGCTAAGCGCGGAATTCTTGCGTCATAAGACCGTAGTTTCGCCGCCGCACGGGCGTTGCGGCGCCGATTCGGCGCGCGCTACACTGCGGGAGCGAATCAGCGGAGTTCCCACATGGTTGCGGACAGCGACAGCAACATCGCCTGGCACCGGGTCCAGTTGAAGAAGAACCGCGCCGAGTTGAAGGCGCTCGAGACCGCGCGCTTCATGATGGGCGAGATCGCGTCCTCCAAGCGGACCGGCCAGACCCAGAAGACGGTCGCGGACCTCAAGCGCAAGATCGCACAGTCGGAGCGCGTGATCGCGGACCACGACAAGCGCACGCGGCGGCCGCTCACGACCGACCTGCGGAGCCTCAGCGACGGCAGCTGGAGCCATTGGGATGCCTACACCAGCCAGCAGCAGCGCAAGACCGCGCCGCGTGCGCCGGGACGCGGATAGGGATCAAGAGCCGGTCAGCTTCTTCGCCGCGAGGTCGCGTTCCCAGCCGAACACGGAACGCCCGTCGAGTTCAGGCGATGCGGCGCGTTCAACTGCGATGAACGACTCTACCGACGGGCCGCGCGCAGTGCGCTCCAGCCGGCGCGCCTGATCGTCGAGACGCTTGATCGCCTGCATCTCCTCGTCGCGTCCGAGCTTCGCGTTCTGGATCGCGCCCTTCAGCAGGCGAATGGTCTCGTCATAGACCTTGATCGGAACGGGGTAGGGATGCCGGTCCTTGCCGCCATGGGCGAGCGAGAAGCGCGCGGGATCGTCGAAGCGATAGGGCGCGCCGTGCACCACCTCGGCGACCATCGCGAGTGAGCGCACGGTGCGCGCGCCGACACCCGGCGTCAGCAGCAGCTCCGGGAAGTCAACCGGGCCGCGCTCCGCGGCCGCCGCCAATGTGCCGTGCAGGCGGCGCGCGAACACGTCTTTCGGCCTGACGTCGTGATGGGCGGGCATGATCAGATGCGGCAGCATCGCCTGCGCCGGCTCGGACGCCGTGCCGGTGAGCCGTTCGAATTCGGAGAGGATGCGATCGGGGCCGAGATCGCTCAGCAGCTCGAGTTGCGCGCTGCGCGAGACACCGGCACGATGGTCGGTGAGATTGACGATCTCGCCCTGCCGCGGCCCCTCGATCGCGCTATGCGGCGTCTCGACAAAACTCTTCAGCGCCTCGGAATGCCAGTGATAGCGGCGGGCCTGCCGCTTGTCGCCGTTCATGCCCTGCTGCACCACGGTCCATTTGGCGTCCGCGGTGACGAAGAAGCCGTGCAGGTAAAGGTCGAAACCGTCCTGGACCGCGGCACTGTCGACCTTGGCCACAAGACGGCTGGCGCGCGTGAGCTTTGCGCCGTCGAAGCCGACGCGGTCGCCGAGCTGCATCAGCTCGTCCGGCGTCTTGCGCGAATGCTGGCCGCGGCCGCCGCAGACATAAATGCCGAGCTCGTCCTGGAGCGGGCCGAGCCCGCGCTTCAGCGCGCCGATCACGGAGGTGGTGATCCCCGAGGAGTGCCAGTCCATCCCCATCACGGCGCCGAACGACTGGAACCAGAACGGATGCGACAGCCGCTGGAGGAATGCGTCGCGCCCGTAATGATGCACGATCGCCTGCGTGACGATCGCGCCGAGCGACGACATGCGGGTCGCAAGCCAGGGTGGAACCCGGCCGGTATGCAGGGGAAGATCGGCGCTGCCGGTTCGGCGAGTCATGATTGCCTAGGAATAGCGCAGTTCGGCCGTCAGTGGGAGACGACAATACCGAGTTCCTGCAGCCTCCTCCCGGCGCAAGAGAAGATGCGGGCGCGGGCGAAAAGCTGAGCGGCTGCGGTCAGGCGGCCTTCGCGACGGTGGTCTCCGTCCGCTCGTCTCCACGCGATCGCCGCTTGCGCAGTTTTCGCCGTGCCCAGATCAGCAGGCCGGTCGAGAGCAGTGTGAGCAGCGCGATCGACGTCACGACATTGAGCGGCGAGGCGATCAAGGCCGACCAGTTTCCTTCATGAATCAGGCGCGGCCAGTTGCGCGGCAGCGGCGTGACGCCTGACGAGCTGACGGCAGAGGCGCGCAGCTCTCCGCCTTCGTAGACCCGCGCCATCATGCGTCCGCCGCGCACGCCGATCGAGATCACGTGCGACAAGTCGTGGGAGGCCGCGACCATGCCAACCGCCTCGGGCAGTGGCAGCGGACGGCCGCCGCTGGCAGGAGCGGACGCGCTCTGAAACGTCAGGCCGAACGCCAGGCAGAGGCCGGTGAGCGGGCTCAAGAGGATCAGCGGCAATGCGAACCAGGCGGTCCCCTTGTGCCATCCGGACAGCGTGTTGCGCAGGCGCGGGAGCCCCATGAGGACGCCAAGCACCATCAGGATGACCATGGCGACGGTCGAACTCGTGACGAGCCATGCCTGGCCGAGCAGCCGCTCATGCGTGACGCGCGCCCATACGAAGAGATCGGAGAGGCTGGAGCCGGTGGCCGCGGGTTCTCCGGTAGCGAGATCGATCGCTGGCGCTCCCGTGCCTTGCAATGCCATCCGCTGGGCGGCGGCATTGATCGAAAGCCCGCGCGCCTTGCCATCCGGATCATATCGCTTCACCAGATCGACGATGCGGGTGGAGGCGATCGGCGGGCCGCCAACGGCGCTGATTTGCGCCAGCGGCTCAAAGGACAGGATGAGGCCGGTCGCGATGATCGCGAGCAGGGGAAGCGCAAAGACCAGTGTGATCCAGCGATGGAGCGTCAACAACAACGGCTTGTTCATTCCCGGTCTCCTGCAATCCGCAGCTTTGGTCGCTCAGCGCGGTGCCGAAGACAAATGACGCTTTATCCATGTTGTTGCGTTGATTTGCAGCAAACGGAATCAGCACCCGGCGCAGCGATGTCAGCGAATGCCAATCGTTCGCAGCTTCGCGCGTCACGAGCAGCTTGTGCAGCAGCCGCTTCGTGCGTTCGACTTCGGTTGCCGAGCCGAGGTCAGGCTGCAGCGTGTCGCTGATATCGTCACCGCGATCGGCGACTTCCTCACTGGGCGCGGATGTCAGCGGCCTTCAGCACCGGCTCCCATTTGGTCGCCTCGGCACGCATATAGGCGTCGAAATCCTTGGCGGCGGAGCCGACCGGCGCGGCGCCAATCTTACCGAGCGTCGACAACACGCTCGGATCCTGCAACGCCGCTTTCAAATCAGTCTCGAGCTTCGCCACGATCTCCGGCGGCATCTTGGCCGGACCAAGCACACCCCACCAGACCGAGACGTCATAGCCGGGGACGCCCGACTCCGCGACGGTCGGGACATTCGGCAGCGCCTTGGAGCGCTCGGCGGATGTCACCGCGAGCGCGCGCACCGGTCCGCCTTCGAGCTGGCCGATCGCCTCCGCAAGCGGATTGATGCTGAGCGGAATCTCGCCGGCGATGACGGCTGTCAGCGCCGGCGCCCCGCCCTTGTAGGGGATTGCGACGATCTTGGTGCCCGACATGTATTTGAGCAGCTCGCCGGCGAGATGCGCCGAGGTACCGTTGCCGGACATGCCGTAGGAGAGCTTGTCCGGATCCTTCTTTGCGGCGGCGAGGAGATCGCCGAGCGTCTTGTAGGGGCTGTCTTTGGCAACGACGATCGCGAGCGGCGAGGAGGCGACTTCGCCGATCGCGGTGAAATCCTTGAAGGTGTCGTAGGGCACGCTCGGATAGATGAACTGGTTGAGCGGATGGCCGCTCGCGACCAGGATCAGCGTGTAGCCGTCGGGTGCCGCCTGCGCCAGCGCCTGCGAGGCGACGATGCCGCCTGCGCCGGGCCGGTTATCGACCACCGGCTGCTGGCCCCACGTCTTGGCCAGCGCCTGGCTGAGCGTACGCGCGAGCACGTCGACAGCGCCGCCGGCGGCGTAGGGGACGAGGATGTGAACCGGCTTGCTCGGATAGGTGTCGGCGGCCTGCGCGGCGCTTGCCGCCAGCAGCAGACCCGCACCCAGCATCAAGCGGCCGATCGTCTTGTTGAAACCCAGCATTCCCAGCACTCCTAGAGGGCGTTTGTGCGCATATGGCGGTCTCGGAGCCATCGGGGCGCGGCCCTTGGTTCTTGTTGACGAGACCTGATCTTTTGTACGATAGTACAAATCACATGGCACGCAAGCCCACCAGCAAGGAAACGGCCCGCAAGCCGAACATGCGCGAGGCGATCCTCGTCGCTGCCGAGGAGCTGTTCGCCACCAACGGGTTCAATGCCGTTTCGGTGCGCGACATCGCGCAGGCCGCCGGCGCCAATCCCGGCAGCGTCACCTATCATTTCAAGACCAAGGACGGCCTGCTGCTGGAGATCTACCGGCGTCATTGCGGGCCGATGAATCTGCGCCGTTCCGAGCTGCTCGCCGCCGCCAGGCGGGTGCGCGATCTCCAGGACCGGCTGGAGGCGATCGTGCGCGCCTATGTGGTGCCGGCCTTCACCTCGGGCAGTGATCTTGCCGGCGGCGGCGCGCGCTTCACGCGGCTGCGCGCCGTGATGTCGGCCGAGGGCAACGAGGTTACGCGAAAAATCATCGCGCAGACCTTTGACGACACCAGCCATGCCTTCATCGATGCAGTGCACGACAGCCTGCCGCACATTCCACGCACCGATATCGTCTGGCGCAGTCACTTTCTGCTCGGCGCGCTCTATTACTCGCTGGTGACGCCGGACCGCGTCTCGCGGCTGTCGCGCGGCGAGGCCGACGGCAGCGATGCTGCCAGCGCCATCGAGCAATTGGTGCAGGCGACCGTTGCTGCGTTCCAGGCGCCTGCGCTGGATCAGGCCGCCCCGGCGCGGCGGCGGCCGGTCGTTAGCAGCAAGACCTGAAAGAAGCGTTCTCGTTCGGCGGTTCACCTGATGACGATGATGTACACGCCGACCATCCCACCGCCCGATCCGAACACGCGCACGCCGAAATTCAAGCTGCCAAAGCTGTCTTGCGACGCGCATTGCCACATCTTCGGGCCCGGCGCGAAGTACCCTTACGCGCCGGATCGGTCCTACACGCCGCCGGACGCACCGCTCGAGGATTTCCGCGCGCTGCATGCCAAGCTCGGCGTGGAGCGTGCCGTCATCGTCAATGCCAGCGTGCACGGCAGCGACAACACGGTGGCGCTCGACGCCATCGCGCAGAGCAACGGCGCCTATCGCGCGGTCGCCAATATCGACGACACCATCACTGAGCGCGGGCTTCGCACGCTGCATGAGGGCGGTTTCCGCGGCTGCCGCTTCAATTTCGTCCGCCATCTCGGCGGCATCCCCGACAAGAGCGTGTTCAACCGCGTCATCGCGATGGTCGCACCGCTCGGCTGGCACATCGACCTGCATTTCGACGCGATCGACCTGCCTGACTATGCCGATATGCTGGCCAGGCTGCCGCTGAGCTACACCATCGACCACATGGGGCGGGTGAAGGCTGCCGAAGGGCTCGATCAATTGCCGTTCAGGATCCTGATCGAACTCATGCAGCGCGACGAAAAATGCTGGGTCAAGATCTGCGGCTCGGAGCGGGTATCCTCCAGCGGTCCGCCGTTCACCGACGCGGTGCCGTTCGCGCGAAAGATCGTCGAGACCGCAGCAGACCGCGTCATCTGGGGGACCGACTGGCCGCATCCGAACGTCAAAGTGATGCCGAATGACGGTGACCTCGTTGATCTGATCCCGCTGTTCGCACCGGAGCCGGAACTCCAGCAGAAGATCCTCGTCGGCAATCCCGCGCGGCTTTTCGGGTTCGACCCATGACGGTGCCGTGA
>Ga0102590_1003875_pt1 | contig 13838 bp, 14 predicted proteins | sample AraplaMF_Col_mMF_FD_76859 | JGI IMG/M metagenome (GOLD analysis project Ga0102590, IMG submission 76859) | Arabidopsis root microbial communities from the University of North Carolina, USA - plate scrape MF_Col_mMF | ecosystem: Host-associated > Plants > Roots > Endosphere | place: USA...
GCGCCCGACACCCGGTGGTTGCTGCTCGTATATGGTCAGCCACAGAATGTAAACGTAAGGGCTGCGGGTCGCGTCGGAGGTGTCGTCTACCGGCCGCCTCGGTAGGAACGGATCAGGGGTCGCCCCGCGCCAGGACCCACGCCGGAGCGGTCCCGGCCTCCGGCACTGGGGTCGCGAGCGAGGTCGATGCGGCGATCTACTCCGGAGGCGACCCAGCGGTTACTGGTTCCGGCCTTCCGTCACGTTCTCGCTCGGCTCCCCGGCCGTCCACGAGGTGAGGATGCGCAAGGCGTCGTACGACGGACTGCCCGGCTCTGCGGTCAACACCATCAGGCGCTGCCCTGATCCGTCCGGGCTGCTCCATGTGTCGCAGTCGAGGGTGAGTTCACCGACCAGGCGGTGCCGGTAGCGCTTGGTGCCGTAACTGGAGGCGATGACGCGGTGTTCGGCCCACCAGGAGCGAAAGTCGGCGTCCTGGACGGACAAGTCACCGACGAGCCGGGCGAGCTCGGGGTCATCCGGGTCTGCCGCAACCTCCATACGCAGTGCGGCGACCGCGTCGCGGGCGTCATGCGCCCACTCCAGGTGCATGTCTCGGACGATCGGGTCCGTGAACAGCAGGCGCACGTAGTTGCGCCGATCGGCCGGAATTGACGAGAAGTCCCTGTAGAGGGCCGCGGCGGCGATGTTCCAGGCCAGGATGTCCATACGCTTGCCGAGCACGACGGCAGGCGTTTCCGTGAGCTGGTCGAGCAGGCGCTGCATCGCGGGGCGCACACGCTGCGCCGTCCGCCGGCGACGCGGCCGCGCGTCGGTCCTGCCCGCGAGTTCGTACAGATACCTCTGTTGATCGTCGTCGAGGCGCAACGCCCGCGCCAGGGTGGCGAGCACCGAGGCGGACGCCCGGACCCGGCCCTGCTCCAACCGCGTGTAGTAGTCCACACTGATCGCCGCGAGCTGGGCGACCTCCTCGCGGCGCAGCCCCGCGACCTTGCGGGCGGAGTCCGCCTGCGGCAGGCCGAAGTCGAGCGGTGCCAACTGTGCGCGGCGCGCTTTGAGGAAGGCCCCGAGAGCACGCGGGTCGGATGCCGAAGTCATGCTCCTCATTGTCGCGCGAGCAGTGCGGGGACAAGGGGGGCAGGTTTTTTCCCAGGCACGAACTCGCCTCTTTTGCGCGCCCCGGCCTTCACCGACGGTGGAGACGTGCCCGGGACAGCGCCGGGCACACGGCCGACCGGATGGGTACGGCCGGTCCTGAAACTGCACCACGGAGAATCCTGTGACGAAGACCGATGTCACCTTCGACAGCGCCGGCATCCCGCTCGTCGGCCATCTCTACCTCCCCGAGACACCGACAGCGGGTCCGCGTCCCGCGATCGTCGTCGGTCACCCCGGCAGCGGCGTGAAGGAGCAGACGGCCGGGCTGTACGCGCGGCGCCTTGCGGAGCGGGGTTTTGTCACGCTGGCCTTCGACGCGGCCTACCAGGGCGAGAGCGGTGGCGAGCCCCGCGGCCTGGAAGACCCCGCCCACCGGGTGGAGGATCTGAAGGCCGCCGTGTCCTTCCTCACCAGTCGTGGCGAAGTGGACACGGACCGCATCGGCGCGCTCGGCATCTGCGCCTCCGGGGGATACGCGCTGGCCGCCACGGCCAGTGATCACCGCATCAAGGCCGTCGGCACCGTCAGCGCCGTCGATGTCGTCCGGCAGTTCCGCCTGGGAGCCAACGGCACCCAGGACCCGGCCGTCTTCCAGTCAATGCTGGATGCCGCCGCCCATGCACGCACTGCGGAGGCCCGTGGTGAGGAACCTCCGGTCCTGACGCTGTTCCCCGAGACCGCGGAACAAGCCCGCGCGCTCGGCGGCGAGCACGGCGCCGAGGGCTTTGACTACTACCGCACAGCACGTGCCCAGCACGCCCGCTCCGCGAGCTTCTTCACATGGTCGAGCATCGACAGGATGGCGGCCTTCGACGCCTTCGCCCCGGTCCCCCTGATCGGTCGGCGGCCCATGCTCATGATCGCCGGGACCCGCGCAGTCACCGCTTGGATGAGCATCGAGGCGTTCCAACTCGCCACTGGGCCCAAGGAATTGCTGTGGATCGACGGTGCCGGCCATGTCGACCTCTACGACAAGAAGCAGTACGTGGACCTCGCCATCGACAAACTCGACGGGTTCTTCGCCGAGGGCCTCGGCCCGGCCGCGTAGCGGGCGGGGCCGGCATGTGCGGGAGTTGACGGCGGATCTGTCGGCGGCTGCGATCGCGGTGGACCTCACCTCGGTCGACGCGCGGCCGCTCGGCAGTCGCCCGCATCCGGCGGGGCTGCTCCACCTGGTCCGGCCGGAGGCGCCTGGCCACCGGGCGCACCGGGTTCGTCCGCGAGCGGTCGGAGTGACCGAACCGGTCCGTGTCAGCGCTTGTGGCCCAGCCATTCGGCGAGTACGGCGGCCTGACTGTGGTCCACGTCCTTGGTGGCGGTGAGCAGCGTCAGCCTGTCATGTGCGGCCAGATCTCGCAGGTGTGCGGCCGCGTCGCGGTGTCCGGCGTCACGCAGTTCCGCCAGATAGCGTCGGCGGAACTCGGTGAACCGGTCGGGATCGTGGCCGTACCAGTGGCGCAGATCGCTCGACGGGGCCACATCGCGCAGCCACTCGTCCAGGTGAGCGTCCTCCTTGCGCATGCCCCGCGGCCAGACACGGTCGACGAGAACCCGCTTGCCGTCTTTCGGGGACGTCTCTTCGTAGACCCGCCGATAGGCGATCCGTTCGGTCATGACGGCGCCCTCCACATCACCTCGGGCCGCTCAATGCAACTGTCCGACGCCTCCATTTTATCGAAGTCGGCTGTTGCCTCAGATGGGGCTTCGGCCCCTGCGGTCGCCGATCGTTCGGCGCGCGTGGTCGCCGGACGGTCAGCGAGACCTCTTCCCGACACCACGGGGACGGCACCCGTCGACGTCCGACAACGAGCCGAGGCGGATGACTACTCTCAGTCAGCGAATGAAGCCGCGGTCCGAAAGGTCACCATGCACAACCACCACGGACAGGCCGCGCTGATCACCGGTGCGTCCTCGGGAATCGGTCGCGCGTACGCCGAACACTTGGCGCGGCGGGGTTACGACCCCGTGCTGGTCGCCCGTCGCGCCGATCGGCTCGCCCGGTTGGCAGAGACCATCCACCGTGACACGGGTCGGCGAGCCACCGTCCTGCGGGCCGATCTGGCGGACGCGAGCGACCTCGCCCGCGTCGAGACGGCCGTTCTCGAGCACAAGGGCCTCGCCGTCGTGGTCAATGCCGCCGGCCTGGGCGGACTGGCGCCGCTGCGCGAGGCGGACCCCGGGACGCTCGACGACCTCATCGCTGTCAACGTGACGGCCCTGACGCGTCTTTCCCGCGCCGCGCTGCTCGCGTTCGGCGAGAACGGCTCCGGAACGCTCATCAATGTGTCCTCGATCGGCGCCTTCCGTCCGCCGCCGCGTGGTGCCGCCTACGGAGCGTCCAAGGCTTACGTCCTGCACTTCTCCCTCGCCCTGCAGCAGGAGGTGGCGGCCACCGGCGTCCGTGTCCAGGTCGTGCTGCCCGGTCCCGTGCGCACCGAGTTCTTCGAAGCCGCGGGGACCTCGTCCCTGTTCCCCGACGAGTCGTTCGTCGATGCGGACGATCTGGTGCGGGCCGCGCTCGACGGGCTGGACCAGGGGGAGCTCGTCTGCATTCCGACACTTCCCGATATGGCGTCGTGGGAGGAAGTGGCCACACTTCAGTTCGCTCTGCGGGATGCGGCCGGGCTGCGCGGCGCCATCGCCGGGCGTTACGCTCCGCGGCGCAGCGGGTGACCTGTGCTGTCGCCTCCCCGCTCGCGGAGAGCCGGGAATCGGGTACGCGCGAGTGGAACCGCCACTCATGTCGACGTCCTGCCCTGCCTCCGGCGAACGAGTTGTCCTCCTGAGAGATGTCCCCCGATGACGTGTGGCGTCGGGGTCGACCAGTGATCAGTAGAGCCACCGGTCGAGGTGTGCCGGCCAGAGGAACCCCGTATAGCCCTTGAAGGCGGCCGGGTCGATCTCTTCGAGCGCTCGAGCAAGGTGGCTCAACTCGGCCAGGGCCCGTTCTTCCTCGTCTTCGGAGAAGTATTCCTCGGGGTCGTCCGGCTCGCTCAGGAGTTCAGAGGCCGTGAGGTGGCCGCCGTAGCAGTGGAGAGTCTGAAGCCATAGATCGACAGTGGAGTTGGCGAAGCAAGCCGCGCCATCCCGCGCAACGTAGTAGACCGCTCCGGTCTCCGGCTCGACGCCGAACGACGACCGCTCGGTCGGCACACCAAGGTCGGCATGCTCCGTCAGACGGTAGAGCGGGCCGCGAGGCGTCTGGAGAACCGGCTCATCCTCGCGCTGAATCACGACTCGCTCGATCAGGCGGGGAGCCACCGGGACGCCGTTGTTCCTGCCGCTCACTCGCCACCGTGATGCGACCCGGCTCCCGTCCTGGTTCTGGAAGGTCTCGATGACGTCGAACCTGAAGTCGTCGATCCTGCCGAGGAAGTCCCGCACCCACGCCTTGAAGTTCTCCCGGCCCTCGATGCGCTCGCCGCCGCTCGTGATGACGAAGTCCTCGACCACGAAATCGTCGACCTTGTCCGGGTTCCGGGCCTTCCACACCTCGTTCCAGAAGGCTTCCACCACCTCGGTAGAGCTCGAGTACCCCACGAAATCCTCCAGTTGCGCTGTACCGTCGAAATGCTTGACATGCCTGTCAAACATAACTTGCGGCGCCGCGCGCGGCAAACGAGCGGCGCAGGCCTCCAGCCGACGGCACCCCACCGACCCAGCATGCTTGGTATAATGGTCTGACATTAAAGGGAGTCGAGAGGGGCCACGCAATGTCGGGCGGAACGCTCATCGTCGGCGCCAGCCAGGCCGGACTCCAACTTGCCGTGTCGCTCAGGCAGTTGGGAGACACCGAACCGATCACCCTGGTGGGTGAGGAGATCCATCCGCCGTACCAGCGGCCGCCCCTGTCCAAGGAGTTCCTGACCGGCCAGACGGACCTGGAATCACTCGCCCTTCGCACACCGTCCTACTACACCGATGCCGGCATCGACCTCGTCCCCGGCGAGCGCGTCACCGAGGTCGACCTCTCCCCTTCCGGCCGCCCCGGATCCGGTAGTGCGAAGACCCCGAGCGGACGTGTCTTCGCCTTCGACCGGCTCGCCCTGACCGTCGGGGCCGGACCCCGGCGGCTCGCCGTGCCCGGCGCCGAACTCGACGGAATCCGCTATCTGCGCGACCGTGACGACGCCGCGCACCTCAGGCAACGGCTGACCACCGCGTCGCGGGTCGTGGTCGTGGGCGGCGGCTTCATCGGGCTGGAGGCGGCGGCGGTCGCCCGCGGGTTCGGCAAGGACGTCACCGTCGTCGAGGCCGCCGATCGGCTGATCTCGCGGGCGGTGGCGCCCGTTGTCTCGGAGTTCTACCGGCGGGCACATGTCCGGCGCGGCACCAGGGTGTCGCTGTCCGCGGCCGTGGCGGGATTCGACGGCGAACGCGGGCGCGTCACCGGAGTGCGGCTCGCCGACGGCACTCGGCTGCCGGCCGATCTCGTGCTGATCGGTGTCGGAGTACTCCCGCGTACCGAGCTCGCCGAGCACCTCGGGCTCGAGTGCGACCGCGGCATCGTCGTCGACGCCGGGGCCCGGACCAGCGATCCGCATGTCGTCGCCGCCGGGGACTGCACCGTGCAGCCGCACCCCATGACGGGCCTCGGCCGGGTACGGCTGGAGTCCGTGCAGAACGCCGTGGCCCAGGCCACGACCGCCGCGGCAACGCTCCTCGGCACTCCGGCGCCGCAGCGGGCGGTGCCCTGGTTCTGGTCGTATCAGGGCGATCTCAAACTGCAGATCGCCGGCCTGTCGGGCGGCTACGACCAGCACGTGGTGCGGGGTGACCCGGACAGCGAGCGGTTCTCCGTCCTGTACTACCGGCAGGACGAACTCCTCGCGATCGACGCGGTGAACAGCCCGGCCGACTACATGGCGGTACGCAAGGCCCTCACCCAGGGCACGACCGTCCCGGCGAGTGTCGCCGGTGACAGCGGCACTCCTCTGAAGGCACTGCTGACCACCGGGCGGGCCGTGGTGCCGTCCTCCTGAACACCACACACCTCGCCTTCTTGAGGAGAGGGCATGCGAAGAGGCGTGAGGCTGACTGCCTCACGCCTCTTCTGCTCGAACGACGGCCGTCAGATCACCGCGGATTCGAGCGACTCGGGGGCGAAGAGCTCCTCCGGGCGCCACAGCCGCTCCGAGAGCCCTTGCTCGTGGTGGTAGCGCAGGAACGTGGTCAGCGTCTCGTGGTTGCTCTCCAGGCCGTAGGACCAGTAGTCCTGGCCCAGCAAGGCGCGCGCCTCCTCCAGTTGGGGGGTGAGCCAGGGCAGCATGAAGCGGAGGGCGGAGGTGTCGTACAGGTTGCGGTACGCCGCGTCCTTGGCCGCCAGCATGGCCTTGTAGAGGGACTGCGCGACCCAGGGATGGCGGTCGTAGACATCCCGCCTGATCACCACCACATGCATGATCGGGAAGATCCCGGTGTCGGCGTAGTAGTCCTTCTCGGCGGCGACGACGTCCGGGAACACCCTCCGTACACGCGGGTCCCCGGCGACGAACGGGCTCGGTACCCGCGGCGTGCACAGCGCGTCGATCTCGCCCTCGGCGAGCATCTCGGCCAGGGTCCTGTCCTCGGGGATGCGGCTGATACGCAGCGAGTCCGGCAGTTCCACGCCCGCCTTCTCGATGCGGCCGGGCGTCTCCTGCCCGCCGGTCAGATAACTGACCGAGTCGAAGGGCACTCCGTATCGGTCGGCCAGGATCCCCCGCATCCACACACAGGCCGTCAACTGGTACTCCGGCGTGCCGATGCGCTTGCCCCGCAGGTCCTCGGGGGCCGAGATACCCGCGTCGGTGTGGCAGTACAGCGAGCCATGCCGGAACATGCGCGAGGTGTAGACGGGCAGCGCGACGAAGGGTGCCGGATCGGCGCGCAACGACAGCACGTACGAGGAGAGCGACAGCTCGGCCACCTCGAACTCCTGGTGGCGCATCATGCGGAAGAACGTCTCCTCGACGGGCAGCCGCAGATAGGTCAGATCGATGCCGTCGGGACGGACGGTGCCCTCCTCCAGGGCGCGCGTGCGGTCGTAGTCGCCGCAGGCGAAGGTGAGTTGCAGTCGGGACATGGGGTGGTCGTCACCTGCCTTCCGCTGTCAGGCGTGCGTCCAGACGCGGGTACACGCGCCGGGCGTTGGCCTCGTAGACCTTGTGCCGCTGCTCGTCGTCGAGTCCCGCCCGGTCGACGTAGCTCTTGGTGTCGTCCCAGGCGATGCCGGTCTGCGGGTCCGCGCCGCGCACGGCGCCCAGCATCTCCGAGGCGAACAGGATGTTGTCGGCTCCGATCACGCGGTGCAGCAGGTCGATGCCCGGCTGGTGGTACACGCAGGTGTCGAAGAAGACGTTGTTCATCAGGTGGTCGGAGGGGTCCGGCCGGCCCAGGCGGACGGCCAGACCGCGGTAGCGTCCCCAGTGGTACGGCACGGCACCGCCGCCGTGCGGGATCACGAACCGCAGCGCGGGGAAGCGGGCGAACAGGTCGCCCTCGACGAACTGCATGAAGGCCGAGGTGTCGGCGTTGAGGTAATGGGCGCCCAGGGCATGGAAGTTGGGGTTGCAGGACGCCGAGACATGGATCATCGCGGGGACGTCCAGTTCGACCATCGTCTCGTACAGGGGGTACCAGAACGGGTCGGTGAGCGGGGGCGAGGTCCAATGGCCGCCGGACGGGTCCGGGTTGAGGTTGCAGCCGACGAACCCGAGGTCGTCCACACAGCGGCGCAGTTCGGTGATGGCGTCGTCGAGCGTACCGCCCGGCGTCTGGGGCAACTGGCACACGGCGGCGAAGTTCCGCGGGAACAGTTCGACGGCCCGGTGGACGAGGTCGTTGTTCACCCGCGCCCAGGTACGTGCGGTCGCCGGGTCCGGGACATGGTGTTCCATGCCGGATGCCTTCGGCGAGAAGAGCATCAGGTCGCCGCCGCGTTCCCGCAGCAGCTTCAGCTGGTTGGTCTCGACGCTCTCCCGGATGGCGTCGTCGCTGATCGCGGCGGGTTCGGGGACAGGCAGCGACGGGTCGGCGAGACGGGCCAGCTGCGCGTTGCGAAAGGCCTGGTGGGGCCGGGGTGCCGTGGTGTAGTGGCCATGTACATCAATGATCATCCGCGGTCTCCCGGTCGACGTAGGTCAGGCCCTTGTGGGCCAGGCGCTCACGCATCGAGTTGACGTCGAGGCTCAGCTCGCCGTTCGCATAGCGTTTGCGGCTGACGGCCTCCTTCTCCTCCCGCGCCCGGCAGCCGTCGAGCACGGCCCGGGCGTCGTGCCGCGGCACGACGACCACACCGTCGTCGTCGGCGACGACGACGTCGCCGGGCCGGATGTGCTGTCCGGCGCAGACGATGGGGGTGTTGACGTCACCGAGGGTCTCCTTGACCGTGCCGAACGCGCTGATGTGCCGCGCCCATACGGGGAATCCCATTCGCTGCAGCTCCGCCACGTCACGGCAGCCGGCGTCGATGACCACTCCGCGCACACCGCGCGCGGAGACCGCGGTGGCAAGCAGGTCCCCGAAGTAGCCGGCCTGGGAGGGCGAGGTCGGGGAGACCACGAGGATGTCGCCGTCCCGGCACTGCTCCACGGCGACATGGATCATCCAGTTGTCGCCGGGCGGCACGCTCACCGTCACGGCGGTGCCCGCGATGTGCGCGCCCGGCCACACGGGACGCAGTGCGGGGTCGAGGAGCCCGGTGCGGTGCTGGGCTTCGTGGACGGTGGCCACGCCGAACGCCGCCAGGGCGTCGACAGTGGCCCGCTCGGCGCGAACCGGGTCGCGTACGACGATGCTCATGCGGCCGCCCAGGGCAGGAGCGAGACGTGCACGGCGTCCTCGCCGCTCTCGCCGCCGACCGTGCGGATGGCACGGTCGACCTCGGTGAGGGGGAAGCTGTGGGTGCTGAGTTTCTCCAGGGGGAAGCGGCCCGATGCGAGCTGTTCCAGGGCGAGTTCGCAGGAGCGGTAGCTGTGGCCGCGAGCGCTTTTCAGCGCGATCGACTTCTCCGTCAGCTTCTTCATGGGGAAGTCGGGGAACGCGGCCAGTTCGCCCTGGACCACCATCGTGCCCTCACGCCGCTTGAGTGCGTCGATGCCGAGCAGCACGGGTGCGGTGCCCGCGCCCGCGGTGCAGTCCAGGACCACGTCGACCCCGCGCCCGCCGGTGATGTCCAGGACGCGGGAGAGGGCGTCCTCCTGGGTGATGTCGATGACGTGGTCGGCACCCAGCTCGCGGGCCAGGGACAGGCGCGCCGCGTCCCGGGTGGTGCCGGTGACGATGATGAGGGAGGCACCGGCCTGCTTGCAGGCGACGACTTGGGACAGCCCCTGCTGTCCGGGGCCCTGGATGAGGACGGTGGAGGCGTAGCCGACGCCCGCGGTGACCAACGCCCACTCGATGCCGTTCGACAACGGCGTGACGAGCCCTGCGAGTTCGGCCGACACACCGTCGGGCACGCGGTGGGTGACCGAGTTCCACGGCAGATAGAGGTACTGGGCGAAGCCGCCCCACAGGTGGTACGGGTGGTTCGCCGATGTGTAGCCGTAGCGGCGGGCGTCGGTGTTGGTACGCCAGTCGGTGGCCTCGCAGTGGCGGTACTCGCCCCGGTGGCACCACTCGCAGCGATAGCAGCCGACGTAGTGCTCGACGAACACCCGGTCCCCTTCGGCCAGGCCCTTGCGTTCGGTGAAGGTGCGGCCGGCCTTCGCGATGACGCCCACGTTCTCGTGTCCCATGATCACGGGGTCGGTGAACGGCGGCTTTGCGTACATCTTCACGTCGGTGCCGCAGATGCCCGCCACCTCGACCTTCAACAGGGCTCCGTCTTCGGGTATGTCCGGCATCGGGAACTCCCGCAGCTCGGTCCGGCCGGGCGCCGTTCTCACCGCCGCCAGCACCTGTTCCGCCATGACGTCGTCTCCTCACGTTCGGGGATGTCCCGCCGGAACGACAGTCTATGGACTTATGGACTAACCATGCTACCTTTTCGAGTCATGGCCGTACCTCAACTCAGGACCGTGACCCGGACGCAGGGCAACAACGAGGCGCTCAAGACGGGGGTGGTCACGCCCCGCGGCTTCCGCTTCGAGTTCGAGGAAGTCCCCGTTCTCGTCGACGCCTTCCGGCGCATGGTGCGCGGGCTGGAGTTCGACGTCAGCGAGATGGCACTGACCACGTATCTCGTCGCCAAGGCGCACGGCGCACGGTTCACCGCCGTGCCCGTCTTCCTGGTGCGCGGTTTCCACCACGGGGCGGTCTTCCATGACCCGGCGTCGGATGTGCGCAGCCCCAAGGACCTCGAGGGCCGCAGGGTCGGCGTCAGCCGGGGCTACACGGTGACCACCGGCGTCTGGGCGCGCGCGGTCCTCCAGGAGGAGTACGGCGTGGACCTCGACAAGGTCACCTGGGTGCTGTCGGGCGACGAGCACGTCGCGGCGTACCGGCCCCCGGCGAACGTCGTCCCCGTGGACTCCGGTGGTTCGCTTGAGGACGCGCTGCTCGCCGGGGACCTCGCCGCGGTGATCGGCCCCAGGCCGGCGTCCTCGGCCCTTGCTCCGCTGATCCCGGAGCCCGCAGAGGCGGGCTTCACCGCCCTGCGTGAACGCGCCCTGTACCCGATCAACCACCTGATCGTCATCCGTGACGAACTGCTCGCGGAACAACCCGAGTTGGGTGCTCTGGTCTTCGACGCCTTCGCCCGGGCCAAGCAGCTCTACGTGGACCGGCTGCACAGCGGAGGCGTCAACTCCCCCACCGCCACGGACCGCATGTACCGGCGGGTCCTGGAGTTGACCGGCATGGATCCGCTGCCGTACGGCCTGGAGCCGAACCGCGCCGTGCTGGAACAGCTCATGCGGCACGCGGTGGACCAGCACATCCTCGAACGGCCGCTTCCCCTGGAGGGGTTGTTCGCCGAGAGCACGCGCACGCTGATCGCCTGAACGCACGCTCACCGTCAGCCGAAGGGACCCGTATGCGCATCGCCATCGCCGCCGACCACAACGGCTACGCCCTCAAAGTCCGGCTCACATCCTGGCTGACCGCGCAGGGGCACACCGTCGACGACCGCGGCAGCCACAGCGAGGATACGGTCGACTACCCGCCGCTGTGCGCGGACGTCTGCCGGCAGGTGACCGAAGGTCACGCCGAGCGCGGGATCGTCCTCGGTGGAAGCGGACTCGGAGAGACCGTCGCCTGCAACAAGATCCGGGGGATTCGGGCGGGGCTGTGCCACGACCTGTGGAGCACCCGCATCTCCCGCGGAAACAACGACTCCAACGTCCTTGTCCTGGCCGCCAAGATCCTGGCACCCGAGGACGCCGAGGACATCGTCGGGACATGGCTGACGACACCCTTCAAGGGCGGGGTGCACGCACGGCGGCTCGAGCAGATCGCCGCGCTGGAAGAGGAGTCGGCGCGCACCTGAGCCAGGGGCCCGGCCGCGCCTCCCCTCCCGGCCGGGCCCCTTCATCTCTTAATACTGCAACCGCATGTGCGTGACGATCATGGATCCCGTGCGTTGGTGTGACTGTGTGCTGATGAGCTGACGGTTGAGCAGGTCGAGTCGTGGTCCGAGGGGATAGCCGGTTTCCATGCCCGGTTCGCCCACCGTTTCGGCAGGTCGGAGCCCCGTGAGCGGGCGCTGGACTACTTGACCGGGCTGCTCGCGCCGCTAGAGAAGAAGAACGGGTGGACGCTGGCCGAGCAGGTGGGGCAGCAGCGCCCGGACGGCGTTCAGCGGCTGCTCAACCATTCCGACTGGGATGAGGATGCGGTCCGGGATGACGTGCGCGACTTCGTCGTTGAGACCATCGGCGCCAAGGACGGGATCCTGATCGGCGACGACACCGGCTTCCTGAAAAAGGGCACCAAGTCCGCAGGTGTCCAGCGCCAATACACCGGTACTGCCGGCAGAACCGAGAATTGCCAGATCGGGACGTTCCTGGCCTACGCCTCGTCCAAGGGGCGCGCGCTGATCGACCGCGAGTTGTATCTCCCGAAGTCCTGGACCGACGACCGTGAGCGCTGCCGCGCCGCCGACATCGCAGACGAGGTGCCGTTCGCGACCAAGAACGAGCACTTCAAGTGGATGCTGCAGCGTGCGATCGACGCGGAGGTGCCGTTCGCGTGGGTCACCGCGGACGAGGCCTACGGGCAGGTCAAGCACCTGCGGGTATGGCTGGAAGAACGGCAGGTGGCCCACGTGCTGGCCACCAAGGTCAACGACACCGTGACCACCACCGACGGAGACGAAGTCCGGGTGGACGCCCTGATGGCCGCATTGCCCCACCAGGCATGGAAGCGCATCTCCGGCGGCCGGGGCTCCCACGGTGAACGGATCTACCACTGGGCCCGCGTCGCGCTCCGTCCGGTCTGGGAGAACGGCTTCGGACACTGGGTCCTGGCCCGTCGCTCGATCAGCGACCCGACCGAGATCGCCTACTACGTCTGCTACGGGCCCGTCGGTACCCGCCTGAAAGACCTGGTCAAGGTGGCGGCGGCCAGGTGGGCGATCGAGGAGTCGTTCCAGGTCGCGAAGGGCGAGTGCGGCCTGGACCACTACCAGGTCCGGCTCTACCGGGCCTGGTACCGCCACATCACCCTGGCCATGGCTGCCCTGGCCTACCTGACCGCCCTCCGCGCCCAGGAAGCCGCAAAGGGGGCGAAAGCGATGACGAGTCCGAACTCATACCCCTGAGCGTCCCGGAGATCCGCCGGCTGATGGGCCACCTCGGCACAACCCGCCACCACATCAACGAGCACTATCTGCACTGGTCACGCTTCCGACGACGCAGCCAGGCCCGAGCACGCCACTCCCACTACAAACACCGAGGCCACAACCCCTAAATGCGGTTGCAGTACTAGGCCAACCGGACGACGATTAGGGGGCCCCTGATGTCTTTGGTCAAGGTGGATGGGTGCTGGTTCGGGCGTCTGGAACGATGTGCCTGTGCATGCTGATGATCAGGTTGGCGAGGGTGTCTCTGCGGAGCTCGCGGTGTTTCTCGGGAACGCTGCCGACGGCCGTCCGGTGAAGATCGTTGCTTCCGTCTGCGGCGGATGTGGTGGGCGCGTGTTCTTCGTGCTCGTCGACGATGTCGAGGGCGGAGCCGAGCGGGTGTGCGGTGGTTGCGGAGGCCGCGTGTTCATCGCGGATAGCGAGGAGTTCTGGGAGGACGCGGATCCGGGCGAGGCATGCTGCCCGTGCGGGAGCGAGGAGTTCGAGATCGCGGTCGCCTTCTCCCTGGCCGACGACGGATCGGTCCGCTGGGTGACCGTTGGGCTGCGGTGCCGGAAGGACGGCGCCGTTGGGGTCTATGCCGACTGGAAGATCGACTACGCCCCCACGGATCACCTCCTGACCAAGGTCTAGGTCTGCGAAGCGACCGCCCTGACAGGTTGCGGTTCGTAGAAGTTCCGTCGCGGAGCATGGCGAAGAGTACGTCCGCCCGTCGTCTGGCGAGGCAGAGCAGGGCCTGCGCGTGGTGCTTTCGCTGGGCGATCTTCTTGTCGTAGTAGGCCCGCGATGCAGGGTCGCCCAGGGCAGCGAACGCGGAGAGGAAGAACGCCCGTTTGAGCTGCTTGTTTCCCTCCGAGACGGCTGTTCGCCTCGGATCGAGGACCCCGAACCGCGGGTCCTCAGTGCGAGCCCGGCGTAAGCGGCGAGGTGGCCTGCGGTCGGGAAGGTGCTGCCG
>Ga0102590_1003878_pt1 | contig 13833 bp, 12 predicted proteins | sample AraplaMF_Col_mMF_FD_76859 | JGI IMG/M metagenome (GOLD analysis project Ga0102590, IMG submission 76859) | Arabidopsis root microbial communities from the University of North Carolina, USA - plate scrape MF_Col_mMF | ecosystem: Host-associated > Plants > Roots > Endosphere | place: USA...
CAGCGGGTGTCGATCGCCCGCGCGCTGTCGTTCGATCCGCACCTGCTGTTGATGGACGAGCCGTTCGGTGCGCTGGACGAGATCGTGCGCGATCATCTCAACGAACAGCTGCTGCAACTCTGGGACAAGACCGCAAAGACGGTGCTGTTCGTCACCCACTCGATTCCCGAGGCGGTGTTCCTGTCCACCAAGATCGTGGTGATGTCGCCGCGGCCGGGGCGCATCATCGACGTCATCGATTGCGACTTTCCGCGCCAGCGCACCCTGGAGATCCGCGAAACCCCGGAGTTCCTCAAAGTGGCGCACCGCGTGCGCGTCGGCCTGCGCGCGGGGCACGCCTATGACGAATAGCGCGATGGCCGTGGCGGCTCCGCGGCGCCGTGCGTTGCACGGCCATCCGCTGCTGGATCGCCTCGTGCCGATCGCGACCATCGTGCTGGCGCTGATCGCGATCTGGTATGTCGCCGCCGTCCTGATGAACATGGCGCTGGTGCGCGACGCCTTCGAGCGCGAGGAAACGCCTTACACGGCCTCGGAGCTGATCGCCGGAACCATGGAGGCGGAACGGCCGCTGCTGCCGGCGCCGCACCAGGTGATCGCGGCCTTCGTCGATTCGGTGTTCGGCTATCCGCTGAATGCGCCGCGCAGCCTGGTCTATCATTCGGCGGTGACGCTGTCGGCGACCTTGCTCGGCTTCGTGCTGGGCGCCTTGCTCGGCATCGCGCTCGCCTTGATGATCGTGCACAGCCGCGTGCTGGAGAAGAGCCTGTTGCCCTGGATCATCTGCTCGCAGATGGTGCCGATCCTGGCGCTGGCGCCGATCTTCATCGTGGTGCTGGGCGCGCTCGGCCTGCAGGGACTGCTGCCGAAGTCGATCATCTCGGCCTATCTGAGTTTCTTTCCGGTCACCATCGGCATGGTGAAGGGCTTTACCTCGCCCGATCCGATGCAGCTCGACCTGATGCGGACCTGGTCGGCGACGCCGGCGCAGGTGCTGACGAAACTGCGCTGGCCGGCGGCGGTGCCGTATCTGTTCGCCGGCCTGAAGGTCGCCATCACCATCTCGCTGATCGGCGCCATCGTTGCCGAGCTGCCGACCGGTGGCGAGGCCGGCATCGGTGCGCGGCTGCTGGCGGGCTCGTATTACGGACAGACCGTCCAGATCTGGTCGGCGCTGCTGGCCGCGGCGATCCTGGCCTCGGCCCTGATCGGGCTGGTCGGGCTGGCGGAGCGCGTTGTCGGCAGGCAGATGGGGACACGGCCTTGAACGGGTCCAGGCTCAGGCTGGGGTTTCTGGCTGCCGCCGCCGGCATGCTGCTTGGGCTGCTGCTGCCGCTCTCGGCCGAGGCCGCGCCCTTGCTGCCGGCACGGCCGCTGCCGCTGGTATTGACGATTGCCGCGGCCTTGCTGTTCGCGCTCGCCGCAGGGCTCCGGGGCGCCGGCGGCGTTGCGCCGGGACTTGCCGGCGTGCTGTGCGGCGCGGCGGCGACGCTGGCCCTGCTGCGCGATCCCGGCATCGCCGGCTCGGCTGCCGCGGGCTTCTGGCTGATGGTCGCCGCGGTGTGGCTCGCCGCGGCGTTGTGCGTGATGCGGCTTGCCGCCATCCGCTCGCGCAGCCTGTCGGCGCGCCGGCTGCTCGATCTGGCCGTGCCGCTGCTGTTCGGCGCGGTGGTGTTCTATCTGTGGGAAGTGCTGGTGCGCGGCTTTGGCGTGCCGCCGGTGCTGCTGCCGTCGCCCAGCGCCGCGGCGGCAAGGTTTGCGGCGTCGCTGCCGATCCTGTGGCAGGATTTCGTCCAGACCTTCATTCGCGGCGTGCTGATCGGTTATGTCATCGGCTGCGGCGCCGGCCTCCTGGTCGCCATCGTCGCCAATCGCTTCGCCTTCCTCGGCCGCGGGCTGCTGCCGCTCGGCAATTTCTTTTCCGCGCTGCCGCTGGTCGGCGTCGCCCCGATCATGGTGATGTGGTTCGGCTTCGACTGGCCATCGAAGGCCGCCGTGGTGGTGCTCGTCACGTTCTTCCCGATGCTGGTGAACGCGCTGGCCGGGCTCGCCGCGGCCGGCCATGTCGAACGCGATCTGATGCGTTCCTATGGCGCCGATTACCGCCAGACGCTGACCAAACTTTATCTGCCGGCGGCGCTGCCGTTCATCTTCAACGCGCTGAAGATCAATGCGACGCTGGCGCTGATCGGCGCCATCGTGGCCGAGTTTTTCGGCACGCCGACTTTAGGCATCGGCTTTCGCATCTCGACCGAAGCCGGACGCATGGCGATCGACATGGTGTGGGCCGAGATCGCGCTGGCGGCGATCGCGGGAATGGCGTTCTACGGACTTGTCGCGCTCGCCGAGCGCGCGACCACTTTCTGGCATCCGTCCTATCGAACCTAGTTCGGCGGGTTCTCAAGAGCTTGGAGTTTGGCATGAAGAAGATATTGGCAATGGCGGCGGGCGCGGCGATCGGGCTGTCGCTGGCGAGCGCGCAGGCGCAGGACAAGGTCACCATCCAGCTGAAGTGGGTCGCCCAGGCCCAGTTCGCCGGCTACTTCGTCGCCAAGGAGAAAGGCTTCTACAAGGACGCCGGCCTCGACGTCACCATCAAGGCCGGCGGGCCGGACGTGGCGCCGCCCCAGGTGATCGCCGGCGGCGGCGCCGACGTAGTGGTGGACTGGATGCCCTCGGCGCTGGCGTCGCGGGAAAAGGGCGTGCCGCTGGTCAACATCTCGCAGACCTACAAGAAGTCCGGGTTGATGCTGACCTGCCGCGCCGAGACCGGCATCAAGAAGCCGGCGGACCTCAAGGGCAAGACGCTCGGCGTCTGGTATGGCGGCAACGAGTATCCGTTCCTGTCCTGGATGTCGAAGCTGGGCCTCAAGACCGACGGTTCGCCGGCCGGCGTCAAGGTCATCAAGCAGGGCTTTAACGTCGACCCCTTGCTGCAGAAGCAGGCCGATTGCGTCTCGACCATGACCTACAACGAGTACTGGCAGATCATCGACGGCGGCTACAAGCCGAGCCAGCTGGTGGTGTTCAAGTACGAGGACGAGGGCGTCGCGACGCTGGAGGACGGCCTCTACGTGCTCGAGAAGAACCTCAAGGACCCGGCCTTCGTCACCAAGATGGCGAAGTTCGTCAAGGCGTCGATGAAGGGGTGGGATTACGCCAAAACCCATCCGGACGAGGCGGTGAAGATCATCCTCGCCGGCGACTCCACCGGCGCCAAGACCGAGAAGGACCAGAAGCGCATGATGACGGAAGTCGCCAAGCTGCTCGGCGGCGACGGCAAGCTCGATCCGAAAGATTACGAGCGCACCGTGGCGACCTTGATGGCCGGCGGCTCCGATCCGGTCATCACCAAGAAACCCGAGGGCGCCTGGAGCGCCGCAGTCACCGATGCGATGAAGTGAGGCGGACGTAAGGACGAGACCTTAGAGCGGATGTCCCGGGCATCCACGCCTTTGCAGCGCCCGGCGTAAGTGAGACGTCGATGGCCGGGAACAAGCCCGGCCACGACGGTGTCTTGAGGATAATCCCGCCGGGCCCCAATTGCCTCGGATCGGTGCGGCCCGCGGAACCTCAGCCAGCGGGTTCCAAAAGCGCAGGAATACCGGCAAAAACCGCGAAAAGCCGACCGCGGCGGGTTTACCTTTTGCGTCGTAAGTTTCGAGAATTGTTGCTTTACCGGCCCCCAGCGACTAAAAAGCCACGGTGATCGGTGGAGAGTAAGATGCCTCATATTTACGCTGTTAACGACGACGTCCATCATCAGGTCCAGGGACCGCAGGGACGCTCCACCGCCGCCCAGCGCAGCGTTTATACCATTGTCGGCCGCCTGCCGATCGAGGCCGACGGACGCCCTCGCTACCGCATCAAGAGCAAGACCGAGAAGATCGAGCGCGTGGTCACCGAGGAACAGATCAGCCGGCTCGGCTGATTCCCCCTCGACCTGCCGGTTCCCGCCGCCCGCGTCGGGACAGCTATTTTATTGCACTGCACACGATCTCTTCCCCGCCAGCCGACCTGGCCCGGGGCGATCGATCGCGTCTTCCCGCGCGCGCGGCCATGCCGCACGCCGGAAACGCTTGCGCCGCTCCGGCGGCAATGTTAGCCAATTTGTACGATGACCGTACAACAAGATAAGCCACGACTGGCGCGCGCCAAGGAGCGCCCGGCGCCCGAGGCCGGCCTGTTGTCGCCGCTCAAGCCGGCGCGGCGGCGCACCGAGGAGGTGGTCGAGCGCATCGCGGCCCAGATCGCCTCCGGCGGCCTCTCGGTCGGCGCCAAGCTGCCGACCGAACAGGCGATGATGGCCGCGATGGGGGTCAGCCGCACGGTGGTGCGCGAGGCGATTTCGGCGCTGCGGGCGCGGGGCCTGGTCACCACCCGGCAGGGCGCCGGCGCCTTCGTCAATTCCGAGAGCCGGCAGCCCTATGCGATCGATCCCGACGGGCTCGGTTCGCTGGCCAGCGTCATAGAGATCCTCGAACTGCGCACCGCGGTGGAAATGGAAACCGCCGCCATCGCCAGCGAGCGGGCTACTGCCGTGCAGCTCAAGGCGATCGCCAAAACCCACGCCATCTTCAGCCGCGCCATCGAGAGCGGCGAGCCGGCGGTCAAGGAAGATTTCGATTTTCATTTCGCCATTGCCATCGCCACCAACAACAGCCGTTTCGTCGAGTTTCTCGAATTTCTCGGCGGGCTGATCATCCCGCGCCAGAGCATCCGCACCTTCGACGGCGACGCCGCCCTGCTGCGCCGCTATCTCGAGAGCGTCGAAAAGGAACACCGGATCATCTTCGACGCCATCAGCGCCCGTTCGCCGCGCAAGGCCCGCGACGCCATGCGCCGCCATCTGCTCAATGGCAAGGAGCGCTACCGGCAACTGGCGGCGGAGCCCGGCAAGTAACAAGACCGTTCCCGCCACGAACGCCTCTTCAGGCGTTTCGGCATGGGCTCAGCCGCCTCTGCTGCGACGGCGTCGTCGCGGGGTGATCTTGGGCTGCTCGCCAAACACCCGCGGCAGCAATTTTGACAGCAGCGCCTGCCGGGTGTCGCAGCGCAGTTTGGCGCGCCTGACGCGCTGCGGATCGAGAACGAATACGATGTCGCCGTCCGGCCCGAGCCGCGCAATCCAGTCGTGGTCCCGGTTGTCGACGATATCCAGCATATCGTCGGCGATCATGTGCAGGCCGATTTCCCGCGCCTGCCGGTACTGCTCCGCGAAACCGTCGCGATCATCCTTGACCCAGTTTCGCACCGAGGCGTTCGCCGGCATGTCGGGCTCGGCGCAGATCTCGCTCAGTGGCCGGCCCTTCATCAACTCGCCGAGTATCCTTTCGGCGATCGCGGCGTTGTAAGGAACCTGTCCGGGACGGCCGTGTCCGATTGCGCGTGCGCGTCGGTAGCGCGCCGCGAAGCCGTCGCGATTCTCCACCGCCCAGCGCCACACCGTGGTCTGGTTCGGCATGTCGGGCTCCCTGCAGATCTCGACCACCGACCTGCCATCCATCAGCTGGTCGATGATCCTGTCGGCGATGGCGGCGCTATAGGCAATGTGTCCGAATTTGCCATGCCCGGTTCGGCGGGCTTCGCGATAGCGCGCCGCAAACCCATCGCGATCCTGGGCAACCCAGCGCATGACGCAGCCAATGTGAGGAACGCCATCGTCGCGGCAAATGTCGCCGAGCGAACGGCCGCGGCGCAACTCGCACAACACATGATCGGCGGCCTCGGGCAGGATGCGGGACCTGGTCTTCATCCGTGAACTCCGCGGGTTGCATGCCGGCGGGGTCCGGCGCGATCCGGAACGGGCATGCGCAAAACAAAAAACCCGCCGCGCATTGCTGCGGGCAGGTTTCGGCGAACCAATTGACTTTGACGAAAACACCATGCCTGACCGGACCAGTCAAGCCGAGTTCGGTTTTGTTTTCCACAGACCACGAGCGAAGCGCAGCTCTTGGGCTTTCTCCGCACTCCGGAAGGGGATCCGGCCGGGAAGGCTGCTTGTTACGTTGGTCGGCGCGCGGGAGGGATCGCATGAAGCCCGAAAGGACTTTCTGCTCCCCCTCGCAAGACCTAAGATGCCGCGATGACCCGCGCCCCGGCGACATTGTCCGGCAGCCGCATCCGCCTGCGCCGATGGCGCGATGCGGATCGGGAGGCATTTGCCGCGATGAATTCCGATCCGCGGGTGATGGAATTCTTCCGCGGCCCGCTCAGCCGGGCCGAGAGCGACGCCATGGTCGACCGGATCGAGCGGCATTTTGCCGAACACGACTTCGGCCTGTGGGCCATCGAGGTGCCGGATGTCGCTCCCTTTGTCGGCTTCGCCGGATTGTCTTTTGCGCACTTCAGGGCCCATTTCACCCCTTGCGTGGAAGTCGGCTGGCGACTGGCGTTCGCGCATTGGGGCAGGGGTTTTGCAACGGAGGCCGCCGGATTGGCGCTTGGTCATGGGTTCGGGACGCTCATGCTGCCGCAGATCGTCTCCTTCACCTCCGTGACCAACCGCCGCTCGCGAGCCCTCATGGAACGGATCGGAATGCGCCGCGACCCCGCCGAGGATTTCGATTATCCAACGCTGCCGGAAGGTCATCCGCTTCGACGGCACGTGCTTTACCGGCTGGATGCGGATTGCCGTCCCGGCGGGTGTTGAGGAGCGGTTCTCGCGCATCGCTGTCCTGCCGGGGCCTCGCCCGATCGGGGCCGGGGCACATTGTGCGCGCGCCGCCTTGCGGCTACCGTCGTTTCAATTCAGGAGTGCGACATGCGTTTGCGTGACTGCTACAACTTTCATGATTTCCGGCGGCTGGCCCGGCGGCGCCTGCCCGGACCGATTTTCGATTACATCGACGGCGGCGCCGACGACGAGGTCACCCTTCGGCGGAATACGGCGAGTTTCGAACGCTGTGACCTGCTGCCCAACGTGCTGCGCGGTGTCGGAACCGTCGATACGTCGGTCACCGTGATGGGCCAGAAGCTTGCGGTACCGTTCTATTGCTCGCCCACCGCGCTGCAGCGGCTGTTTCATCACCGCGGCGAACACGCGGTCGCCGCCGCGGCGGCCGGCTACGGCACCATGTTCGGCGTTTCCTCGCTCGGCACCGTCAGCCTGGAGGAATTGCGCAAAGCGCACCAGACGCCGCAGGTCTATCAGTTCTATTTTCACAAGGACCGCGGCCTCAACCGGGCCATGATGCAGCGCGCGAAGGGCGCCGGCGTCCAGGTCATGATGCTGACGGTGGACAGCATCACCGGCGGCAACCGCGAGCGGGACCTGCGAACCGGTTTCAGCATCCCGTTTCGGCTGACCCTTGGCGGCATGCTGCAGTTTGCCATCAAGCCGGCGTGGGGCATCAACTATGTGACGCACGAGGGCTTCAGGCTGCCGCAGCTCGACGAGCACGTCGACATGAGCGGCGGCGCGCTGTCGATCAGCAGGTATTTTACCGAGATGCTGGATCCTTCGATGAACTGGGACGATGTGGCCGAGATGGTCAGGCTGTGGGATGGCCAGTTCTGCCTGAAGGGCATCATGTCGGTTGAGGACGCCAGGCGCGCGGTCGAGATCGGCTGCACCGGCATCGTGTTGTCCAATCATGGCGGGCGGCAACTCGACGGTTCGCGCGCGGCATTCGACCAGCTCGCCGAGATCGTCGACGCGGTCGGAGATCGCATCGACGTGATGATGGACGGCGGAATCCAGCGCGGTACCCATGTCCTGAAGGCGCTGTCGCTCGGCGCCAAGGCCGTCGGCGTCGGTCGCCTCTATCTCTACCCGCTGGCGGCGGCGGGCCAGGCCGGCGTGGAGCGGGCGCTCGGCCTGCTGCAGACCGAGATCGTGCGCGGCATGAAGCTGATGGGCGCCTCGACCATCGCGCAGTTGTCGCGCGACAATCTGCGGTTCAGGTAGCCGGCCACCCGACTCACACCTTCAGCGTGATCCCGCCGTCGACAACGAGTTCGATGCCGGTGACGTATTTCGATTCGTCGGAGGCGAGGAACAGCGCGGCGTTGGCGACGTCCCAGGCGTCGCCCATGTGTCCCATCGGCACCTGCGCGTCGCGGGCGCGCCACATCGCCTCGACATCGCCCTTGGCATAGCTGGCGGCAAGGCCGGCGGAGTGCGCCACCATCGGCGTCTTCATTAGCCCGGGCAGGATGGCATTGACGCGGACATGATGGGGCGCGAATTGCACCGCGGTGGTGCGCGTCATCTGGTTCATCGCGGCTTTTGACGCGCCATAGGTGACGTAGGAAATCCCGAGATGGCGGATCGAGGCGATCGAGGAAATATTGATGATCGAGCCGCCGCCCTGCGTCTGCATCACCGGTATGACGTGCTTCATGGCGAAATAGGCGCTCTTGAGGTTGACGGCGAAGACGTGGTCCCAGAGCTCCTCCGTCACCTCGGTGACGCTGCCGGTCTCGGCGATGCCGACGTTATTATCGAGCACGTCGATCCGGCCATAGGCTTTCAGGCAGGCCGCCACCATGCCCTCGACCTCACTGGCGCGCGCGACGTCGGCGGTGAACGCGCTGGCCGTGCCGCCTTCGCTCCTGATGATGCCGGCGGTTTCTTCGGCCGCAGCCGCATTGCGGTCGACGCAGAACACCCGCGCGCCTTCGCGGGCGAAGGTCACAGCGGTCGCCTTGCCGTTGCCCCAGCCGGGCCCGATCGAGCCCGCTCCGACCACCATCGCCACCTTGCCCTTGAGCCGTTCCATCGCCTTCTCCCTGTCCGCTTTCGCTTGAGCCTTTCCCGGTTCTGATTGAATCAGAACCGGGCTCTAGATTCTGGTTTTGACGCGTTTTCTTCACGCGAACCGGGATCCACTTCGCTCGAAAACGCTATAGCTCATAGCCTGTTTGCGATGGCGCGTCGCCTGCGGGTGCGGGGCCTGCAGTCGGTCAAGGACGGATTGGTCGCGTCTGGCGTCAGGGGACGGCGCGGCGCCGTTGCGTCGCGCCGGGGCAACGGGATCAGCGGGGCAGGTGGATCCGTTGCGCGGCCATGCCGGCCGGCGCATCGACCGCATGGCTGGCGACCGCAGGCGCGGTCCGATAATGCGAAAGGTCGTTGCCGTGGGCGTAGACCACGCACAGCGCGAGGCTGGACCACACCGCCATGCTGAAATAAAGCGTCATCCAGGCAATCTCGTCCTTCCACTCGGCGAGGTCGTGGGTCACGACCCAGCGCGTGCTGACGTCGCGAAGGCCGTCGAGAGGCCGCAACAGCTTGCTACCATCGCCGACCTCGGTCCGCCACCGGTTGAAATACATCGGCACGTCGATGGTCATCAGGAACGCCAGATAGGCGACGATGCCGAGGATCGAGACGATCAGTACCACGCGCACGGCGCCGTCGAACTCCGGCAGCAACCGGCACAGTCCGACGCCGACGATGAAGAAGGCGACCGCCCAGATCGAATTCTCGATGGCATTGCCGAGATAGTTGGTGGTCAGCACCGCGTGCCATGAGAAGCACTCGGCGATCAGGATCAGCGGTACGATCAGCCACGCCGCGTTCACGGCGGTGTCCGCGCCGGTCATCGTGCCGAGCTGATGCAGGATCATCGCCCATTGCACCGAGAAGCAGACCTCGGCCACCGTCGCCACCGACCGTCCGATGGCGACGCTCGACAGCCAGGTATCGAACAGGCAGATCCGCTGGACGTCAGCGCGCGGCAGGAACGAACGGAACGCGCAGCCGAATACATAGGCCGCGGAGAGCAGCAGCATCGGCTGCGCATCGGACGCGCCGCCGAGAAGACCGGCAGGCTGTTCCTGGAGCTGGCGGTACAGCACGAACCAGATCGCGATATTGATCCCGCTGACCAGGGTCAACAGGGTCCACCACCAGGCCAGGGGATTTGACCAGGCCAGGGAGGGCGTGCGCCCCCGCCATTCCACGCTCATCCGCCACTCCGCATGTTATCGATCCGACACGTCGTTGTAGTAATGGTGTCATAAATTGCAGCGAATCACGACAAGAATATGGGGAACGGCCAGCGCTTGCGCGGGGAGATTTGTGACAAGCCGGATTTGTGACAGCCGGATTTGTGACAGGGCGCTCGTCAGGCTGTTGCCGCCATACCGCGGTCAACGAATTGAACAGGGGAGGACGTGATGACGCGAGTTCTAGGTCGCTTGTGGATCGCCGGCTTGATGTGCGGCGCAGCTCCGCTTGCTGCGATGGCGGTCGCCACCGCCGAGACCCGCGCCGGGCTTGCGTCGCCGATCGCGCCGGCGTTGGCCTGCGCCGGCCTTGCCGGGTTCACCATGCCCGGGTCGACCATGGTCATCAGCAAGGCGGAAGCCGTGCCGGAGACGCCGCCGGGAACGGTGCGGCCGTTGCCGTCATCGCCCGAAACCGTCTCCGTCCCGCTGCCGCCGAACTGTCGTGCCGAGGGCGTGATCGACCAGCGCGTCGGAGTCGACGGCAAGCCCTACGCCATCGGCTTCGCCATCGCATTGCCCGATCGCTGGAACGGACGCTTTCTGTTTCAGGGCGGCGGTGGCCTGAACGGTTCGATCCTGCCTCCGGTCGGCGCCAGGGCCGCCGGCGATGAGCCGGCGCTCGCCCGCGGCTTTGCGGTGGTGTCGACCGATAGCGGCCACCAGGGCGCGGTGTTCGATGCGTCCTTCCTGAAGGATCAGGAGGCCGCGCTGAATTTCGCCAGCGCCTCGGTCGGCAAGGTCACATTGGCCGCCAAGGCGGTGATTGCCCGTTATTACGGTCAGCCCGCCAGTCGTTCGTATTTCACCGGCTGCTCGACCGGGGGCCGTGAAGGGATGCTGGCCGCGCAGCGCTATTCCGGCGAGTTCGATGGGGTGGTGGCTGGTGCTCCGGCGATGCGCACCGGGCATTCGAATCTCAATCTGGCTTGGGCCAACGTCGCCTTCGGCGAGGTGGCGCCCAAGGACGATGCCGGCAAACCGGATCCCGCAAGATTGTTTTCCGCCGGCGACAGAAAGCTGATCACGACCGCGATCCTGGACGCCTGCGACGCCGCCGACGGCCTCAAGGATCAATTGATCTTCAACACCCGGGCGTGCCGTTTCGATCCCGCGGTGTTGGCCTGCAGCGGCGCCAAGACCGACGCCTGCCTGTCGCCGCAACAGGTCGGCGCCCTGAAGAAGGCATTTATCGGTCCGAAGAATTCACGCGGCACCCAGGTCTATCCCGCGTTTCCGTGGGACAGCGGCATCGCCGCGGAAGGCGTCTCGATTCCCGGCGTCCTGACGACGGGCGCGAAGAGTCCGGTCGGGCCGGGCAACCGCGACAGCATCGACGTCGACCAGATCGAGGACCAGGTCAACGCCTCGGGACTGGAGCGTCTCAGCAACACCGCGAACTGGAGCAACCTGTCGAGCTTCTTCGGCCACGGCGGCAAGATCCTGTTCTATCACGGCGTCAGCGATCCGTGGTTCTCGGCGCAGGATACGCTGGATTATTACGAGCGCATGGCCAATGACTCCGGTGGTCTCGATCAGGTGCGCGCCAGCGCCAGCCGGCTGTTCCCGGTGCCCGGCATGGGACATTGCAGCAGCGGCGCCACCCTCGACCGCTTCGATCTGCTCAGCGCCGTCGTCGACTGGGTCGAGCAGGGCAAGGCGCCGGACTCCGTGGTCGCGCGCGGCCCGGCATTCCCCGGCCGCAGCCGCCCGCTGTGCGCCGTCCCGCAATACGCCCACTACAAGGGCCAGGGCGATCCGGAAGACGCCGCCAATTTCGAATGCAAGGAGTGATCGGCGCACTCTCCGCGCCGGCAGGGCAATCGCAGTTGGGATTTGAGCGATGACGGCGTGCGATCCCTCCCCCTTGCGGGCGGGGCAATTGCATATGACTGAATCAGGCTCTCGCGCCGATGAGATTGGATATCGCAAAACCCCTCAGCGGGTCATCCCGGCGAACGCCGGGATCCATCACCCCTGGCCGTGAAAGTGAGAGAAGGCTTCAGCCGCAGTGCCAAAAAGAGAATCCGCACCGTATGGGTCCCGGCTCAAGGCCGGGACGACCCGTTGATATACTGCGGAGATTTCCGAGGTATCGCATGCTGACAGCACAAGCAAATCCATATGCAATCGCCCTCCCCCTTGCGGGTCCGATCGAGCTTTGTTCGATCGGACCCGCAAGGGGGAGGGATAAGAAGAGCCGCGCCTGTAGCGATGCCGGCTCTCAATGAAATCCGAACGCGTGCACCAGGCCCAGCGACAGCCACGGCACGTAGGTTACCAGCATCAGCACCGCGAACATCACGTAGTAGAACGGCCAGATGCCGCGCATCACCTCGTCCACCGAGACCTTGCCGATGGCGCAGCCGACGAACAGCGTGGTGCCGACCGGCGGGGTCAAGAGGCCGATGCCGAGGTTGAGCAGCATGACGATGCCGAAATGCACCGGGTCGATGCCGAAACTCTTCACCACCGGCAGCAGGATCGGCGTGCAGATCAGGAGCAGCGGCGCCAGGTCGAGCGCGGTGCCGAGCACCAGCAGCATGATGTTGAGGTACATCAGCAGCACGTACTTGTTGCCCGAGATGGCGACGAAGAATTCGGTCATCTTGGCCGGCATCTGCATGATGGCGGCGACGTAGCCGAAGCACGACGCGGTCGCCACCAGGGTCAGCACCATCGCCACCGTCTGCAGGGTGCGATAGGTCAGCATCGGCAGTTCGGACCATTTGTAGTCGCGGTAGATGAACATGGTGACGAAGAACGCCCAGACGCAGGCCACGGCACCGGCCTCGATCGGCGTGAACACGCCGGTCAGGATGCCGCCGAGCACGATCACCAGGGTGACGATGCCCCAGGTGGCGTCGCCGAGCATCCGGATCGCCTGGCGGAACGGCACCGGCTCGCCCTTCGGATGCTTGTCGCGATAGGCGAAATACAGACACAGCAGCATGATCGAGAAGCCGAGCAGCAGGCCCGGCACGATGCCGGCCAGGAACAGACTGGTGATCGAGACCACGCCGCCGGTGGCCAGCGAATAGATCACCGCGTTGTGGCTCGGCGGCACCAGGATCGCCTGCACCGAGGCGCTGATGGTGACGTTGGTGGCGAACACCCTGGGATAGCCCTTGGCGGCCATCTGCGGAATCATCACCGAGCCGATCGCCGAGGTGTCGGCGACCGACGATCCGGAGATGCCGCTCATGATGGTGGTGGCGAGAATGTTGACCTGGGACAGCCCGCCCCGGATCCGGGTGAAGCCGATCACCACGGCGGCGAAATCCACCAGCCGTCGCGCCATGCCGCCTTCCGCCATGATGGCGCCCGCCAGCACGAAGAACGGCACCGTCAGCATCGAGACCTTGCCGACGCCGCTGGAGAGTTGCTGCATCACCGCCGCCACCGGAAGGTCGATCCACAGCGCGCCGACCAAAGCGGCGAGGGCGAGCGCGAAGGCGATCGGCATGCCGATCGCGAAGAACAGACACATGCTCAGGAGAAGAACGGCGATATCCATGGCGGACGTTTTCTATGCTGGAGAAGGATGTTGTCTGGACGGGTCTTGACCTGGCGGCTCAATCGAGCGGGACGTGGGCGTCGCTGCCATCCTGCGGCGGCGGCCCGATGGTCAGGCGTTCGACCACGAACAGCAGCATCATGGCGCCGCTGACCGGAATTGGAAGATAGGTGATGCCCACCGACAGCCATGGAAACTCGTCGACCGAGTTGCCCCAGGTGGCGTGCACCAGCCTGCCGCCCCACACCACCATGAACAGTCCCATCACCCCCATCAGCAGTTCGCTGATGAAGGCGGCCACGATCCGAAACCGCGGCGACAGCAGGTTGGTGCCGACCGTCATGTTCATGTGGATGCGCTGG
>Ga0102590_1003880_pt1 | contig 13829 bp, 9 predicted proteins | sample AraplaMF_Col_mMF_FD_76859 | JGI IMG/M metagenome (GOLD analysis project Ga0102590, IMG submission 76859) | Arabidopsis root microbial communities from the University of North Carolina, USA - plate scrape MF_Col_mMF | ecosystem: Host-associated > Plants > Roots > Endosphere | place: USA...
ACGAAGTGGTTGTGCCAGAAGAGGACCATTTTTTCGTGTATGCTTCTGGTTTGGTTGAGCATCACGCCGAGCCACCATGCTTTGTAGGAGTTGCGGCGGCCACGGTCGAGGTCATCGTTATCTGTATAGGGAGCAGAATTCACCCAGGTAGCGCCGGGGGCGATACCGGTGGCGTCATCGCCATAGTTATTTACCGGAGGCTGGGGGTAGTTGGCTGCTGCAACAGGTGTGAGCAGGGCATCTACTGCCTGATCCATGGTAAGTCCTTTGATCCAGGCCAGGTCTGCCGGGGAAGCGCCAAACAAAGCACGTTTCAGGAGGTGTACCTGTTGGGCGGTACCCCAGGCTCCTGTATAGGCGTTGATACCGGACAGGGTGCGGCCAAAAGGAGCTTTCACCGTTTTGCGGCGTGCAGGGGATAAGGTTAGGAATTGTCTGCGGTCCATATTGTATAGGATATGGTTATTGGCGGATTGGTTAAAATCGAAAAGATAACGGAGCCAAATTAGTAAATTTTTTAATTTATAGAGGAAAAAATATTTGTAGTGTTCGCTTTTAATAGTGGGTAGATGCGGGTTTAGCTCATATCAGCATATTATTATGATCAAAGTGATAATTATAATGTCAAGATTACCAATGACTTACACTGATATTTTCCTTTGTTAATATCACAGAGAAGTTTATTTTTGATTGTACTTTTTATTACAGAATAAAAAGGAACCGCCAAGGCGTCGAAAACCGGCAGTTCCTTTATTGACGGAACTAACTTTTCTAAACATGCGAGTAAAGAAAAATCCAGCCCCTGTACGTAGCAGGCTACCGCTACGTATTATTTTGAAGGCCATGTTTGGCCGTTATCTGACGATTTATTTCAGGCTGCAGTCAGGTTGACCAACCATCAAGTTATCCCGGTATGTTTATTTCATACCGGGGCTTTCCCCTCTCCTACAATCACACCATTCAGTGTTCAAAAGAGGAATGTTATCCTCCCAATGTCTTGTTAATAATCCTGGTATTAATTTGATCTATGTGCTTATCAATCATTCAGTTGTACACAAATATAAATGAAATGTATTAATAAGCTACAAATGTGACCAGGTTTTTTTTCAGTACTAATTACACCCACATGAAACTTGGCGAAGTTCTGGAATTCATCCGTACAGCAATTGAAGATGTGACGTATAAAGAGTTTAGTGAGATCATAAAAGAAGCAAATTCTGACGCGAAGGCAAGCGAGTCAACGCTCAAGTCTTATAAAAAACTCCGGGCAGATCAAATCCATTGCGGGGCTGAGCTCTCGAAGGCAATTGAAAGTTTATATGGTATAGATCTTTACCAATCGGTAACAGATGATCCTATTGTTGTTGTAGACCCGACCAAACTAAAGCCAGATAATGTTCAGTTATTAAAAGGCATGGGCGCAACATTTCAAAAATTTCCTTTGTTTGATAAGCACATCCCTCCTTTTAATGGGCAGGAGAAATATCCGGCGCCTTTTTGCCTGTTGCCTTCTGTACTATGCGAAGAGGCGGAATTTGGTATACAGGTGCTTGATAATAACATGGCCCCCATTATTAACAAGGGAGATTATGCGTTTTGCAGACAGCTGTTAACGGATGAAAAGATAAGACAAGGACACTTATATCTTGCGTCTTTTGATAAGCCTGACGGCCGGACTTTTAAGATAGGCAAAGCTGGACTAAACGGTAAGGAAATATCTTTGGTCCAGGTAAAACCGGGTGCTAAGCCAGCCAGGATCCAGGAGAACACGCTAAGAGGTGTTTACAAGGTGGTTGGCCGCTACAGCGGTGAGGCTGGAATCAATCAATGATGTTTCGCATGCTTTCGCGTAGTACTTTTATAATGCCCTTAATATATCACTTTTGATATGGCTCAAATGAGAGGGAGTCATACCGAGATAGGAAGCCAGCAGGCCGCCAGGTACTTCCATCACTAGTCCCGGATAGTTCCTGAGGAGGTAGCGATATCTTCCCTCGCAGTCATATTTTTTAAAGGCGATCTCGCGTTTGAGCGATTGCACATAATATTTTTCGCCCAATATGGCACGGTGTAAATTAAACTCAGGAAACTCGCTATAAAGGTTATGCAGGCATTGATGGGATACATATAATACTTCGGCCTCTTTCAACACCTCAATGGATTCTTCGCCCGGTTGCTGGGTAAAAAAGCTGTCTACGCCTACCATTACGTCATCCTTCATCATGAACCAGATAATGACCTCCTCTCCTTTCTCATTAATGGTATAGATCTTTACCAATCCCTTTACAATGAAATAGATACTCGCGGATGTATCTCCTTCTCTTAACAGCATGTGACCTTTAGGGAATTTTTTGTAGATCAGGTGTTTCCGCAGGGCTTCTTTCAGGGGTTCAGACATGGGGCAGATAGCATCCAAAAAGTTTATTATCTGCTCGATCATTTCGTCGATCATAATAAAAAATTTGAGCTTTTTAGGGTTTATCGGATATCCTGACAAATATACGATAAGTATATTATTGAAATGACATTAGCAATACCCCATGAAAAGGGGGTGGGGGGTATGTGGAGGGTATGTGGAAGGTATGTGGAGGGTATATGGAAGGTATATTTTCATAGTTCAAGAAAGGGCAAGACCCGCTCTTCCGGCAGGCCGGTGGCCTCACAGAACTCACTTATTGTAATAAACTGTCTTTTCTGCTTCCCCAGGTTTTGCCTGATCGTTTCCATCAGTTTACGGGAGGCTTGTGCTTTCAGGCCTGTGATCTTTTCTACATCCTTTGTGTAGATGACTAAGCGTTGTAATGGTTTCTTCATCTTTATTCCTTACAGGTTTAATACTGACAGGTGATTAGTGATGATTTTGATGATTTGTGATATAAAGTGATGCAAAGTGACATAATGTGATATAAAGTGATGTAAAGCGTTGCCATATTTTTTAGCGCTTTTTTCCTGTAGTACCATTGCAACTGAATTCAATTTTCAGCGCTGAAACCGTCCACTGCAGGGGGCGGAACCATCATGATGGAGGTTTAAACAGTGTGTACCTCATAACATGCTGCCATTACATTCATCTTAAACAATTTTAAAACTCAATTACAATGGCAAAAGCAAAATCAAATATCGCAAAGCGTGTCATGACTGATGCAGTTTATGAACGCACCAGGGAAAACATCGCCGAATTTGAACGGGCGGCCAAAGCCGGGAAGCTGCTTACTGATGCATTCCGTGTGCTGGCAACAAAGGCTAAAGACGACGCCTTTACCGCGCGGATCAACAAAGAGATGATGAAAGTACTACAGACTGACGGCGAGAACGACCGTGGTCTGAGAACGGTAGTCAAAGGCGACATCACCATGTTAAAAGGCATGGAGTTTAACAAAAACGCAAAGCTCAACACCCTTTTCTTTGCTCCGTATACGGCCAGTGTTGATCGTGCTACGGGTATCCTGAAAGTGGACATCAGCTCCTATGTTCCCAAGGACTACGTGGTTGCTCCTCCGAAGGCTACGCATTTCTCGTTGATCTCTGCAGCGGCGGAGGTCAACTTTGCGACCGGTATTCAAAGCTCGGTGCATTCCAGCACGCCGGAGCTGGTATACGGCGCGCAAACGGAGGCGGCCGTCAGCCTGAGTAACACCCTTACTGCGAACAGCACGAACTGGCTGTTCCTGGCCCTGGGCATCCGGTTTTACCAGCAGGTGAACGGTAAGTACTATGTATTGAACAGCGGTAAATTCAATGCCGTGTCAGTGATAGAGCTTAGTGGCCCGGCTGCGTAAGAACGAAGCTGAATGATGAGGGGGGATCAGCGACCTGATCCCCCTTTTCATACATAGGTTATGAAATTCCCCTCTAACTATCCAAAGAGCATCTTAAGTTCTTTTATCCTGATTTGTATGCGGAAATGTAATGAGATTGAACATCTGGCGCATGCGGCTGCGAATGCGGTTTCCGTAACGCCTTTCCATCTCGGAGCTGTTCAAATTGGTGGTGGCATGGGTGATCATGCCCTGGTCAATGAACAGATCATAACGGATGGCCAGGATCTGCGCCATCGGGTTGCAGATGGCCCCGTAATAAGGAATGTCCTCTTCAAACCCGAGATCGTCAAAACAAACGGTGCGCGGCTGTTTGCTGTAGATGCAGAAGGAACGGTGCGTGTAGCGGTAGACGACATCGTATCCGTCCTGGGCAAATTCCAGGCTGACCTGGGAACAGGACCTGAGCAGAAAACCGCGAGTGGGATCACAGAGCCTGCGCAAGATCTGCATGATAGCTGTTTTGCCGCAGCCAACCGGACCACTGAGCAGGAGCCCGCGTTCCAGATCGAGGTCTTCATGCTCTGCCATGGCGTCGTCTTTCAGGAACCAGCAGAGCAGCTTCAGAATGACAGAGCGGTCTTCTTCCATGATCCGGAAGCCGGGGCCGTAGAGGTCTTTTCCCAGGTCCAGCACGGACTGCATGGCGACGGCGTAATCATAACGGCTCTGAATAGTCTTTGTCTTGTTGGACGTTGAGGTGTTCTGTGCCATGGTATTTTCCGAATTTTGCAAAAGGATGATTTCTATGTTTTCGATCGTAACCGATCCATTTACAGGCAGCCGCCTGCCAGTCGGTAATAGGGGTCCTTCCCCCCTGCTTCCAGCCATTTGCCTGGTAGTGATTGAAGAACAGGGAAGCTTCTGATTGCGGGAAGCCGGCCTGGCTGAAATACTGCAGCACATCATCAAAAGAAGGAACTGCGGGCGCGGCGGCGCGGGATGTGTTTGTTTGCATTTCCTGTTGATGATCTGAGGAAGAAATTTGCGTGGGCGGCTCTCTCTCATTGTTTATATTGTTTATAGATTGTTTATTAATGTGGTCTAAAAGTGGTACCGGCTGTGTACCGATCTTGAGCTGCAGCATGTCTGAATCCGGTACCGGAGCGGTGCTAATATTAACCGGAAGCGCAGGCAAAACAGGTACCGGCAGTGCACCGGGATCCTGACCGTCTGTAGCATTGCTGATCGCAGGATCGAGAAAAGGCAGCTCGGGCACACCAGGAGTGCCGGCTAGTCGTACGATGCTCACTTTAGGAAAGTGGAACCTGTTCAGGGCCTGGCTGTAGATGATGTAGCCGAAGCGATGGAGATCCCGGATACATTTGCCGTAAGTGCTTTTAGCGCCTATACCGCTTACCGTCATTAGCCATTGTCGCCATAAAGGGAAAGGGTTTTCGAAGCGGTAACTGTTCCAGCACTGGAACAAGGCCAGGTAAAGGCTGATATGGTTTGCGTTGAGACGCGTTTCTTTGTTCAGTCGCGCGTAAAAGCGGCTGAGATGATTGATGTAGTTCATGTTTGCTGTGTTTATTTGGTTTTTTTACTAGTGGTTGGCTTAGCGGAGTTCTTTTTCAGCAGGTTAAGAACATCCGTGTAAGCGTAACGGTAGCAGGAGGCGATCTTCTTTGCAGGCAGGGCGCCGGAGGTTCTCAGGTCATATAGCATTCGCGGGGAAATGCTCAGCATTTGGAGCACCTGGGCGGGCTTTAACAGCTGAAGACCTTGCGGGTTGTTTTCTGCGAGCAAGCGGGTTACTTCACGGAGAACTGCCTGTTTGATGATTTCCTGTTCACGGGTTAAGGTTGTCATTGGATTTAATAATTGGTGATGAAAATTGTTTACAGGCTGCAAACTAGAACAGATGGAGAGGGAATTTTTTGCGAAAAAGCGGAGGTTATGTGGGGGAAAAATGTTATTATTAGTAGGGTATATTCCTATTGAGAATACTGTAAAGCTGCCGCCTTTCCCGGGTCGCGACTTTTTTGCTTTAGTGAGGTACTTGGTTAACTGATTTACTGGCTAAATGATGGCGTCAATAAAGACAAAGCTTATTAGAAAGAGCAAACCGTAAGCAGTTGTTTATTTCGATAATCACAGTGATAATGAAATCATAAAATGGGAGAAAACAAAAAAAACTTTACCTGCGTTTCAAAAAAATATTCTTTCTTTGTTCCAGCTTTGTTTGAAAATGCTATGAAATAAAAAGATTTCCTATATCTAACTAAGTAAGCGATGAATAAAAAGTTTTAAGAGTACTTAATTGAGTTGGCCCAAGACAGTGACTAATTTCTGAACCGCATAGTGGAAATCCCAGTAAGATGCAGGTATAAAACTGCAAATGTATGTTTCATGCCCCGCATGGTAGACCATTCTATGTTAACTGTCTCCAACGATTAATTTTTTGCTAACATTTTGTCTCCAGATATGCATATAAGCATATCTGCTTGCGATTGCGTTCCTGTTGCAGTGTAACACCTATACGCAGGAATTATTTTTCTGGACGAAGCTGGCCGGTATGCAGATACAATGCGCTTCATCAACACACATTTGTCAACATTTTTCAACCCAATAAAAAAACATTATGAAGAAGGTTCTATTTATCCTTTGCCTTTTGATCACGGCCATCTTGGCAAATGCACAGAGTTTTAATGACACAATACTTACATATCATCTTAATAGCACACCAATGAATGGTATTAAGATAAAGACCAACCTGCCGTTCACCAATAGCAGCCAGATGCCTACGATCATTTTAGAGGGATATAATTTCAGTAATATCGCTCCTGGCTCCATAGGGCTGATCCTTACTTACTATATCTATAGTAACGTCTTCTATAATGCGTCTATTACATCTTTTGGCAGCTATACGCCACCGGTTTACCTAGCTAATGAAGGCGGCAAGGTGGTGATTTTTATAAATAGCAAAGACTACCACTTGCGGATGGCGATCCGGGGCTTCGCAAAAGGGCTTCCAGCAGAAATACCGGCTAATTTTCAAGGATGGACGACAGCAGATGAAGCGCTAACGGGTACCTCACAAATACTGGTACCGTATCGGAGCCGCTTAGCAGGAGATGTTTACTTGCAGGGGGGTATATGGGATAAAAATGGAGATGTGGCTATTGGGACTACTACCCCGGGCCCGTACAAATTAACGGTAGAGGGAACAATTGGAGCGAGGAGGATGAAGGTCATGCAGGGAACATGGGCGGATTTTGTGTTTCAGCCGGAGTATAAATTGCCGACGTTAGCGGAGGTGGAAGGGTATATTAAGGTGAATAGACATTTACCGGATGTGCCGTCTGCGGAGGAGGTGGAGAAGGATGGGTTGGATTTAGGAGAGATGAATAAGAGATTATTGCAGAAGGTGGAGGAGTTGACGTTGTATTTGATTGAGCTCAAAAAAGAAAACGACGAAATGAAACAGCAACAAAATAAGCTGCTGGACCGCATAAGCAAATTAGAAAAGAGTAGCAGCAAACAATAGTCTGCCTTGAAATAACTAACCGAAACGAAAATCCTGTCAGTATAATGACTAGTATTCATAAACTCCTTCATTTCATGAAAAATCTTCTGAAACTATTGCTGTGTATAACCTGCTTTATACCCCAACAGCTGATTGCCCAAACACAGGTAGATGCATACAAGTACAATTTTGATTATCGGAATATAGTGCCGGGTATGCCTGAAAATGCTTCGCTGGGAAGTTATGGTAACCTGCAGTTAACTTCTGGGGCCGGCTTGCCTGATGTACATTTTAACCTTTATACCGTAGAAAGAGATGGCGTATCAGTGCCTATTAACATTGCTTATGATGCCTCGGGCATTAAATATAGTGATATACCATCGGCTGTAGGGTTAAAATGGAGCCTGGATGCAGGCGGCAGTATAAATAGAAGTGTAAATGGCCGGCCCGATGAAAAGTACCTGTTGTACCATCTTAATGAAATATCAGATTCTGCTATAGACTATGAGAACGTTCATAAATACTCACTGGGACAGCAGAGCCGCTTTTTGGAGCTTGCTTCCAATAAATACGACCGGAGCCGGGATTATTTCTATTACAATTTTCCAGGCCATAGTGGCGAAATGTATATCAACAAAAACGGAAAGTTTACCGCTGGTGATGATTATACAAAATTAAAGATAGATTTTCCTTATCATTTGGTAAATAATGTAGTAATCTATGAAAACCGGTTTGTAATAAAGGATGAAAACGGGAACACCTATTTTTTTGAAAGCTATTATGATAGGAGCCAACCGCTTCACCCACAAGACTTTAAACCCATAAATGGCGCTGATAGCTACTCTCCAGTAGCCTGGAAATTAGAAAAGATCCTTACTCTTAACAAACAGGAAATCAATTTTGAGTATGAGGAATACAGCTATTCCTATATCGCCTTAGACGGGGAAAGATTTACTTTAAAAATAAATGAACAATATAATGCCAATTGTCCTGCCGTTCCAGGCAATTCTACATTTAGCACTACCACTTTTAACAATACAGCGGCCCTTTTAAAACGGATCTATACGGACGATGAAGAAGTGATATTTACCTATACAACAGTTAGCAGCTTGCCGATATGGAAACGTAATTTAAGCTCCATAACCATAAACGCCAAACCCAGCGGTACCACTATTAAGACCATAAATTTTAACCAGGGCGGTACCAATTACCTGCAAAGCTTCGAAGAAATAAGCACAGTTGCAGGTGTTGGCTCAAAAAAATACAGCTTTTCCTATAATGGGTCCAACCCGCTAACGCCTGGTTCAAAAGACCGGGATATTTATGGGTATTATAATTATTCCTATAACCCAAACAACCTCATTGCCTGGGATGGTATTTTGGCAGTGAGGGATGATGGATTCCCAATATACGAGGGCTATCCCTTTGGACTGGCTAACCGAAATATAAACGCTGAGGGTGCCGCAGTGGGAACATTATCTGAAATTACTTACCCTTCTGGCGGTAAAACACAATTCAGTTATGAATACAATACGGATACGGCGATGGACAATACGCCTGTTTATGCACCAGGCCTTAGAGTTGCGGCTATTAAGGATATAGATTTAAATGGAACCGTTTACAACCAAAGACAGTTTTCCTATCGCCAACTATATGGCGGATTGCGAATGCTTGATCTTGTGGCGAATCTTGATTGGACAGCTAATTTAACCACCGGCGTGATTAACTCAGAACAAAAAATTCCTCCAGGTATTTCTCCTATTTACCAGGATATTTTAATAAAAAATATTAGTGCAGATAAAACACTTTATACCCGGGAGCAGTACAATTTAGGACCTAAAATGTATGGAGGTTACAAACCATTACTCAGCAAAAAAATAGAATATGTAAATGACACATTGCATGTTGCAAAGGCGACAAGTTACCAGTATCAAATACAAGGTCTGGACGACCAACATGTAAGTACTTATATACTGGCTAATCCCTCTGTTGTTACAGGTGGTTTTGCCTATGAAGATGGCACTTTAACGGCCTCCTTATGTAATCAAACTATTTTTGAGGGTTACGACCAGGATCTGTACATACGGCCAATTATTACCACCCTTATTAGCGAGTCAACGGTTAGTTACTCCGGCAATGATAGCCTTATAGAACAAAAAACGTATGAATACTATGCTATTCCTGCACCCATTCTTACAAAATCGGTGCAAACACAAAACTCCGATGGAGTTATATCAAAGATCAGTTATTATTATCCAACCAACTATCCTGCAAACAGCATTCTTAAACAAATGACGGATAGTAATGCCATTGCCCCGATAGTACTAGAGCAGCTTGCTAAAAACAACGTAAACAAGTTTGAAAAAACCAATAATTATGCGGCCCATGCTTCAGGAGGGTTTACTGTAAGCCAGCAAATAATAAATTATGTGGCAAGCGGTGAAAAAGATACACTAAACTATTATTTGTATGATAGCAAGGCGAATGTGTTGGAAACCGGGAAAGCTAATGATATAAAAGATGTGTATTTATGGGGTTATAATGGTCAATACCCCGTAGCTAAAATAGTTGGCAGCAATTACGCAACGGTGAGCTCCGTTGTTACCCAGGCACAAATAGATGCCGCTATAAGCAACGATCAAACACTGCGCACACTGCTGAATACCTTACGCACAGACAGCCGAACCGCAGGCGCCCTGGTATCTACCTATACCTATAAACCATTAGTGGGTATCACTTCGGAAACGGACGCAAAGGGTAAAACTACCTATTATGAATATGATAGTTTAGGCCGTTTGAAATTGATCCGGGACCAAAATGGTATGATTTTGAAACAATATGACTATCAGTACCAGGCCCCTGTTACTCAGTAATTTTTAACCCTATTGAAAGTGAATAATATGCAAAAGTTTTTTGTTTCTATATTTCTTTGGGGCTATGCCGCAATGTCATTTGCTCAGAATAAACCTGATACAACAAGTGTTCGTCCTGCGGCAACCGCGGCAGCAACGCCCGGAGCTTATACGAATGCGACAATCAATTATATCCGTACCTGGGAACCGAGTATGCCTAGCTCAGATACGGCAGCGGTGAGGGGAGCTACCGATGTAAATCAGGTAAGGCAGACCACACAGTATTTCGATGGTTTAGGGCGATCCTTGCAAACGGTAAGCAAGGCCATTACACCGGCAGCAAAAGACCTGGTGGCGCCTGTGGTATATGATGCTTACGGAAGGGAGCAGCTTAAATACCTGCCTTATGTACCTAAGACAGGGAATGTAAATGACGGTAAGTTTAAAACCGATCCCTTCAATGGGCAGAAAGCATTTTACCAGGATGCCAGCCTGAATCCAGGAGCTTCGGGAGAGGCGGTTTACTACAGCCAGATAGAATATGAAGCATCGCCTTTGAACCGGGTGATGAAAGCCTATTCACCAGGTAATACCTGGGCGAAGAATGATCCTGCGGGTATTGAAAAAGGCGGTAATAAGTTTGTAGAGCAGCAATACCTGGTAAATACGATTGCAGATAGTGTGCATATCTGGGATATGCCAACCAATGGCGCTATCATTCCTACTACCAGCGCCAGTCGCCTGTACGCCGCGGGCCAGCTGTATGAGAACGTGATCAAAGACGAACGGGGAAAACGGGTGATTGAGTACAAGGATAAGGAAGACCGGGTGGTACTGAAGAAAGTGGAACTATCTGATATTAGTGCGCCGGATGGGCATGTTGGCTGGCTCTGTACGTACTACGTATATGACGATCTGGGGAACCTTCGTTGTGTGATCCCTCCCAAGGCGGTAGAACTGATCAGGCCCAGCTGGACGATCGATGTCACCACTGCACGTGAGCTTTGTTTCTTTTACCGCTATGACGGCCGTAACCGGATGATCATGAAAAAGGTACCGGGAGCTGATTCTACGGAAATGGTATATGATGTACGGGATAGGTTGGTGTTCACCCGTGATGGTAACATGCGAAATGCTGCAGACAAGAAATGGCTGGTTACCTTTTATGACGCGCTGAACCGGCCAATTATGACGGCGCTATATAGCTCAGCTGGTACAAGGGATGCGCTGCAGACAAGCATGAATACGGCTACTTCCAATTCCCAGACTATCACGCATTCCATTCCTGAACAGGCTGACCTGGAATTTGGCTATTTTGACGGCCGCCCAAAGTATACTGCCCGGAAAAGCATAACGTTTGACGGGAGCTTTGATACCGGAGCCAGCGGGACAACAGATGCGCTGATCGATGCGGCAGCCAACCAGGATACTTTTAGTATTGTAGCGGTGAACCCGCTGCCGAATATTGCGGCCAGTGCGCTCACTCCGCTGACCTACACTTTTTATGATGATTATAGCTATACTGGCAAACATAATGCCGTGACAGGCGATCTTACTACACCTACATTTTCCGGGAGCCCTTATGCAGAAATAGTGAGTAACACCAGCAGTATGACACGCGGACTGATGACCGGAACCAAGGTAAGAGTGCTTGGTACAGATCAGTGGCTGACTACAACGACCTACTATACGGATAAAGGACGGGTACTGCAGGTGATTGCTGATAATGTTAGCGGAGGTAAGGATGTGGTGAGTAGTATTTATGATTTTAGCGGGAAGCTATTGAGGACCTTCCAGCGGCACACTAATCTACGCAGTGGCACTACACCTGAAACCAGGTTGATCACTCAAATACTGTATGATGCAGCAGGTAGGGTAACAGATGTGATCAAAAAACTGAACGACAGTACCCAGTTAACAATAGCAAAAAACACCTATGATGAGCTGGGGCAACTCAAGAGCAAAAGCCTGCACGTAAAGGGCGGTACGCAGCTGGAAACGCTTAATTACGAGTATAATATCCGTGGCTGGTTAAAAAGCATCAATAAAGGCTTTGTAAACACCCCAGGTAGTAGCAGTAACTGGTTTGGGCAGGACCTGAGCTATGATTATGGTTTCAGGGATAAGCAGCTGAATGGCAATATTGCGGGCATCAAATGGAAGAGCGGAGGTGATGATCTGGGCAGGGCATACGGTTACACCTATGATAATGCTAACCGCTTGACCTTGGCTGACTTTACTCAGAACAATACCGCTAATAGTAAAGTCTGGGATAAAAACCAACAAGATTATACTGTAGACCAGCTGGTGTATGATCCCAATGGCAATATCATGTCTATGCGGCAAAAAGGCATGAATGGTACTACCATACAAACCATAGACAGCTTAAAATATGGTTACCAGCTGAATAGTAATAAACTATCGTATGTGACAGATAGAAAGAATAACAGCCTGAGTACGCTGGGTGACTTTAAAGAGATCGTCAATAATGAAACGGTAGATTATGCGTATGATACAAGTGGTAACCTGATCAAGGACTTGAATAAGAACATTGCGGTTATCCGGTATAACCACCTAAACCTTCCGGATAGCATTGCTATTACAGGAAAAGGTACTATCAGGTATTTATATGATGCCGCCGGGACCAAACTGCGGAAGATTGTTACTGATAATACCGTTACACCAGCCAAAGTCACTATAACCGACTATATCGGGGGAATTGTTTACCGGAATGATACCCTGGAACTAATAGGCCATGAAGAAGGAAGGATACGACCGGTATATGTGGCAGGGCAGCCGATTAGATATTATTATGATTACTTCCTGAAGGACCACCTTGGGAATGTGAGGACGGTATTAACCGAGCAGACGGATCTTTCCCTGTATACCGCCACAATGGAGGCGGCTAATGCGCCTACGGAAGTTGCCTTATTCAGTAACGTAGAAGAGACAAGGGCAGAAAAACCGGTAGGGTATCCGGAGGACCAGACAGCTGGTAGTAATCAGTACGTGGCCAAGCTGAATGCGAAGAATGGTAAGAAGATTGGACCTTCACTGGTGTTGAAGGTGATGGCTGGGGATACGATACAGATTGGCGCCAGGGCCTTCTATAAATCGACTGGGCCAAAGGATAATAAATCTGTTAGTCCGGAAGATATGGTGGCGGGATTGCTACAGGCATTTGGAGGAGAAGCTGCTTCCAATAGTTCCCATGCCAGTCGTGTGGCGGAGCAGGTGTCGCCTCTGGGCAACTTTAATAGCAATGATTACCAGCGCTTAAAGGAAAGAGATGCCGACCAGAACCAACAGGATAAACCGAAAGCATATCTGAATTTTGTATTATTCGATGATCAGTTTAACTTAGTGGAGGAGAATAGCGGGGTAAGGCAGGTAAAGGGAGAACCGGATGAGCTGCAGACGCTGGCGGTGGATAAGATGCCGATCACGAAAAGTGGATTCTTGTATGTGTATACCAGCAATGAGACGGAACAGGATGTGCTCTTTGATAATGTTACGGTAGCGGCTATTAATGGACCTTTATTGGAGGAGACGCATTATTATCCGTACGGGTTGACTATGGCGGGCATTAGTAGCAATGCGCTGAAGGGCATGAACTACCCGGAGAATCGCAGGAAATACAATGGTAATGAACTGCAGAGTAAAGAGTTTGGCGATGGAACAGGGCTGGAA
>Ga0102590_1003884_pt1 | contig 13810 bp, 11 predicted proteins | sample AraplaMF_Col_mMF_FD_76859 | JGI IMG/M metagenome (GOLD analysis project Ga0102590, IMG submission 76859) | Arabidopsis root microbial communities from the University of North Carolina, USA - plate scrape MF_Col_mMF | ecosystem: Host-associated > Plants > Roots > Endosphere | place: USA...
TTCCGCCGAGAATCAAAAAGCCCAGCGTGAGGACGCGGCGGGTGCGGCCGCAGTCGCGGCCGAGCACCAGGAAGCTCGATTCCAGCTCGATATCGCCGTAGTCCAGGATCTTGATCTCCAGCGCCATTCGTTTCCCTCCCTGTTCTCTTCTTGTTTGTCAAAGCTGATAGACACGCGTTGCCGTGCCTCGGAAGATTGCATCCCGCTGCTCGGCGCTCAGCGGCGCGGCCGCCGCACGAAATCCGGCGGCCAGCTCGCGATAGCTGGTCCACAATTTCTCGATCGGGAAATTGGAGCCGAACAGGCACCGCGTGGCGCCGAAGATCGCGACGGTGTCGGTGATGACCCCGGCGATATGCGCGGGATCGTTCCGGTGAATGAAAGTGCCCAGCCCTGAGAGCTTTGAGATCACGTTCGGGCAGGTCGCGAGCCGGGCCATGCCCGCGCGCCAGGCGGCGCGGCCCGCCGGCGAAAGGTCTTCGAGCATGCCGGCATGCTGAAGGATGAAGGTCACCTTCGGGCAGGATTCGGCGAGCAGCGCTCCATCTGGCATCTGCGGCGTGAAGAGCTGGAGATCAAAGCTCCAGCCGTAGTCGGCGAGACGCGAGACGTTGCGTCGGACTATGGGATCGATACAGAGATCTGGCTTGGCTGCGAAGCGATAGAGCGGGTTCTCGTGCCAGTGCAGCTGCATCCGCACGCCACGAACCAGCGGATAGCGCGTCAGGCGGTCGAGCTGCGGGCGGACGTCGTCCACCGCAAAATTAGCATAGGCGACGATGGCATGCGGCCATCCGTGTTCATCGGCGGTCTGCTGCACCCAGGCCGCTTCGTCCTCGAAACGGTCGTTGGCCCAGTTGGTCTGGACGTAGACCGAGCGGGTGACGCCGGTACCTTTGATGTCGTCGAGATATTCCTCGATCGGATAATCGCGCCTGATAGCCTCGTAGGGTCCGAAGATGCGCGGCTGCATTGGGCCGACCAGCCAGGGCAGGTCGGCCCGCCGCCAGATGTGATGATGGCCGTCGACAATCTCGGTCACGCAACCCTCCTTCGTCCCAGTGCCAGCACATGCGCGACGACCGACGCGGTGGATCCGCCATCGACGAGATCGTCGACGAAGCGCTCGATGGCAACCAGCGCTTCCGTCTGCGGACGGAAGCCAGGGCCGGACGCAAGCGGCGTCAGCCAGCTCACGCGCCAGGCCCGCCGCGACAGCTTCGCCACGGCGTCGCGCAGCGCGCCGGGCTCGCCGCGCTCAAGTCCGTCCGAGACGACGACCACGGCTGCCCCGCGGGCGTACCCTCCAAATCGCGGCACCGCGAGGAAGGCCTGCAACGCATCGCCGATGCGGGTGCCGCCATCCCAGTCGCTGACGAGATGCGCGGCAGCGTTCAGCGCTTGCTCGCGACGCTTCAGCCGCAGGGCGCGGGTGACACGAGTCAGTCGGGTGCCGAAGGTGAAGACCTCGACATTGGGCGCGGCCTGCACCAGCGCGTGCGCCAGCTTCATGTTCTCCTCGGTGCGGCTCTTCATGGAGCCCGAGACGTCGATCAGCAGCAGCAATTTTCGCGGGCGCTGGCGTCGCTTCATGCGGCCGAGCCGCAGGATCTCCCCGTCGCTGCGGACGGAGTCGCGCAGGGTACGGCGGAGATCGGCGAAGGGCCCGCGACGGGCGCGCAGGCGCCGATGTCCGCGCCGCCGCGGCAGGCGTCGCGGCGCCTCACGCGACAGACGGCGCAGGGCCTCGGTCTTGGATAGCTGCGCGAAACGACGTTCGACGAGCGCTTCGGTTCGTGTCGCGGTGAGACCGGATTCGTTGGCATCGTCGGACAGCAGCGGCTCCTGGTCGCCGCGGCCTTCCTCCTGGAGCCGGATGGTCTCGTCGTCCTCGCCGTCGTCGGCGTGCTCGATGGCCTCACTGCCGCGGAAGTGCAGATCGAACAGCCGGTCGAAGGTGACGCGTCGCTCGGGCGGCGGGGCGACGGTGGCCAGCGCCGCCTGCCTGATATCTCCGAGGTCACGCGGCCCAAGCAGCTCGATCGCGGTGAGGAACGCGGTGGTCTGTTCCGGAGCTACCGCGAAGCTGTTGGCGCGTAACAGCGCGACGAAGGAAACGAATACGCGCGCCGCCCGAGGCAGTTGCAGTTCCGTGCTCATGCGGTCGCCTCCGAAAGCATGGCGTCGAGCCGGGGCGCGATGAAGTGCAAATCTTCCTCGTCTTTCAGCGCCACGCCGATCGATCGCCTGAAGGCATCAGGCCAGCGCGCGCCGCCCTTGTTGAGGAGCGTTGCGGCCTCGGCCCAATCGACGGCCTCGGCTATGCCCGGCGCCTTGCTGAGCGGCTCGCGCCGGAGCTTGCCGACGGCCGCGACGACGGCCCGCGCGGTCGCCTCGGCCACGCTCGAGGCCCGCAGCATCACGATCCGTGCTTCGCGCTCCTCGGTGGGATAGTCGATCCAGTGATAGACGCAGCGGCGGCGCAGGGCCTCGTGCAGGTCTCGTGTCCGGTTCGAGGTGAGCACGACGACGGGACGTTCGGCGGCGCGCACCGTGCCGCGCTCTGGGATCGAGATCTGGAAGTCGGAGAGGAATTCGAGCAGGAACGCCTCGAACTCCTGGTCGGCACGATCGATTTCGTCGATCAGCAGCACGGTGGAGTCGGGCGCGCGCAGCGTGGCGAGCATGGGACGCTCGATCAGGAACGTCTCGCCGTAGATATCGATACTCTCGTCGCCGGCCTGGCGGATCGCGAGCATCTGGCGCGGATAGTTCCACTCGTAGAGCGCCGCGGAGGCGTCGATCCCCTCATAACATTGCAAGCGGATCAACCGACGGCCGAGTACCGCGGCGATGGCCTTTGCGGCTTCTGTCTTGCCAACACCCGGCGCGCCCTCCAGCAGCAGCGGCTTGCCCAGCGCAAGCCCGAGATAGGCGGCTGTCGCGAGGCCCTCGTCGGCGAGGTAATATGCTGCGCGCAGCGCCTTCTCCAGAGCCTCTGGACTGTCGATGCCGACGATGTTGCTGCGGACCGCCATGAACCAAACCTCTAGCGCCGCGGCTGCGGCCGCGCGCCGCCCTGGGCCTTGATCGCACGCAGCACCTTTTCCGGGGTGATCGGCAGATCGTCGATGCGCACGCCGACTGCGTTGAAGATCGCATTGGCCACGGCCGGCAGCACGGGGTTGGCGCACATCTCGCCGGGGCCCTTGGCGCCGAACGGGCCGTCGGGGGCAGGGCGCTCCAGCACGGCGATATCGTGCGGGCAGATGTCGCCCGGCCCGGGCATCAGATATTCGACGAAGTCACGCGGGCCATGCACGGGCTCGGGATAATAAGGCTCCGGCGTCTCATAGAGCGCGTGGCTGACGCCCATCCAGGCGCCACCGACAAGCTGCTGCTCGACCAGACGTGGGTTGAGCGCGCGGCCGAGCTCGTAGGCCGAGTCCATCCGCACCATCGCAACCTCGCCGGTCTCGTCGTCAACATCGACCTCGGCGACGAGACAGGCATGGGCATAGCAAGTGGCGGGCGACATCTCGCCGGTCTCCGGATTCACCTCGGAGAGCGGCACCAGGAAGATACCGCGGCCGGAGATGGTCTTGCCCTGCTTGAACTGGGCGGCAATCGCGACGTCCTTGGTCGAGATCGAGCGATGCGGCGCGCCCTTGACGTGGATGTTACCGCGCCCGTCTGTATCGAGGTCGGCGGCGTTGACCTCCAGCTCCTCGGCAGCCGCCTCCATCATGACGCCGCGCGCCTCGCGGGCGGCCGCCATCACGGCGTTGCCGACGCGATGCGTGCCCCGAGAGGCGAAAGAGCCCATGCAATGCGGACCGGTGTCGGAATCCGCCGTGTCGACATAGACGTCCTCGACCGGCACGCCCAGCGCCTCCGCGCAGATCTGCCGTGTGACCGACTTCATGCCCTGTCCGAGATCGATCGACGACAGCGCCACTGTGAACTTGCCGCTCGGATTGGAATGTACTAGCGCCTGGCTGGGGTCACCGCCGAGATTCATGCCGATGGGATAGTTGATCGACGCGATGCCGCGTCCGCGGTGCCGGGCCATCTAGCGCCTCCTGGTGCCAAAGACGGAGGAGAAACGGGTCGCGCCATGCGAGGGCGCGGCCGGCCGCGGCGGGGGCGGCGGATCCGGTGGTGGCGGCTCGCGCGGCGGTTCGCGGGTGACGGCGGGCGGAAGCCGGTCGTAGCTGGTGCGCTGCTGCGCCGGAGTGGTGGACCTCGCGCGCGACGAATCCGTCGGCGTCGGCGGAATGATGGCCCGGCTACCGCCGCCGTCAATGCGTGAAGAGGCGCGTTTGAACTCCTCGCGGAGTGGCCACTTTGCCTTCTCCGCGGCCACCTGAACGCACTCGATCAGGGCCGTGTTCTTGGCCTCGCGTCGATGCGCCTTCATGTCGCCATCGCGATAGGCGTTGAGGATCCGGAACTCCATCGGATCCATGCCCACGAGATGCGCCAGCTTGTCCATCTGGCACTCGATCGCAAAATCCATCGCGGTGACGCCAAAACCGCGCATGGCGGTGGCCGGAGTGCGGTTGGTGAATACGCAATAGACGTCGCCATAGACGTTGGGGATGGTGTAGGGGCCCGGCAGATGCGCGGCGCATTTCACGGCTGCGTAGCTCGACAGCCGCGTATAGGCTCCGCTGTCGAAATAGCAGCGGATCTTGCGTGCAACGACGCGGCCGTCGCGCATCACGCCGTCCTTGATGTAGATGCGCTCGGCGCCGCGTGGCGGGCCGTATTGCATTTCCTCCTCACGACCGAACACGTAGCGCACGGGCCGCCCGGTCAGCATCGCGCCGAGGATCGCCAGCGGCTCGGTCAGCGTATCGACCTTGCCGCCAAAGCCGCCCCCGACCGTGCCGCCGATGAAGTGGAAGGTGTTGGACGGCACATCCAGAATCTTGGCGCAGGTGTCGACCGAGAAGAACAGTGCCTGGGTCGAAGTGTAGACGACATAGCGGCCGTTGGTATCAGGCGCTGCGATCGCGCCGTTGGTTTCGGTCGGCGCATGCTCGATCGGCGACATTTGGTAGCGCTGTTCGAGCACATGGTCGGCAGTCGCGAGCGCCGCGTCGACATCGCCGAAGCGAAGCCTCTGGTGGTCGTAGGTCTCGTGATAGGTGAAAGTGTTCTTGGGATACGTCTCGTTGACCACGGGCGCGCCCGGCTTGAGCGCATCCTCGACGTCGAAAACCGCCGGCAAGGGCTCGTAATCGACCTTGACCTTTGCGATCGCCTCAAAGGCTTCGCGCTCGCTGTCGGCGACGATGGCGACGATCGGCTCGCCCTTGTAGCGTACCTTGTCGACAGCCAGCGAAGGCTCGTCGTCCTCACCGAAATTGATCAGGCTCAGAAGCGTGTTGAGATTGACCGGTACATCGGCACCGCGAATGATCCGGCGCACGCCGGCCGAGCGCTCGGCCTCGGTAGTGTCGATACGGCGAATCCGTGCATGAGGCTGGGTTGAGCGCACGACCTTCAGATGCAGCATGCCTTGCAGCTTGTGGTCGTTGAAATAGCTCGACGTGCCCGTGACATGGCCGAGCATGTCCTGGCGCTGCGTGCCCTTGCCGATCTCTTTCAGATTGTCGTCGCGCTCGTCGGCGAAAATGTCCTTGCGCAATTCCAGCATGGCGACGTCCTTCAGGCGCTGACCCGGCCGCCGGCGGCGGCGAGGATGGCATTGATGATCGGCTCATAACCGGTGCAGCGGCAGATGTTGCCGGAGATCGCCTCGACGACCTCGTCGCGGCTCGGCGATGGGTTGCGGTCGAGCAGGGCTTTGGCCGCCATCAGCATACCCGGCGTGCAATAGCCGCACTGGGCCGCGAAATGGTCGGCGAAGGCGCGCTGGAGCGGATGCAGTTTCGGTCCCTGCTTCATGCCATCCAACGTCTCGATGGAGCGGCCGGCAACAGTCTCCGCCAGCGTCAGGCAGGAGAGGTGAAGCTCGCCGTCGATCAGCACACTGCAGGTGCCGCAGCCGCCCTGACCGCAGCCGAATTTCGGCGTCATGTCGCCGATCAGCTCGCGCAGCGCGACCAGCAGATTGGTGCCGCCATCCACGAAGATCGCGACGTCGCGGCCATTGTGACGAAATTGCAGGGGGATCTTGGACATGGGCCTCTATTCCTGGCCGGACAGCAGACGTCGCAGATGCACACCAACGATTTCGCGGCGATACCAGGCGCTGCCGAGCGCATTGTCGGATGGCGATGTTCCCTCAGTCGCGGCGGACGCAGCGGCTGCGATGGCCGCCGCATCCAGCGGCTGCCCCTCCAGTGCACGTTCCGCAGCGCGGGCACGGATCTGCGTCGGTGCCATCGATCCCAGCGCAATCCGGGCGCCGGCGATCCGGCCGCCGCTGATCGGCAGATGCGCAGCGAGCGTGATGACCGAGCCACCCTTTGGCTTGATGCGCGCGATCTTGCGATAACGGAAGGCCCCGGTGCTCGCCGGGCGGGTGCACGAGATCGACAGCACCACCAAGGTGCCTGACTGCCGGTCGCGCGCCTGCAGAAACTCCTCGATTCCGACGTCACGCGAGCCGAAGCCGCCTTGGACGGCGACGGTGGCATCGAGCGCGAGCAGCGCGACAGTGAAATCGCCATAGGGGTTCGGAGCGAAGAGGTTTCCGCCGACCGTTCCCATGTTGCGTACGGCGGGCCCGCCGATCGAACGGGCAGGGGCGTGGAGGAAGCCGAGGTCGCGTTCGGCGAGAACGCGCGCGAAGGTGACACCGGCGCCGAGCGTGATACGCGGGCCGGATGCATCGATCCGGGTCAGCGCCTGGTCTTGGGCGCGAACAACGGTCGAGATCGACACGTCGCCCTCATTCAGCGCCCGCATCACCAGCGTGCCGCCACCGAGATAGCGGGCAGTGCGGTCGGAGGACAGGGCGCCGGCCGCCTCGCTGACGCTCGTAAAGGTCTTCACGGTTACGGCCATCTAGGCGGCCTCCTTCAGATGCCGGCGGATTGCTTCGAACCCGGCCTGATAGATGTCTTCCGCAACCATGTGCGTGATGCGGTCGCGATCTTCCGGCCTGGTCGTGAAGCGCGACTCCCAATGCCAGAACGTCCGGTCGCCGTCGGTGACCGGCAGCAGGCGGACATGGGCGACGTAGTTGAACATCGGGATCGGGGTATCGAGCAGGCAGTAGCTGAAGCTTTGTTCGAGGTCGGACAGCGCCAGCAATTGCTCGCGCAGCTCGGCGCCGTCCTTCAGCTTGAAGCGCCTGATGCAGCCGATCTTGTCCGAGGCATGTGCGCGCTCGATCGAGGAGGTCGCGACGGCCGGGTGCCAGCGGTCATGCCCGTTGAAATCGCGAAGCATCGCCCACGCCGCATCGGTCGGCGCGTCGAGGATGGTGCTTTTGACGATGTGCGGCACCGGCATCAGCCTCCGAACACACGTTTCAGCGCATCGAATCCGCCCTGGAACACGCCACCGCCGATGTTGCCGACGAGCTCGGTCTCCCGCTCGGGTGCGCAGTCGAACTCGGCGGTCCACTCGACAAAGGTCTGGTCGCCGTCGGTGACGGGCGTCAGCCGCAGTGTTGCGACGTAGTTCTCGACGCCCATCGGGGATTCCAGGATCGAATAGGTGCAAAACATGTCGTAATCGGAGAGGCCCAAAAGCTTCTCGCGGATGCGGTCGCCGTTGCGTAGGCGAAAGTCGCGCACACATCCGATTTTGTCCGAGGGCTCGCCGCCCTCGATGCGGCTTTCGGCGATCGCGGGATGCCAGTTCGGCAGGCCGTTGAAGTCGCGCACGCGCGCCCAGACGCGATCGTTGCGCGCATTGACGACGGTGGAGACGTAGACGCGGGGCATGGGGCGGACCTCAGCTCTTCTTCCGCGAACTGCGGTCGGCCGGTGGTTCGCCGCCGCCCTCAGCCATAGGCGGGGAGGCGGCCGGCTTGTCGCCACCTCCACCGCCCTTGCGGGCGGACTCCTTGATGCCCTGCATGTCGCGGGCTTCGCGGATCAGGCCGGGCATCTTGGCGAGGCTGCCGCCCTCGACGCCGATGTCGGCCAGGAGTGAATCGATCAACGGCGCCTGCACGCGATAGCGCAGCGCCGAGTCGATCACCTCGTCGGTGGCGCTGCGGCCACCATTGCCGCCATGGCCGTTGCCGTTGAGGCCGTCGACCTGGAGGATGCGGATGCCCTCGATCTTCTCCATCGGCTTGACGCTTTCGCGCACGATGCCCTCGATGCGGTCGAGCAATTTGCGGCGGAACAGCGAGTAGCGCGCCTGGTCGGTCAGGACGTTCTCGGCTTCGTTGAGCATCCGCTGCGCCTCCGCCTCGACGGCCGCGCGCACACGCTCGGCTTCTGCAGCGATCCGGGTCTCCTCGGCCTGCTTTTCGGCGATCATGACTTCGACGGTCTTCCGGCGCTTTGCGATCTCGCTTTCGCGCGCGGTGATGACGCGCTCGGTCGCTTCGGTGGCGCGCATCCGCGCTTCCTCCGCCATCGCCTTGGCGGCGGACTCCTCCAGCGACTTCTGATGAATCGCAATGGCCTTCTCCATCAGAACCGTCTCGACCTCCTTCTCGCGATTGACCTCAAGCTTACGCAGTTCGCGCTCGCGGCCGACACGGGCCTCGTCGAGGCCGCGGTCGGAGGCGATGCGGGCGCGTTCGACTTCCTCGCGAGAGGCGATTTCGGCCTCCTGGAGGGACTGGACGCGGGCGACCTCGAGCTGCTCGATCGCACGGCGGCGTTCCAGCCGGGCGGCTTCCAGCGCCTGCTCGCGGGAGACGTCCGTGGTCTCGACCTCCTTGCGGGCAACGATCTCGGCCTGCCGGACCTGGCGGTCGGCATCGATCCGCTCGGACTTCTTGGCGGACAGCGCGATGACGCGGTCTTCGTCCGCGATCTCGATCGCCTTTTTCTGCTCGATGTTGAGCACCTCGCGCTTCTTGGAGGAGTTGATCCGTTCGGCTTCTAGTGCGAGATCGACGGTGATGCGCTGGCGCTCGATGGCATCGCGCCGCTTCAGCTCGGCCGCCTCCAGGATGCCGGTCCGCTCGATTTCGAGCGAACGCGTGTCGCGCTCCGCCTGGATACGCTCGGCCGCGACCGCCTTCTCCTGGGCAATGCGGGCCGCCTCGATCGCCTCGCGGGAGGCGATGTCGGCTTCCTCGACCGCGCGGTTGCGAGCGATCTCGAGCGAGCGGACGCGCTCTTCCTGGGCGATACGCGAGGCTTCGGTGGTCTCGCGCGCGGCGATGCCGGCGACTTCGAGGGTCTGGTTGCGCTCGATCTCAAGCTGCCGCGTATTCTGCTCGGCGGCGATGCGCTCGGCGGCGAGCGTCCGCTCGCGGGCGATGCGAGCGGCCTCCACGGCGCGCTGCGCCTCGATCTCGGCCTCCTGGATGGTGCGTACCTGCTGAATCTCCAGCGCGCGGGTACGCTCATCGGACGAGATGCGTTCGACATTGACGATCAAGGTCTGGGCGATGCGGGCCTTCTCGGTCGCCTCGCGGGCGGCGATCTCCGCCTGGTCGACGGCACGGGTGCGCTCGATCTCGCGGCGACGCGTTTCCTCTTCATTGGCAATGCGAGCGTCGGTGACGACGCGGTCTTGCTGGATCCGGGCTTTCTCGACCGCCTCGCGGGCGGCGATCTCGGCCTCCTCGACGGTCCGTATCCGCTCGATCTCAAGCTGGCGGACCTCGCGCTCCGATGCGATGCGGGTCGTGTCGATCGAGCGCTGGTTAGCGATCCGGGTCTTCTCGATCTCCTCGCGCGCCAGCAGCTCCTTCTCTTCGATAGTGCGGGTACGCTCGATCTCCTTCTGCCGGGTCTCGCGCTCGGCGGCGATGCGGGCCTCGGCAATCGCCTGCTCATTGGCGATGCGGGAGCGTTCGATCGCCTCGCGCGCCGAAATCTGGGCCTGTTCAGCCTCGGTCTCGCGCAACGCGCGCTCGCGGGCGACCTCGGTGCGCTGGAGCGCGCGGCGCATCTCGATGTCGCGCTCCTGCTCCAGCCGCGCCGTCTCACTCTCGCGCTCGATTTCGAGCGCCTGACGCTCGGCTTCCAGATTGCGGGTGCGGATCTTGATCATCGAGTCCTGCTCGATGTCGTTGCGCAGCTTGCGCCGCGCTTCGATGTCCTCCATCAGCCGGGTCAAGCCCTCGGCGTCGAACCGGTTCGAGGGATTGAAGAATTCGAGGTCGGTCTGGTCGAGATCGGTGATCGCGACGGATTCGAGCTCAAGACCGTTCTGGGCGAGGGCTTCGGCCGCATTGGTCTTGACGCGTGTGACATAGTCGCCGCGTCGTTCGTGCATCTCTTCGAGGGTCATTTCGGATGCGACCGAGCGGATCGCGGAAATGAACTTGCCGGCCAGCAGCGCGTGGAGCTGTTCCGGCTCCATGGTGCGGCGGCCGAGCGTTGCGGCGGCGATCGAGACCGCTTCGCGGGTGGCCTGGACCCGAACATAGAAGTCGGCTTCGATGTCGACGCGCATGCGGTCGCGGGTGATCACCGCATCCTGACGCGATCGCACGATGCCCATCGGCAGCACGTTCATGTTGACGGGTGTGTAATCGTGAATGAAGGGCAGCACGAACGCGCCGCCATTGATCACGACGCGTTCGCCGAGGAAGCCGGTCCGGACGAAGGAAACTTCCTTGGAGGACCGGTGATAGAGCCAGTTGACGATGTAGACGCCAACCACGATCACGATAACAGCAACGATCAGCCAGAGGATGAGCTCGCCGACCAGGATCCCTGACATGTTTCCCTCCCTCAATCTTGCAGGCGTTATCGCGCGCTGATCGCCTTGAATTTGCGGACTTGTTCCGTCAAAGCCCGCTCCACTGGCAGCCGCTCCATCGAGGAGGCGCCGTAGAATCCGTGGCAGTAACGGGTGTTCTTCATGATGAAATCGGCATCTGCGGGATCCGCGATCGGGCCGCCGTGGGCGAGCACCAAAATGTCGGGATTGACGCCGAGTGCCGCCGAGGCCCAGGTGTCGATGCGCGAGGGGCAGTCCTTCAACTTGGGGGCGGTCTGGGCCCCGATCGTGCCGCCGGTGGTGAGCCCGAGATGGCAGACGATGATGTCAGCGCCGGCGATCGCCATCGCTGCCGCCTCCTTCTCGCTGAAGACGTAGGGCGTCGTCAGCAGCTCCTTCTCGCGTGCCTTCGCGATCATGTCGATCTCCAGCGCGTAGGACATGCCGGTTTCTTCGAGATTGGCGCGGAAGATGCCGTCGATCAGGCCGACGGTCGGGAAGTTCTGCACGCCGGCAAAGCCGATCGCCTTGAGCTGGTCAAGGAACACGTCCATGTCGCGGAACGGGTCGGTGCCGTTGACGCCGGCAAGCACCGGCGTCTTGCTGACGACCGGCAGCACCTCGCTCGCCATCTCAACCACGATGGCGTTGGCGTCGCCGTAAGGCATCAGTCCGGCGAGCGAGCCGCGGCCGGCCATGCGGTAGCGGCCGGAGTTGTAGATGACGATGAGATCGACGCCGCCGGCTTCCTCGCATTTGGCCGACAGGCCGGTTCCGGCGCCGCCGCCGACGATCGGCTCGCCGCGTTTCGCCATCTCGCGAAACCGCTTGAGGAGTGCTGCGCGTTCAAACCGGGCCATCGGTCACCTCGCTACTCTCCGGCGCGCCCCGCCGCGTCCGAACAAGGTTCGGAATGCGCTCACGATGGTCGAGGCGAACTCGGGATCGTTGATGTTCTGCTTGACGCGGATGAGTTGCCTGTTGCCGGTCGCGCGCACCGTGCGCTCCAGCGCGCGGAATAGCGCAGCGTCCGCCTCCGGGTCCCAGAAGGGCTGGCCGCGGGCATCGAGCGCGGAAACGCCACCCTCGGGGAGGAAGAAGCGCACAGGCCCGTCCATCTGGTTCAGCCGCTCGCCGATCCAGCGGCCCATGCGCTCGCTTTCTTCCACCGTCGTTCGCATCAACGTCACCTGCGGATTGTGGACGTGGAATTTGCGATTGCGATAGCGCTCGGGGATGGTGTCGGGCGCGCCGAAATTGACCATGTCGAGCGCGCCGACCGAGCCGACATATGGCAGGCGGGTGCGGATAACGGCGCCGAAACGATCCTCCGTCGCCGGAAACACGCCGCCGATCAGCAGGTCGCAGATCTCGGTGGTCGTGAGATCGATCACGCCGGCAAGCTGGCCGGAATCGACCAGCTTCTCCATCGATCGTCCGCCGACGCCGGTGGCGTGGAATACCAGGCACTCGAAATCCTCGTGCAGATCGGCCGCGATCTTCTGCACCGCGGGCGTGGTGACGCCGAACATGGTGATGCCAATCGACGGCAGCCCGGTCCTCGCGGCGCGCTCCTTCGTCTCGTGCTGGTCGAGCCGCGCCTTGACCATGCCGGCGATGGCATTGGCGCCGTTCGAAAGCACTGCGCGCGAGATCGAATTGAGGCCCTGCACGTCCGTCACCGAATACATCATCGTGATGTCGGCGGGGCCGACATAGGGTCCGACGTCACCCGAGGCGACCGATGAGACGATCAACTTCGGCACGCCGATGGGGAGGATGCGCATGCCGGGCGCGACCAGCGATGCGGCGCCGGAGCCGCCGGCCGAGATCACACCGGCGATATTGCCACGGCGCTTGATCCAATTGGCAAACGCATCCGCCATCGCGGTAACAGCAACACCGCGATCCGGACCGAACACGGCCGAGCCGCCGCGGCCGTGGTTCAGGGCGATCTCCTGCGCGGAGACGTCGCAGGTCGCGTGCTTGCCGCTGGTGGAGACGTCGACCAGTCGCGTACGCAGGCCGCTTTCGGCGATGATGTCACGGATGAACCGAAGCTCGGTCCCCTTGGTGTCGAGCGTGCCGACGACGAGGATCTCGGGTGCGCCAGCGGTTTGCGCCGTCACCGGCTCACGCTTGCGCCGTGCGCTCTCGTCGAGGCGCGCAACTTGTATTGAGAGCGTTCGTGCAGCCGCTTCGATCCGTGCGATCGGGACCGGCTGCGACCAGCGCGTCGGCGGGGTGGGATTGGAGATGTAGATTCGTGTTGGGCCGCTCGCGCGCGCGGGCTGAGGGACCGGCTTTACCTCGCCGCCGGCGGCCGGCACATCGATGTCGGGCTCCAGTTCAGCATGAAGCCCGACGCCGAGCAGGCGCCGCTGCAACTCGCGGTCAGCGGACAACCGACTAGAGTCGATGACGCGGTTGATGCGGCCGTTGACCATGATCGCGACATTGCGCGAGATGGCGGTGGCGACGCCAATGTTCTGCTCGATGACGAGCACGGACATGTCGCCGTCCTCGCCGAGCCGGAGTAGCATCTCCTCGACCTGGGCGACGATGACGGGCGCGAGGCCCTCGGTCGGCTCGTCCATGATGAGCAGCTGCGGATTGGTGAGCAGCGCGCGGGAGATCGCGAGCATCTGCTGCTCGCCACCAGAGAGCTGGCCACCGCCGTGGTCCTTGCGCTCGGCGAGCCGCGGAAAGGTGTCGTAGATACGCTCGACGGTCCAGGGGCCGGATCGCATGCCGCCGGCCAGCCGCAGATGCTCGTCGACGCTGAGCGAGCGCCAGAGACGGCGACCCTGCGGCACGTAGCCGACGCCGAGGCGCGCGATAGTCGCGGGCGGCCGGCGCGTGATATCCTCGCCGCGGACGCGGATCGAGCCGCCGCTGACCGGCACGAGGCCCATGATGGCCTTGCACAGCGTGGTCTTGCCCATGCCGTTGCGGCCGACCACGGAGAACACGCCGGTATCGAGCGAGAGGTCGACGCCCTGGAGCGCATGCGAATGGCCGTAAT